>ENA-OZAA01000138-OZAA01000138.1-human-gut-metagenome-genome-assembly--contig:-NODE-138-length-53589-cov-8.388519_pt1 | contig 53589 bp, 43 predicted proteins | sample MGYA00244204_ERZ653492 | MGnify/ENA primary metagenome ERZ653492 (study PRJEB26926, sample SAMN06164980) | human gut metagenome | biome: ENVO:00009003; feature: ENVO:2100002; material: ENVO:00002003... | reverse complement strand
TGTCTCGTGGGCTCGGAGATGTGTATAAGAGACAGGGGGTGGATGGTACAGTGGATTTGGCCGTTGGTTACGGCAAGGGGCTGCTGGGGTTCTTCCAGGAGGTTGGTGACGCAGGCCTGGGTGGTGGCGGCGGGGACGGTGAGGGTGAATTTGGTGCGGGCGTTTTCGCACTCGTACAGGCGCAGGATGGTGCCCTGGCCGTCTTCGGCCTGCTTCACGGTTTCCAGAATCACGTTGCTCTTATCCACGCTGGCATAGCTGTAGGTCTTCCCCGGGGTGCCTGCGGGCAGGACGTAGGCGGGCTGGTTCAGCTTGTAGCTCTCCTGTACGGTGCCGGCCTGCTTCCAGGTCTCGCCGTGGGGGTACAGGGCGTAGGTGAAACGGTGGGTCTCCACGTCGGCGTTGGGGTTGGGCTCCACGCCGCTCTTGAGCAGGGTCAGGGCCACCACGCCCTCCAGGACGCTATGGCCGTACTTGCAGTCGTTGAGCAGGCTGACGCCGTAGTGGCCCTCGGAGTAGTCCATCCACTTCTGGCCGCAGCTTTCGAAGCGGGCCTTGTCCCAGCTGGTATTGGCGTGGACCTTCCGGGTGACGTTGCCGAACTGGACGTCGAAGGTGGCCTCGTCGGTGTGGATATCCAGGGGGAACTCCGCCTTCAGCAGGTGCTGGTGGAGCTTCCAGTCCACCACCGTCTCGAAGTCGATGCGCCGGGTGTTGGCATAGAAGTGAATCCGCTGGCGCAGGGTGCAGCCGCAGAAGCCATAGCACAGCTCCAGGGTGGTCTGCACCGGGCCGTCCTCGGTCCAGGCCAGGGAGTGCAAATCCTCTACATCGTAGTGCTTCTCGGTATAGTAGCGGTCGATATCCCAGTTGTCATAGTAGATGGGCTTATCCTCGTAGACCCGCAGGAGGTTGCCCAGGGTGCCGGGCTTCATCAGCTCCCGGTCATGCTCCTTGTCGAACAGGGAGGCGAAGCGGCCCTTGCTGTCCAGGGTGACGGAGTAATAGGGGGTCTCCAAATGGAAGTCGTCCCGGCGCAGGAAGGGGGAGGGCTCCGAGCCCTCTGCCCGGCGCAGGGTGACATAACCCTTGGCAGGCAGGTTTTCCAGATAGGCTACGGCTCCCGCCGCCGTCTGCTGGACAGGGTAGCGGCGGCCCGCTCCGTCCTCCAGAGCCTGGGCCGGAAGCTGCCCCAGGTGCACCACGTCGCTGCGGGCAAAGCCCAGGGTATTGAACACGGTGACGCCCTCACCGGCTCCGGCCAGTGCTTCCAGCCGGGCCTGAATCAGGCCGCTGACCTCCTGCTCCAGGGCGGCGTACTCCTGCTTGGTTACGTCGTACACCTCGGCAATGGAGCTGCCGGGGAGAATGTCGTGGAACTGGTTCAGCAGAATCACATCCCGCCACAGCCGGGTATCTGCCTGGGCGGGGTAGTCCCCGGCCAGCACACCCAATGTCTCCAAATCCATCATGGCCAGCTCGCTCTTGCGGTTGCCCCGCTTGTTCCGGGCCATGGAGGTATAGGTGCCCCGGTGGTACTCGAAGTAGAATTCTCCCTCCCAGGTTTCCAGGCGGCGGTTGTCCTTCACCCGCTGGTTCAGCTGGTCGAAATAGGTTCTGGCGGTTTCCTGGCGCACCTTGGGGATGCCCTGGATGCCCTGCTCCATCCGCTGGGAGGTTTCCAGCATCTGCCGGGTGGGGCCGCCGCCGCCGTCTCCGTAGCCGTAGGAGATGAGAATGTCGTTGTTGATTTCCTTATTCTGGTAGCGCTCCCAGCCGCCCATGATGGCATCCGGGTGGAGCATACCGTTGTAGGTGGTGAAGAAGCTCTCCTTGGGGTTCTGGCCCACCCCCAGGGTGGTAATCAGGTGGGTCAGCACCTCGCTGCCGTCGATGCCCCGCCAGAGAAAGGTATCGTTGGGAATCCGGTTTACCTGGTTCCAGGCCAGCTTGGTGGTCATGAAATAGTCCACCCCGGATTTCTTCATAATCTGGGGCAGGGCACCGGAGTAGCCGAAGACGTCGGGCAGCCACAGAATCTTGCTGTCCTGGCCGAATTCCTCCCGGAAGAACCGCTTGCCGTAGAGGAACTGCCGCACCAGGGACTCCCCGGAGGTCAGGTTGCAGTCCGCCTCCAGCCACATGCCGCCCTCGGTTTCCCACCGGCCCTCGGCCACCCGCTGCTTGATTTTTTCGTACAGCTCCGGGTAGCGCTGCTTCAGGAAGTGGTACAGCACCGGCTGGCTGGACATGAATTTATAGTTGGGGTACTCCTCCATCAGCTTCAGCACCGTGGCGAAGGAGCGCACCACCTTCTCCCGGGTCTGGGCCACGGTCCACCACCAGGCCACATCAATATGCGTATGGCCGATGCAGGTGGCCACCACCTGATCCCAGCCCCCCATTTTCTCGTACAGCTCCCGGGTGATGTGGGCCTGGGCCCGGCGGAGGGAGGCGTAGAATTCCTGGGAATAGGGCTGGCGCAAATCCAGCAGATTGATGGTGTCATTCAGTACCGTTTGAATATCCAGCCGGGTTTTGCTGTCTGCCTCCATCCGGGGGAAGGACTGTAGGGGCACCAGCAGGTCATAGTACAGGTGGTTGATTTCCTCGTCCAGCACGTACAAATCTGCCAGGAAGGCAAACTCCCGGTGGAGGGTGCCGGTATAGGCCTGGATATCCACATCCAGAACCTGGCCCCCCTGGGCCTGGCGGCTCAGGAGCACCTCCCGGTGGTTCATGTCCGCACCCTGCACCACCTGGCCGTTGACGAATACCAGGAACTGGGGATTCTTACCGTCGTCCCACTCCTCAATCTGGGTGTGGATGCGCAGCCACACGGACTTTCCGGCAAAATCCTGGGGGATGGTTACCCGGCTGCGGAACCAATAGTGGGTGCCGGGGATGCCGTGGAAATCGGTGCTCTGGCCCTGGAACTTCCCCTCGAACTGGTCGGTACCGGCGTAGTCGGCGTACCAGCGCATGGTCTGGCAGTCGAATTTCTCCCAGGGGTTGGCTGCTGCCTCCGCCTCCTCCGGGCGGAAGAACTGGCCCTTCTTATACTGCCAGTCCGGCAGGCTCCGGCTCTCCCGGAACCGGAAATGGGCCAGCTGATTGCAGATAACCTGAATTCTCTGTTCGATATAATACATGGACATTCCCTCGCTGTATTTTTTTGATGGATCCTTCCTGATTGTACCAACCCCGCCCTGATTTTTCAATCTTTTTTGGAGGCGGTTGGCTCCATGGTGAAATATAAAAACTTTTGAACGGCACGTTGTATGGTGAAATGTAAAAAACTTTTGAACGGCACGTTGTGTGGTGAAATGTAAAAACTTTTGAGTTTCGTAGGGGCGATGAAAATCGCCCGTAACCCCGGATTTTAGCGAGTACCCCGATGAATGGTGCAAGCCCTCCCCGGCTCCCTCTCTGAGGGAGCTGGCGCGCCCAAAGGGCGTGACTGAGGGAGTGTCGTTCGTTGGTTCTTCCATGCCAATGGATTACGAACCAGCGCATATTGGCTCTGAAATTTTTTACCGGTTACGTTCATCGAAGTACACTCCCTCAGTCTCGCATTCGCTCGACAGCTCCCTCAGAGAGGGAGCCGGGGATGGGGCTTGCACCATTCAACCGGGTACTCGCTAATGTCCGGGGTTACGGGCGATTTTCATCGCCCCTACGAAACTCAGAGTGTTTGGGCGGGTTCCATTCATCGGGGCGGGGGATTTGCATTTTACCTTTATTATAGAAGGGACGTATCTATGAATCAGATTGCGTTGGCGATTTTGTTGGGATTTTGCATTGACTGCTGTCTGGGGGATCCCCATTGGCTGCCACATCCGGTGGTGCTGATTGGGAAGCTGATTTCCGGCCTGGAAAAATTCTTCCGCTGGCTGCTGCCCAAAACCCCTGCCGGAGAGCGGGTGGCCGGGGGGCTTATCTGGATTTTTGCCGCCGCTATCAGCTTTTTGGTGCCCTGGGCCATTCTTCGGCTCTGCGGACTGGTTTCCCCCTGGCTGGTGCTGGGGGTGGAAAGCATCATGTGTTGGCAGATTATTGCCCCCCGCTCCCTCCGGGACGAAAGCATGAAGGTATTTTATGCCCTGAAAACCGGCACCATAGAGCAGGCCCGGTATGCCGTGTCCAGGATTGTGGGCCGGGACACCCAGCAGCTGGACCCGGCGGCGGTGGCCCGGGCGGCGGTGGAAACCGTGGCAGAGAACACCTCTGACGGTGTGATTGCCCCCCTGCTGTTTCTGGCGCTGGGGGGTGCACCCCTGGGCTTTTTCTATAAGGCTGTGAACACCATGGATTCCATGCTGGGCTATGTGGAGCCGCCCTACAAAAATGTGGGCTGGATTCCCGCCAAGCTGGACGACCTGTTTAACTATCTCCCCGCCCGGCTCAGCGCACTTTTGATGCTGGCCGCCGGGGCCTTGTGCCGCATGGATGTGAAAAACGGCTGGAAGATTTTCCGCCGGGACCGCTACAACCATGCCAGCCCCAACTCCGCCCAGACCGAGTCGGTGTGCGCCGGTCTGCTGGGTCTGCGCCTGGCCGGGGATGCCAGCTACCACGGGGTGCTGCACAAGAAGAAATACATCGGCGACCCCCTCCGGGAAATCACCCCCGAGGACATCCCCGCCAGCTGCAAGCTGATGTACGTAACCACCGTGCTGATGGTTCTGCTGTGTGTCGCCGCCCGGCTCCCGATTTGAGAAAGTGTCCCCCATTGAATGGTGGAATGTAAAAACTTCTGAGTTTCGTAGGGGCGATGAAAATCGCCCGAAACGTTGCGGTTTCTGGGCGGCTGGATGAATGGTACAAGCCGTTCCCGGCTCCCTCTCTGAGGGAGCTGCTGAGCGCAGCGAAGCTGAGGGAGTGTACTTCGGTGAACGTAATGGGTCAAAAATTTCAGAGTTTATGTGAGCCGGTGGGTAAATTGTTGGCATGGAGGAACCATCGGGGTACACTCCCTCAGTCAGCTTCGCTGACAGCTCCCTCATAGAGGGAGCCGGGGAGGGCGGGTACCATTCAATGTGCCGCCCAAAAACCGCAACGTTGCGGGCGATTTTCATCGCCCCTACGAAACTCAAAAGTTTTAACATTTTACCATTCATCGGGGTACACTCCCTCAGTCAGCTTCGCTGACAGCTCCCTCAGAGAGGGAGCCGGGAGGGCTTTTGCCATTCATCGGGGTACTCGCTAAGACGGAAGGTTTCAGGCGATTTTCATCGCCCCTACGAAGGCTCAGGGAATTTGACATTGTACCACGCATCGAAGTTAAAAAGTGCCCCCATTCCCGACAGGAAAAACCTATTGACAAAACCCTGTACACATGCTATAATACCCGGGAACTCACAGAGCAGTTCCCAATTTCATATCGCGGAGTAGAGCAGTTGGAAGCTCGTCGGGCTCATAACCCGGAGGTCGTAGGTTCGAGTCCTGCCTCCGCAACCATAAAAAGTCCTGAAATCTTACGATTTCAGGACTTTTTCTTGCGTTTTAGGGCTCAAAAAGTTCTGAGAAATATTATGCGATTTTCGCAAAAACCGTTTGACCCATATTCTGACCCATAATAGAATAGCACCTAGTGGACAAGTTAGCATTTTTCAGAATCCAATGTCCACCAAGTTTGAAAATCCGATGAATTTTCAAAACTTTTTTGGAGTTTTGGTTGGACCCGAAATTTGGGTTCAACCTCCCTTGGTCAAGCCTATTTGTCCACTTGTTGGGATTTTACACTGATCTCCTGGCAATCCTCTTGAATTACAAACCCTCTCGCTGACCTTTTTTCAGGCTCTGTGAGAGGGTTTTATTTGTTTCTTTTGTTTTGTTAGGTGTTGTTCGGCGGTATAATGTGATGTCGTTTGGTGGGAGCTTCTTATTCTTCAATACCGTCTATCAAAGCATCGTAAGTTGTATGCAGTGCTTTTTTGATCGCCTGGAGCTGCGTTGCCTGAATATGCTGTGTGCCGCGTTCCATTTTAACAAGGCACTCGCGCGTCATATCGCATCCGTCAATCTGGAGCATGCGGACAAGATCGGTTTGCCCCAGCTTCCGAGCCTTTCGGATTATTCTTATATTCTCTCCAACGCGAAGATCCTGCTTGATTTTCTGCTCCATAAAATCACCCCTTGTGGACTTATTTTGGTCCATATGGGTTTATTTTATGAATTTGCTGTGATATAATGGGACTAGTATTGGTCCACCAAGCGAAAACGATGGCAATTACATGGATGATCATTGTATTCTGATGATTAAGAAGATATAATATTCTTATTCCTCTGGCTCGCGAAATTTACAATTTCTCTTATGGTAGATAATCAACACAAAAAGTTTAGGAGCGATAGAGAATGGGCACAATCAAGAGAGAGCCTGCGATCAGGGCATTTTCCCTGATGATGGTACTGACTATGCTGATCAGCATAGTACCCCCTTGCTGTATCGGCAAATACCGGTAAAACAGATGTTCCGGGAAAGGTATACGAGTTTGACAAGGACAGCCATTATGAATTTACTGACAGCGACAGATATGCTGATTCCAGCGAGAGCAATACATACGGTAGCTTTTCTGTAAGCGGTAATATTGCCAGCGTAGACAGTAAAGATGGTGTCCCTGCCTATGAGGTAGAGGATGGCAATCTGAGATTCTTTTACAATTACTCGGATTCCATGTTGAATGCTGACCTGGATTTCTGGCACTTGGTAGAGGATAAGTCCAAGAAGGTTAATGATCTGACCCTGGATTCCAATGTTTTGAAGGGTGCGATTATTCTTCAAACTTCCAAAGACAGAGTGAATTGGGTCAATGTCGGCACGACCACCAATGCCTTTGCGGACACACCTGTTCGGACAGATGCGATCTATAATACCACGGATGTGCAGTTGATCAACGGCTGCTTCTACCGGGTTATTGCAGTGTATGAGCTGCGGATCAGAACGGAGCAGAGCAATTTCCTGTTTATCAATACCGATAAGTATGAGAATAAGAAATGTGCGGAAGTGTATGAATTCTATGCCTATACCAACAGCGGCGAAAGCACTGTAACGGATCCCAATCAGATCTACAGTCTTGGCTACAGAGTCCGGGTAGAGAACTTTGATGGTTATTCCGGCGAAGGATCTATCGACAAGGACGATCCGCATTACGGCTGGAATTTGGGCAATTTCTTTGTGAGCGGCTATACGGATGAAATCGCTGAATCCGATGGCAATGTGGTGTTCCTGAAAAATGTGGGCGATAAAGTTACCTTGTGGTTCAACCTGGGGCAGAATATCAATGCTTTAAATGGCAAGGATAATCTGTCGATTACAGCGGATACTGAGGGATATGACCAGTATTTCGAGACACCCAGAATGAACTTTGGTCGAGGAGTGCTGATCATTCGCTATACGGATCACAATAATGTCCAGTGGGAGCCTACGATCTACACAAATTATCTGGAAGCCAATGCGACGGTCGGCGCAGATACCAAGGTACAGCTTTTTGAGGAAGGCGATTATGAGGTGGCGCTGGATTATCAGATTACTGATGACCAGTTGATTGACCAAATTAGCCATTACCGCATCTTCTTCAAATTCTCTGTTCGTAACGGCAACTGCATGGTGTACCCCTTTGATGTGGTAACCGGCAGTGAATTGACCAACAGTTCCATGACAGAGAACGGTTTCCGCCTGGATCTGGCAAAATCCCGCTATTTGAAGGTCAACATTAAGTGCGAGGTGCTGAAGGACAGCGCCGATGGACTGGTTGAGGACACTCGTTTCAACGGCCCGGCCAAGGATGGAGCTCAGTATGCCGATGAAGGTATCTACACGATCACTGTAACAAACGAGTATACCGGGCAGTTTACAGTGAAGAAGATTTATGTAGGCACCAACAATGTGCTGAGAGCGCATATGACAACAGGATTGTCTATTCCTGAAATCAACAACCTTGTTGCGCAGGGTGCTACGATTTCTGACGACGGCACCATTCAGCTTGCAAGCATTACACCGGCAACGGATGCAACCAAGCCAACGGATGCAACCCAGGCACCTACGGATAAGCCTGCCGATGGTGAAACGCAAGCACCGGGGAACGATACAACGGGGAAAAATGGAAACGCCGTCCGCTGGCTTGCTTGTTATGGTGGCAGTAATTGCAATTGTGTGTATTGCTGTGTTTGTGATCATTGTACGCAAAAAGCGCAGTACAAACCAGGCTGCGGAGGTTGCCGTGGAAGAACCTGATGGAGGTGCAGAAGAATGAAGCGATTGATTGCACTAATCCTTAGTTTCGCACTGCTGCTTTCTGGCCGTGCCCCAGTACAAATGAATCAAGAACCTACTGATAACACAACTGCACCAACCGCAGAATTACCTGCACAAACTACAGTTTGGGTTGATACTGTTCCTGAGTATAACGCTCTGGATGATGCAGACCTTCTCAATCATTTGGAGGACTTGGTATACAGAGAGACCGTTTCGTCGTTGAACAGCACAGAGTATGTTGTTGAAAATATCAGCGCTGTATACATCTCAAAAGAGTATCTTGAAGAGGTGGCGTTTAATTCTCGGTCCAACATCTACTTTGGGTATACATTAGCGGAACTGGATGAATTGTTCCAGGGTTCTAGATATGTGTTTACCCTAGGTTCAGATGGGCAGACCACGGTCCAGGAACTGCAGGAAATTGAAGATACCTCTACAGAAACGATGCTCAAAAATGTCGCAATCGGTACTGGTGTCATCCTTGTCTGCGTTACTGTTTCGGCGGTGTCTGCCGGTGCTGGAGCGGCTGCGGTCAGTGTAATTTTTGCTGCTTCTGCCAAGACTGGAACACTTATGGCATTGACTTCCGGTGGATTCGGTGCTATATCTGCTGGCATTGTTCGTGGAATTCAAACTGGTGATTTCAATGAAGCCATGGAAGCTGCGGCACTTGCTGGTAGTGAAGGCTTCAAGTGGGGCGCAATATCCGGTGCCATCAGTGGTGGAACGCAGGAGGCATTTGCTCTCAAAGCTGCAACAAGGAGTGGCCTTACAATGAATGAGGCTGCCATCATTCAACAGGAATCTGGCCTGCCTATGGATGTGATTTCCCAGCTTCACAGCATGGATGAGTATCTCGTATATAAGGATGCTGGATTAAAGCCTGTCATGGTGAACGGCAGAACAGCACTTGTCCAGAACATCGACTTGAACTATGTGAGTACCCTCCCTGATGGATCAGAAGTTACAAACCTTGTAAGAATGCAGCGTGGTTATGCTCCGCTAGATCCTACAACGGGGAAAGCGTATCAGCTTCACCATATCGGACAAAAAGCAGATGGCACATTGGCGATCCTTACAGAGTCCCAGCACCAAGGAAACTCCGCGATACTGAATATTGTGGGTAAGGAATCTGAGATTGACCGGCAGGCTTTCAACGCAACGCGAAAGGCTTTCTGGGAATACCTCGGAAAAGTTGTGTTTGCAAACGGAGGAGTTTAGCAATGGCCAATATCATCGAAGTAATGAAAAGCATCCCGGATTACATTGGATCAAACGGACGATCTGAGGGTGAAATTGCGGCAGCGGAGAAATCTCTGGGAACTATGTTTGCTCCAGACTATAGGCTGTATTTGAAAGAGATTGGCCTTGCGTGCTTTGATGGTCATGAGCTTACGGGAATAACCAATGATACGCGTCTATCTGTGGTTGCGGTTACGGAACAGGAACGAGCGGCAAATCCGAATATTCCATCTTCTTGGTATGTTGTAGAGCAGACTGGTTTTGACGGAATTGTAATTTGGCAAGCGCCAACAGGCGAAATTTACCAGACGGTATCAATTGCTCCGGGATGCGAGCTTTATAATTCTCTCGTAGGATATGTAACTGCAAAATAAGCAGATCCAATCAATATGCGGTGTGTCGTTTTGGCACACCGCATATTTATATGCTTGGCACTTATACGATCTTTGATCAGCGAGGAGTGCGCTTGAAAAAAGCAGAAGTATAAAATATAATATAGTCGACATTTATGGCAAGGAGGTGTGGGGATGACTGCGCTACAGGAGATTTTCAATAATCGAGAGATTGCTATCGGAATATGGGTGATTATTGCACTTGCTGTAGTGTTGATAAGCAAATCTTTGCGCCAACCGTTGCTACAGTTCCTGAAAACAGCAATACCTATTCTGTTTTGCAGAAAGTTCGTAGTTTTTTATTGTGTGTTCATCGCCTTCTTTTTATTTGCCGTGGACATCCTGAAATGGGCCACTTTTTGGGATAGTAGTATGCTGAAGGATACGATTTTCTGGGTTGTATTTGTTGAACTACCATTGTTTGCAAAGGCTATAGAGAAGGCGAAAGACAATCGCTTTTTCTCAGATTTGATTGCGGACAACTTAAAGTTCATTGTGTTGTTTGAGTTCTTTGTTGGATTTTGGACATTTGATTTGTGGATCGAACTAGTTGCTATACCGGTTACCGTTTTTGTTTCATTTTTGTGTGCTCTGGCATCATGCGAAAAAAAGCATAAGCCAGCAAAGACCTTCTTCGATATTCTTCTTGTGATATGGGGATTTATCGTTCTTACCCATGCTGTATCTAGCACGGTGCAGGATCCAAAAGCATTTTTTAATTGGGATACGCTAAAATCTTTAATGTTGCCTGTGCTCTTGCTTGTTCTTAATCTTCCAGTTGTTTATGGGTTAGCCCTTTACAGTGGTTATGAGCAGTTGTTTATCAGAATCAAAAACGGGGCAAAAGATAAATGGAAGATGAAATTCCAAATCGTTGGTTTTGCAGGAATCAGTCTGCCCAGAGTTTCCGCAATTCGCAGAAACATACAAAAGACCATTCTTGTTAGCTTAAACGCCGATGATATGAGAAAAAGCCTAAACAAACTGGAAGATCATTTGGCTATGCAGATAGGAGACAATTATATGAAACGAGCAAAGTTTTATGTTGGGGTATGCGTAACTGCTGCAGCAGGAAGCCTGATTGGACTTGTGCTGGCAAATTCCGAGGTTTCGATAAAAGACATAATTACACTGAACTTTGTGTTAGATATTCCCAGGATTAAGGAAATTCTAACTTACATTTTTTCTGTATCCCTTGTGTTCAGCTTGGCGCTGTTGTTCTATGCTATAGGCTTTAGGAAAAGGAAGAACGAGGAAATAACTCAGATTAAGAAGTATGCTGTTTTTGAGTTTCTCTTTGTACTTAAGAAACAGAAAGCTCAGTTGCAGGAGTATCCTCCAATTGATGATCCTGTCAGCTTGTTTGTAAACTACCTGCAAATAGCTTACGAACTAAAGGAAGCATGCACGAAAGCACTTAATGTATATGGAAACCTGCTAAACAATTGGGAGCGTGAAAGCATCGAACTACTGCAAACTTCTACGATGTGTCTACTTACTAACGCAACAATTGGCGGAGGCAGTTTTACAGACTTTGATGTAGACAGTTTCTGCGAATACTACAGGGAGAAAGTAAAAGCAATGCAGCACGGTGCGAACTTTAATGCATTCACCTCGATGGTAAAAAGTGATGCTGAAAAATACACCGAAAGAATAGAATCTACTTACGAAGATTTTAAACGATACTATGAGTAAATCTTAAAGCTGGGTGATGAGATGGAGAAACGCATCACCCAGTTTTTGATATTTTAGTTTGTCTTGCTTGCTGGCTTGCACTTTCTTTTCGCTCCTCGCTGTATGGCGCAGTCAGGCGGATGCTGACTCTATGCTTATCGATCTCAAACCGCAGGCCGCCCTTTTCGTCATCTTCGATTAGCTGGCACAGGTCTGGATAGGTGGCGGCATAGGCAGTTAGGCGCTTTTTGAGCTTGGTGTTGTAGGTGTAGATTTCAGCGGTGTTGTCGTATTCGTTGAAATACAGTTCGGTGACTTTTCGTTTCTTTTTGGGGATCTTTTTCATAAAACCTCCTTATTTTTGATTTATTTTTCTGGCTCTAGAGCTGGGAAATCGGGACTAAAATCTGACAGCGAAGCCTGGAACGATGTGTTGGTCGTTCCAGGCTTTTCTATCGGCTACAAAGCCGAATTTTACATACTCAGCACATTTCCCATGGTCTGGGCGGCTTCCTTCTGCGCCGAGGTGGTGACATGGGCGTAGGTGTCTAGCGTGAAGCCAGCGGAGAAGTGGCCCAGCATGCCGCTGACTGTTTTGATATCCACACCGTTCTGCAAGGCGATGGTGGCGAAGGTGTGACGGAGGTCGTGGAACCGGACTTTCGGGATACCTGCCCGTTCCAGCACCCGTTTCAGCATATTGTTCACACTGTCCGGGGAGATGGGACCGCCGTTGGGGGACGGGAACACATACTGGTCATTGGTTTTCCGTTTCTGCTCCCGCAGGACTTCGATTGCCTGGGGCGAGATACTCACCGCCCGGTAGGAGTTTTTGGTTTTCAGCGGCGACTCTACGATTTTGCCATCTACTCTTGCAATCTGGCGTCTGACCTTGATGATGCCATTCTTCCAGTCAATGTCCGTCCATCTGAGTCCGAGAAGCTCACCCCGGCGGAGGCCGGTTGCCAGTTCAATGTAGTACATTTCGTAGACACCGGTGGCTTTCGCTTCCTGAAGGAATGTCTGCAACTGTTCTGCCGGGATGGTTTGCATCTCTTTATGTTCCAGATTCGGCAGGGAGACATTCTTGCAGGGATTGAGGAGCATCGCCGTACAATTCCAGAACGCTATTGATGAACGCATCCGCATTGCCGCGGGTAGAATTATCTGCGTAATCCCGGTACTCGTGACTGTCCTTGCTGTCCGGGTACTTTTTCAGCAGCCTTGTGATTTGCTTCTGCTGTTCTGCGGTGGCAGGCAGATGGCGGGAGGTATCTTCCGCCATCTCCACACCTTCCCGGGTGGCGATATACTTGAGGTAGCCACCGGGAGACTTTTTGTCACCGGGTTTCAGATAGGGGGATTTCAAAATCAGTCTCGCCATCCATTGTCACCCTTTCTGAAATTCTACCGCATCCTCGAAGCTGTATTTACCACCGATGGCAGCAACTTCGTTGGTGCAGAACCGGCGGAGAGCGGATAAGGAATCTTCATCGATATCATGGGTAGCGGCAATGATGTTGCTCATCATCGCAATCTCCACACCCAGCTTGAACAGAATCCTGCTGATCCTGTCCTCGGTGAGCGCAATCTTACTTCCAATAACCGATTCCAATGCAGGTGTCAGCACCCGACTGCTTTCCTTCATGTTCAGTACGGCGATATAGTGTTCGATGGCTTCCCGGATGAACTCACTGCGGGATTCGGCATTGCTTTTCTCCATAGCTGCATCACACCGGGCCAGCAATTCATTGTTGATATAAACGCCAATTCTGTTGCTATTATTTTCTTGCATTTTTCTCCTTCCTGATGGGAATGACTCCCATCAAAACTGTTGCGGCTCTAGGATAATCCGTCGCCCAGACGCCTGCTTTCCTGATACTTCTCCAAAAGGTAACACCTCGAAAACCGTGTAAAAACCCCGACCGGCGTTGCCGGGCGGTGTAAATCGGAGGTATTCGGCGATAGCCGGAATACCTCCTTTATCCTGCTTTCCAATCCTTTCATCCGAAATCTCCGAAATCAGTATGGAAAGCAACTCCAGCTTATGTGGGAAGCTCCTCGCCAATGAACAGCGGAAGCTCGTCTGCTTCTGTATCCAGGTCACGGTAAATCTCCGGGTTGTCCAGGCTCAGCAGATGATACTCGTTGTTGGAGTAGCCGTAGGGATTGCGGTGCTTGTACATGGCAATCAGCTTCCGCTTGACCAGAACCTTGATGGCTTTCTGGAGAGAAGACTTTTTGATGCCGGTATCCTGAATGATTTTCTTGTGCGTGGGCCAGCAGTATCCCTTACTGCCGGAGCAGCAGACCAGATACGCATACAGTTTGAACTGGGTGGCATCCAGCGGCACATGGAAGATGCTGTTGGGCAGACGAAAGAATTCTTTTGCGGGCGGTTCATACAATCTCATCCATCCACCTCCGTTTGCTGGTCAATCCACTGGATAAACTTGTCTTTTGGAACAAGAATCCGTGTGCCGATTCTGATGTGAGGGAATCCTTTCGAACGAACCAACTCGTAGGCCGCCGCTCTGGAGATTCCCAGCACTTCTCCTACCTCCGGCGCGGTCAGCGTCAGCGGCAGGGCATCATAGTTTTTGAATTTGCTTTCTCTCATTTTCATTTCCTCCTGTATTGTTTTCGCGCAGTCTGCTCTCGCAATCACAGATTTCTCACTCCTTCCGATGGCCGGGCAAACAAAAAACGCATACCAACGAACACCGAACAGGAATCGGTTTTGATTCCCCTGCGGTGTCAGTTATGTATGCGCGATATTTTGATATGTTGTGCCGGCGGCACTATGTATGTAGTAGAATTATAACAGAATAATCCAAATTTTTCAAGTGCAGGGCGTGAACGGAATGTGAACGGAGCGCTTTCTTATGTTTGTGGTTCACTTTATAGGACACGCACAGAAGATTTGTAAACCGGGTTTCGAGAAAAATTTGCGAAAAATACGGAGCCTCATCTTCCATGAGACTCCGCAGGAGGTCAAGTATTTTCCGCAGCCGTTTTGAAATCGCCATTTTGCTTATACCAAATTCCTTGCCGATCTGTTCCAATGTATAGAACCGAAAGTAGTAAAACCGAAGCAGTTTCTGGTCATCATCAGGCAGAGTTGGAAAGATCTTCCGAAGTTTGTGCTTCCGCAAAAGAAGGAATGCTTGCTCAAAGGTTGGATCGGTTGGCTCGTCTGTGAACAGACCGGGCATTGTGTAAATTTCATTCCCAACGAAATCCAGGTGACGCTGGTCACTTCTTCGTTGAGCACTTTCCCGTAAACGATCCTGCTCCAAAAACTCCGCGACTTCATCGGATACAGTAATCTTTTGACCGTAGTAGTTGATGTTTTTCATCTTTACCGCCTGTCCAGTACGAAAGGTCGGCAGATGTTGACCGACACAGCCATCACGCTGCATCCCTTCCACCCTGGAGCGGAATGGTTGGGATGAGGTCGAACATCTGCCGACCTCATCGGTACTTTTCAATAGTTTAGTTCATAAGTTGGGTGCCTGACGATGGATTTATTATATCAGGCGGCAAGAGAATAATCAAGAACATTTGTGCGAATTATGTCGAACGGTTTGAAATACAAGGGATTCTATTTGTTTATTGTGTTTTGTTAGCGACCACTTGACGGTGCAACCGACGGCCGCCAAGCAATAATTTGGCACTAATGACAGTTGCAATTTTGAGGAAGCCAAGGTAACATCACCAAAACATTTTTGGAGGTGTTACATTTGAAGTCCATTTCTGAAGCAATGAAAGCCTATATGCTAACTCATCCCTTTGACTCTGGCAATTCGGATTGTCAGACGGTACTGGATCAGCTCTACCATGCCTATGCAGAATCCCATGAGCACGATCCCCAAGAGATTGGTGATGGATTCAAGGAGCTGGAGGAGTATCTGTGTGTACTGCCATTGGATAATAACAACGCAGTTTTCAATCTGTGTTGTCGCCTGTGCAGTGCATATGAACGCAAGGCCTTTCTGGACGGCCTGCAATACGGCGCTGAACTGATGCTGGAACTGGGAAAGGAGTCTGACCGATGAAAGAATTCCTTGAGAAATTAAGACAACAGGTAGCTGAAAATCCTCCCAATTATGGGGATGCGGATTCTGTCCTGGGATTACTGTATGAATGCTTCAACGAAAACAACCCCTATGACAGTGAGCAGATAAAGGCGGATTTCGAAGAACTGTACCGGCAGATGAACGGGATGCCCCTCCGGGAGATGGACAGAATCGTCTATCCGGTTTGCAAGCTCTGCCGGGATCATGAGAGGGCAGGGGTTGTGGAGGGAATCAAAATTGGCGTTAGATTACTACAAGAGTTAGGATAGTACATCCATAGTTTACTCGTCTCGTCAAAAAGCTTGATGAGATGAGTAAATTTATCTTGATATTGTTCTTGATGGAGAATATAATATGCGAGTAAGGAGAGATGAATATGGGATACATTTCTGCACAGCAAGCTGCGACAAAGTGGGGCATTTCTAAACGACGTGTTCAAGTGCTTTGTACTGAAAATAGAATTAAGAATGCAACTCGTATCGGAAATATGTGGGTGGTGCCAGAGGATGCTTTGAAGCCGGCAGACGGTCGAGTTCAAACTCACCATACAGTTGAATCGCCCGCAGCACGAGCAGCTAGGACAGCACTAAAGAAGCTGACGGTAAATGCTTATCAGGAAATAAACGGAAAGCTTAATAACCCCAGCACATCCAAAATGGTGTTTGTTAGCTTACTTGCTACAACTATTTTCTGTGATATCCAGAACGATGAATCATCTAATGAGAAAGATGATGTGTTTTTGATGATCAGTTCGGAACTGCTTGAGATTGAGTTCAAGGAGTCGAGCCGCAGATCCTTCTGGGAAATGTTTTCGTCCTTGGTTTCGGATTTTGAAAAATACATTTATCGCTATGCAGACTATGTTGATGATATTTTATCGTGGGCTTATCAGTATGTGAACAAACTTAGCCTGGATTCTGGGTTAGAAAGTACCCAGTTCTTTACGGAAGAATACATGATTGAGTATCTTACAAAAGGTATTCCTAGAACAACGACTGCTAGTTCTGTATATTTAGATCCAGCTTGCGGTGGTGGTAATTTCCTTTCCCATATCTTGAACCAGTTGTTTGTTTTAAGGTATAGAGAATTAGATAATCCTATCGCTTGCATTGAGAATATTTTCAATGCTTTATATGGATATGAATTGGATCCCAATCTGGCAGCGGTCGCATCAGTGAACCTGAAGCTTAAAGCATTGATGTTGTTGGCTAAAGTACAGCAGGTATCTACTGTTGATTGGAGACTATTTTGCCCCAATATTTTTACATCCGTTGAGCCAAATGGATTTGGCTTCCTGGAGGCAGACTTTTCAACGCACAGAATCAGAAGAGTGGCGGATGGCAAGCGTGAGAATTTAGAAAGCATGACCGCTGTCGCTACAGAGATCTATACGAACCCGCCATTCCAAACCGTTAAAGGTATGGCTAGTTCTATGAAGGAACATCTCAAGAAGCATTTCCCTAACGCCAAGTGCGATCTGTGCAATGCGTTTATTTTACAGTGCATCGATAAAATTCAAACAGGTGGAACGATTGGACTTGTTACGCAAAGCAGCTGGATGTATTTAGACAGTTTCGAGAATTTGCGAAGAGAACTTATCACCAATAATACGATAGAATCAATTGCAGACTTAGGTTCTGGAGCATTCTATGATCTAAGTGGAGAAAAGGCAAATGTAGCGCTGGTCAGGGTTACGAAAACACCGTATGCGAATGCATGTGTCAAAGTGTTGACATTGAGAGATATTCCGCTTAAAGAAAAAGCTGCAGTACTGGGAAAGGCCTCCGATTCGGTGCTGCTTATGCAACAGGCGCAGCTTTTTGGTGGTGAACACATGGCTTTCTCTTTAAGCCAAACCACCCCCAATACTGTACATGCTATGCCAGGGAAATACGGAGATTACGGAATCCCGATGCAGGGCACTTCAACGGGTGATGCAGCTAGACTAATAGGCTATTACTGGGAACATTTAAATGATCCAGAGTGGGTTCCTGTTAGTAAAGGCGGCAGTTATTCTCGCTGGTGTGGACTTAATAGCTATGTCTTAAAATGGGGCGCTGACGGCGAATATATTCGTGCGACTAAGGGTTCGGCTCTGCGCAACACGAAGTATTTCGATAGAACATCGCTGGTCTATAGCGATACTGGTACATCCGGCTTCAACGCTCGTCTGCTGGAAGAAGGTCAGCTGTTTGTGGCATCTGGACCGGGGATTAGAGATGTTCAGGGAAGTCCTTACGCGCATCTTTCACTGTTGAACTCTAGAGTGTTTTCCTATTATTTAAGAGCGCTTTCGCCAAAGCTTACGGTTGCAGCCGGATACATTTCAAGAGTTCCGGTTCCTACTGGTTTGCTTGATCGAATTGAGCTGAATAGCTTAGGACGAGAATGTTATGACAGAAAAAGAGAGCAGCTCAAAGTGCGACCTAATAATTTGGAATGGCAAGTACCGGTTATTGAATTCGCGTCTTTGGATGCTTTTGTATGGCAGCTTTTCCTGAAAGAAATGCAAGACGAGTTAGTGAAATTAAGCTGCGAAAAGAAACTTGATGACATTATTCTTGAGGCATATGCGCTTGATAAAGCAGAGCTTTCGAAACTGAATGAAACTGTTGGAGTACCTGCTATAGACATAACCGGAACGTCGATCGCGAACAAATTGGATAAAGTAATGGCCCAGGCGTTAGATGCGAATTGTCAGATTGTTCGAACCAGAGTGAATAAACAATCCTTGGGTTGTGATGGCTTGTTGGAGTTTATCGCACGTAAGGAACAGGTTAGTCCAGAACTAATTGTTGAGTTGATTTCGTCTTCTCCTGAGACGTTCGAAGAATGCAAGGCCCAGTACAAGAACTTGGTATTGCACAACATTGTTCTAGCAATTCTTGGTTTTAGAGTGGAGACTCGCGATGAAATGCAGATGTTACAACTGTGCCAGAAGTTCTATGAGATGTATCCTGGGTTGAAAAACGAATGGGATACAGTAGAAGAATGGATTGCGATGCAGTTCAATTCTATTCATACACAGGCCTTCAGTAATCGTCCGTACTATCATTATGAAGGCGGAATGTTCACAAGAAAGATTTGAGGATGGTGAAGCATGAGCAACCAGATACATATAATTCAAAATGCAATTACGACCACCATCTCGGAAATTTTTCGTGGTGACTTTAGGCGTATATGCGAAGTCAAAAAAGCGGTATTGCATCTCGAGGCGATTTACTTTTGCCATGGCACTTGCTATCTTCTCAAGCGCGAGAATATGCCAATTAAAGATCAATTAGCGCTCTATCAAAGAATTGAGTTAATCCCACAGAGCACGACAGAGTTCTTTGAGAATAACCGCGAATGCATTATTAACAATTGGCCAGAGGAAAGTGCACTTGCAGCAAAACCAGAAATCCTGTATGATGCACTTTTGGCAAGCGAGTTTTGCGTACAGCCTGAGAGAGTTGGATATAAAATCGATAAAGTTAGCCGAGATATTGCGGGGGCATATTATACTTCTTCTGACTTTTCTGCGCAAATTACTTATCGTGCGCTAGAGAGCTACATGGATCGAAAGCGGAGGCGTGCGATAGATTCAGACTCTTTTGCTTGCTGCAATGAGTATGAGAATATAACCTTCCTGGACTATTCTTGTGGATGCGGAGAATTTCTGTTAGCGGTAATCCAGTATTTTGATAATCATGTATTGGGTTATTCCAGAAAGAAGCTGGCAACTCAGTTGAGGGGTGTAGATGTCAACCCAATAGCACTGATGATCACCATTGCGCGGATTGTTTCTGCAGTTGAAGCTGAAGATGATGAAAATTTGCTTCGTGAGGTCGCAAAGAACTTTATTGTAGGCAATCCATTGCTTCATAGCGATAAAATTGCACCGCTAGAAGTGAGGTTTGATAATTTTGCGCTTAACAGATTGTATGCTGAGACAGAAGGAATCAATTGCTTGGAACTGGAACAACAAAACCTGGTCGTGTTAGGAAATCCGCCATGGGAAAAGCTCCGCTTTGAAGAACGGGCATTTTTTAGACCGGTTTGTCCTGCAATTTCAGCAATCTCGCAGAAAAACAAGCGCGAAAAGGAAATAAAAAAACTTGCGGCTAATTGGCTAGAACTGTTGGAGTACTACCAGCTTCTGCAAGATGATTATGCTTGGGTGAAAAAAGAAATCCCTAAACATCCGCTCCTGAAAGTATCGTTGGTTGGGGAGCTGAACACATATGCAATGTTTGCTGAGCTAGCTTCTCGATTGACAGAAAAAGGTGGTTTTGCAGCGATTATAGTGAAAAGTGCGCTGGTTACATCAACTTGCTATTCGTCTTGCTTCCGACATTTTGTTAATCAGAGATCACTTTCAGAGGTGTTTCTCTTTGATAATCGGGAGAAGCTTTTCCAAATTGACAGCCGCGAGAAATTCTGTGTACTCTTCTTCGGAGGAGAACATGCCGGTGGCATAAAGGTACATTATGGACTGACTAAGCAAGAACAGATATTGTCGTCTGTGCCAATCAATGTTACGAGCGAGGAGCTGGAACTTATCAATCCGGAAACAGGACTGCTTCCGAATGTGGCAGATTCGAAGGAGTTCTCGTTCTTACTTCGAACACACAGATCGCTGTCAGTGTTTGCAAAAGAATTTCCAAAGTGTCATTTTGGTAGGTTGCTACACCTTACTGCGCATGCAGAACACATTTCTACAAAGTCGGAAAAAACACGAGTCCCAATCTATGAGGGAAAATTCATCGAACAATATGATAATCGTTTTTCCACATTTGCAGGAATGAGTGCTGATGAACGTTATCAAGCAAAGGCATCTGCTAGACGGCAACCGGGTGATAGTTTTGTTGCCCCAAAGCCTGCTCCGGAGTGCAGATACTTTATTGATAAGAAATTTTGGGAATCATTTCTTGATAGGTATGATCAACCGTATTCTCTGTGCTGGAGAAGTCTTACCTCTCCCACCAATCAACGGACTATGATTGCATCGATCATACCGTCAATGCCAACTTGCCAATCCGTTCAATTGCTCCAGACAACACCAGTTGAGGATCTTTTGATGATACTGGCGCTGTTTAATTCCAAGGTGTTTGATTTTTTTGTACGGTTGAAAATGGGGGGTATTGATCTGACGCAGAGTGTTGTACGGCAGATTCCTGTTCCTTTCCGAGAGGCATGGAACAGCATGGTTACTTTACATGGTGTAGATTATACGGCATTGGATGCGGTCAGAGCCTTGGAACGGCTACTATACCGGAATGAGCCGGACTTGTGTGGTTTGTGGGATGGTGTTCCGGAAATAAAGAATGCGGATAACTACTACAAAACCGCTGCAGATGTACGGGAGGAAATCGACAAGATTATTTTCCAGATGTATGGTCTTACAAGCGCAGAAGAGAAAATGGTTCGCAACTCCTTTAAGGCATAGTAAAAGACGCAGGCTTTCGGGCCTGCGTCTTATCTATTGGGATTATCCAATTCTGATCTTACCAAATGCCTTGGAAGACTTATTAATGCCGTTGGTTGCCCAGAATTCGCTGTTTGCTTTCAGTGCGTCCAGTTCGCTTTCGGCCATGGTTTCAAGAATGTAGTGGTCAGAGGTTACACGATGGAAAACGAGAATGTGATAGGCAAAGTCTGTTTTGCCATACTGAGAAAGGGATTCGTCGCCGGTCTCCGCATCTCCCTTGAGCTGGATTCGCCAGGATGCATTATTGGGTGCAAATTTGATGGTGCTGGGATAGTAGGAAATACCGTTATAGACGATAGTGACATTCTTCTCCACATCACGAGCCATGGGATCCAAACCGAAAAAGGCCACACTACCGGGGATAGATCCGTTTTCTACATTGGGGTGGGTGCCGCTCTGAAGCTTAGCGGAAGAAGAAAGATCGAGAATGTTTCTAGAGCCGCCGGTGCTTGCGCGCATTTCGAACCAGTAGATTGCCTGTACATCACTGGATGCTTCCAAAGAAACAAAAGATGCTGCGGTGACTTCAGAATCATGCAAAGGTGCGGTAGGTTGCTGTGTGGCGGCACTTTCGTTGTTGCCTGTCCTAGAATTGGAAGATGTGCCTGCAAACAAATTGGCGGGGACGGGAATCTTTACCGATGCAGTGGGGAGATTGGAAACTGCACGGTGGCCAAAGTGTGTATTCGCACTGAAGCTACTGCGCTTGGTAGAGTTTTGTCGGCTCTGCTGCTCGGTAACAATCAGACCATTACGCAGAAGCTCTTGGATGTCCTCAACAGAAGAAATCCTTTTTACCAGATTAGACTCCTGATACAGGGTGAATGCTTCCGTCAGATTCTCGTAAGATCTGTGATCCAGCGTATCGTTCAGATTCAGAAACTGAGTGTTGCAGGTTTCGTAATTGGTACACAAACCACCACAAGTCAGATTGTTGGAACCCACAGCGACCCATGCCTGATCCGCATTCCGGACGATGAAAATCTTAGGATGGTATGTCTGAGCAAATGCGCTATCATGGACTACATAGAGTTCGTCACAGAGCTTTGTGAGTTTGTATAGGGCTTCAGCGGTCGTGTTTTTCTGATCAATACCAGCGAGTACACGGAGGTGTCCGCCTGCGCTGCGGAAGGTCTGGAGTGCCGCTGTCAGCAGATCGACGCCACTGCTTTTAGCATAGGCAACATGGATATTCAGCTCACCATTTTTAACTGTGGTCAATTGCTCCACCAAGGGTGTATAGAGGTTTCCGCTGGTGGGCTGCATGATGTAGGTACTTTGGTGCGCTACACCGGAAGAGAACAGGTCGGGCACCTTGAGTCCCAGTGCAGATGCAATGCGAGCGAGTCCCTCTAATGTGGGGTTTGTAGCACCTTTCTCGATATCAACGATAGTCGTGCGCGTCAATCCGGAATTCGCTGCTAGTGCCTCCTGCGTTAGGCTTGCTGCAGTTCTCAAAAGCTGAATGCGCTTCCCTAGCGCATCCTTAAAAACGGAATAGTCATTAGTGTTGGATGTATTCATATAAAACTCCTTTCATCCAAAATTTAGAAATTGATGGAAATAATATACAACACTGAAATGGATTTGTCAATAGGGGAATGAAAAATATTCTGTACAAAACATAAATTTCGGTTGAGCCAAATAACGAGCCTGCTGACTGGCGTATTTGTGGGAAACGAAGTGATAGTTGCTCTTTTGGTTTGCCACAGGCTGCAATATAGCACAAGCCCTCCCTGTTGGATGGCTGATAACTGCAGATTATTGCAAGTCTACAAAACAACTATTTTTGTGTTTTCCTAAATTGATGCTATAAATTGGACAAATTCCATGATAGAATACAAATACAGAAGTATAACCTCGGTGACAGATATAGACAGTTGGGGGTATTCAAATGATTCTTAAGCTTAGTGTAAACAATCAGAGTGTAGAGAGTTCGGGTATTACGAAGGACTACAAGGATGCCCTGTGCGAATATGTATGGAACAGCTTTGAGGCCAATGCAACCGCTGTTGCAATTGATTGTATTCCCAATGAGCTGACAGGAAGTGCAGAGATTGTTATCACTGACAACGGAGATGGAATCGCCTATGATTCCCTTGAACGCACATTTGGTGCATTCCTCGATTCTCAAAAGAACAGCCGATCCCTGCAAATCAAAACAAAGTCAAACAAGGGCAAAGGACGATTCTCGTGTTTTTCCTTTGCATCCTTGGCTGAATGGTCGACGGTCACGGCAACACCAGATGGCAATATCGCGTATACAATCAGCTTGGAGAATGCTGATAAAAACCAATGCGATGTTTCTGATCCGGCACCAACAACGAGATCAACGGGCACGAGACTGATCATCAGTGGCATTGATGGTATATGTGAAGATGATGTAAGCTTTGCGCAGTTAGAAGATACTATGCTCAAAGCCTTTGCATGGTATCTGTACCTCAATAAGGATAAGAAAATCGTACTAACCATCAATGGTACAGAGTTGGATTATCGAAAGTACATTAATACTGATGCAAGTGTTGAAAAGGAAATCCTAATATCCAGAATCCCGTTCAAAATTGCGTTGATTGTTTGGAATGAGAAAATTACAGAGAATTTCTCTGTGTATTTCCTGGATGAAGAGGGTGTTGTTAGGTCGAAGGATACGACAACATTTAACCGTAATACGGTGAATTTTAACCACAGTGTATTTGTCACTTCGCCGTTCTTTTTGGGGAGAGACGGAATTACATTAAAGGGCAAAAGAGTAGAACTTGATGGGCAAACTGCGCTGAATGAGTATGATGAAGACAAGAAGGTTCTAAAAGAGTTAAGCAAAGAAATTCAGGATGTTATAGAAGAAAGCTTGCATAAGCACATGGCGGCACAAGTGGATAAAGCCATTGCGCGAATGGAGGCCAGAGATTCTTTCCCTACATTCCCGAATGACTTTTACGGGGCCTTACGTAAAAAGGATTTGGTGCAAGTCACAAAGGAGATTTATCGAATTCAGCCTAGGATATTCCATAACCTGAAGCCGATTCAGGAAAAATCTTTACTGGGTTTTTTGAATTTGTTGCTCAGCTCCGAAGAAAGGGAAAATGTTCTTTCCATTATCGATGAAATTGTTCAACTGTCGCCAAAGCAGCGTGAAAAATTTGCATCTGTGTTAAAGCGGACACATCTGGAGAATATTATAGCAACCATTCGTTTTATTGAAGACCGGTATAAGGTCATCGAGGTTCTCAAGACAATCGTCTTTGACTATGCAGGATATGCGAATGAACGTGACCACGTTCAAAAGATTGTGGAGCAGCATTACTGGCTGTTCGGAGAACAGTATCACCTGGTAACGGCAGACAAGCGAATGCAAAAGGCGCTTGAAGAGTATCTGTACTTGCTCTATGGTGATAAGGCTCCAAATCCAGTGTTGACACCAGATGAAGAAGAGCTTCGCCGGATGGATATTTTTGCTTGTGCTGCAAGAAATACTGAGGATGCAAATGGTAGTGCGATTCAGGAAAATCTGGTCGTTGAGCTGAAAGCACCCAAAGTAGTGCTCACCAAAGCGGTTTTACGTCAAATTGAAGACTATATGGATTACGTCCGAAAACAACCGTTGTTTAATAGCCAGTACCGCAGATGGAAGTTTATTGCTGTATGTAGCGCTGTTGATGACGATGTCAAGGCACGATACGATTCCCAGAAGTCTAAAGGCAAAAAGGGCTTGGTTGCTGAAATTGACAACTATGAAGTCTATGCTTTGACATGGGATGATGTGTTCCAAAGCTTTGATTTGAGGCATGCTTTCCTGCTGGATAAGCTGAAGATGGATAAAGAGGCGATAGCTGCTGAGATCGCACAGACTGCTGGTGACGAGAAATCTAAGGACACAGCGGATGCTCTGACTGCATTGGTAGCAAATTGATTTGTTAGCAGAGTAAGATTTCCACTTATTTGATTACTTCGTATTGTTAGCTGCCGCCGGGTGGTATCGGTTGATACCATCCGGCGGCAGTTTCTTTTGGGAAGAAAAGACTTGCAATTTCTAAAATCTATGGTACAATCACGACACCTTGGGATGGGAGTTGGTTTCTGCCTTGGGAGAGGAAAACCGCCCGACCCATGTTGGAACTAGGGCGGGAGATTACTGGCAGAGTAAGAAAAGCTTCCGGTATTGGCGGTTGGCTCGAAAACAGGGGATGAAAAATCTCTTGAAAACCCGGGCAGCGTAACCATCGGAAAAGTGAATCCAAAGTGGTCTTGAATGTGTCGTAAGTCCAAATTTGGCAGTGAAAGCTGCCTGCTTGGCTGACCCATTTTTAAGACCACATTTTTGACCCATACGGGGTTAGCACACAGTGGATTGGGCAGATTTCAGTGGATTCGGAGCGTTGGAAAAAGCCGTCAATATGTGCCAAACCCCTGAATAATCGCCGCAAAAGTATTCCTGACCGCAGCTCATAACCCGGAGGTCGTAGGTTCGAGTCCCGCCTCCGCAACCATAAAAGCACCGGATTTCGGCAAGAAATCCGGTACTTTTCTAACTTTTAGGGCTGATTTTCCTTACTTTCCAATTTTTTGGGGATAGGCCGAAAATCGAGGGCGCAAAGGCCGAACCTTTTGTCTGATTTTTCGCAACGCCTGGCAAAAATACAACCCTGTATTTTTCCCCTCCATCCTGGAATGTCTATAGCCAGATATATTGCCTAGGAACAGGATAAAGAATATTTACATGCCTGATGAAATATCCAGATACAGCATCAAAAAGGTCAATCTTTATCGAGAAATATTTATAGTATACTTATAATCTTTATTGACAATAATTGATTTTTAGGCTATCCTTATAGGAAAGGAGCTGATTCTATTGGCAATCACAACAAAGGAAAGTATTCTGAAAGTCTTGAGTGCGTATAACCCATGGTGGAAAACCGGGATGGTCAGCGCGCAAATGTCAAAAACCTATAAGCGGTTTGCGTTTTACGAAGGGATGAAACGGCTGACGGATAAGGGGATCCGCCGTTCCGTAGTCTTAACGGGAACGAGACGTGTCGGGAAAACAACGATTCAGTACCAGATGATCGAGGCACTTTTACGATCCGGGATCCCGCCTCAGAAAATTGTTTTTATTTCTTTGGATCATCCCATGCTGAAACTCAGTCAATTCCAGGATGTCCTGGAGTGCTATCACGAAAACATCTATGCGGAACAGGATGTTTATTACTTTTTCGATGAGGTGCAGTATGCGCAGGACTGGGATCGCTGGTTAAAAATCATTTACGATACCCAGCCGGATACCCATGTGGTTGCAACCGGTTCTGCCAGCCCGGCATTGATGAAGGGCAGCCGGGAAAGCGGTGCCGGCCGCTGGACGGTTATCCAGGTTCCCACCCTGTCTTTTTACGAGTACTGCGAACTGCTGAATTTAGACAGGCCCAACATTGCTTCCGATTTGAAAGTAACAACACTGCTCCGCAAAAGCCAAATTGAGCGGACGCAAATTATGATGCAGCTTTCCAAAGTCCAGAATCACTTTATGCGGTATTTGCAGGTTGGCGGTTTTCCGGAATTGGCACTGGCTGACAACGATTTGATGGCGCAGCAGATCATGCGGGAGGATGTTGTGGATAAGGTTCTGAAGCGGGATCTTCCCTACCTGTACAATATTCGCAACGCAACGGAGCTTGAGAGAATTTTTCTGTATCTCTGCAATGTATCCTCGGAAATTGTATCCATTGAGGCAATCACGAAAGAACTGAACGGCGTATCCCGCACAACCGTAGAAAACTATATTCAGTATCTGGAAAGCGCAAATCTGATTTACCAGAGCTGGCCGGTGGATATGGCGGGGAAAAAGGTGCTGAAAGCCCGGCCAAAAATCTATATTGCAGACGCTGCCATCCGGAATGCAGTCCTGATGGATGACTCCGTTCTGACAGACCCTGTTGAGATGGGAAAAATCGTTGAAACTGCCGTTTACAAGCATGTCGCCGCATTTTACTATCAGTACGCCACCTCCGTCGGCTATTTTAGAGGCGGCAAAAAAGGAAAAGAAATTGATATTGTGGTGGACTATCCCAACACAAACAACATCCTGATCGAAGTCAAATACCGGGAAGGCGCACCAATTGCGGATGATGACGCCATTGTAGAACTGTGTGAGGAATCGTCGGCAGCAATTATCATCACCAAGAATGCAGACGATTTTGGCGTTCACAATACAAAGTGCGGCAAAGATTTGCTGCGAATTCCTGCGTTTGCTTTCCTTTATTTACTTGGAAATGCGGAAAAACATGGCTACCGCGGAATTGAGCAATAGTGCAATAGGTTCGAGTCCTGCCTCCGCAACCATGGCGAGTGTTCTTATAGCATTTGAAAGGCTGTAAGAACACTCGCTTTTTATACAGCGAGTTCACAGGGGGCGTAGTTGACGACTACGCCTTTTCTTGTATTTACGGACACTTCCGGGATCGGCAGGGGCAGCACCGTTGGAATCTCAATCGTTCCGACGCAGTTATAGTGGATGCGAAGCCGCTGCTCCCATACGCCGTCGATCTTCTCAGCATTGAATACTTCAATCTTCTCAATCAGTTCATTCAGCATCCTGGGCGTCAGTTTTCTCGCTCTGGTGTACTTGCGGACAAGACCGATAAACATATCCGTTGTCATGGAACGGCTGCTCTGCTTCTCTATTTCGGAGCGGAGCTTTTTTATTTTCTCCGACAGTTCCTTTTGCTCGTCCTCATACCGCCGGGACATTTTTGCGAAGCGGTCATCGGAGAGCTTGCCGGAAACATTGTCCTCATAGATGCGCTCAAAAAGGCCGTCCAATTCTTCATCACGGGCAAGGAGCGTTCTTAGCTCTTTTTCCTTCAGCTTGCGGTCTGTCTGTTCCGCCTGCTTGGAATGACCGATCACAGCTTTTACAAATTCGTCCTCATAGAGGCTGGCGAATTTCATTAAGCGCCGTATCTCTCCCAGCACTACTTCCTCCAGGAAGTCTACGCGGACATAATGGGTAGAGGTGCAGGTGCCGCGATTGCCCTTGTAGTTGGAGCAGTTGAAATACTTGATCTCCGGATTGCCCTGATTGAAGTGAAAGTGAAGGTTACTGCCGCAATCGGCGCAGACCAACAGGCCGGAAAACATATTGTGTTCTCCATTGTTGGTGCGGCGCTTACGGATTTTGCCCCGCTTCTGCTGCACCTGCGCATACACAGCACGCTCGATGATCGCCTCATGGACGTCCTGGAACACCACCCAATTCTCACGGTCATTGTCGATTCGCTTCTTATTCTTGTAGGATTTGGAATAAGTTTTGAAATTGAGAATGTCACCACAGTATTCCTGCAGGGAGAGAATTTTGGTTATTGTGGAGCTGTTCCACTTGGTAGGAGGCTGCTGTTTGCCCTTGCCGGGGCGTTTGATGCCCTTCGTGAGCCAGTAGGCCCGCGGGGTCAGGACATCGTCCTTTTCAAGCTGGGCGGCAATCTGCTCTGTTCCGAACCCCTCCAAAGTCATGCTGTAAACGCGGCGCACAACCTGGGCTGCCTCGTCATCCACGATCCAATGCTTCGGATCATTCGGGTCCTTGATGTAACCATAGGGAGGCTGGCCCATCGGCTCACCGGCATTGCCCTTGATCTTATTGCTGATGCGCCGCTTTTTGCTGATATCGCGGGCATACCACTCGTTGAACAGGTTGCGGATCGGGGCAAGCTCATTTTCGCCCTCTGCCGTGTCGATGTTATCCGAAACGGCCACCAGGCGAATATCATGGTCCGGGAAAAATTCTTCTGTCAGCCGTCCGACCTCAATGTAGTTTCGCCCCAGGCGGGAAAGGTCTTTGACAAAGACGGCGGCGGCTTTTCCCTGTTCCAACTGGCAGATCATTTCTACAAAACCAGGGCGATCCATCGTCACGCCGGAAATGCCGTCATCCAGAAAATGAACCAGATTTGTGTAGCCCTTTTCCTTTGCGACTTTGGCAAGCAGTTTCTTTTGATTGCCGATGCTGTAGCTTTCGCCTTCAAGATTATCGTCACGGGAAAGCCTTTCATAGAGAAAGGCGGTCACGTCACGGGATTTTTTGTTATTCGACTGTTTCATAAGTCCTCCTTCCGTCAAGGCAGTCGAATAGCAAATATACTTGTACGAACACATTATACCGCCATTTGCTGCCTCTGTCAGCCGGGTTTGAAAGCTATTTACAGCTTTTCACTCTCGGACTTCATCAGGCGAAGGAGAACGCTACCCAGGGTATCCGGGCTTTCTTCTTTGAAAACCGGCTCAACAACGAACGACCGATTGCCAATGTGATAGGTCGTTTTTGCATCCAGAGGATTTTTCTCTGGTCTGCTGGTCTTGCCGGGATTTGTAGCTTTATCTTGCATGATAAAATCCCCTTTCATAAAGCATAAAGATAGCAATGAAAGAGGCAAAACGGACGGCTGCTGGCACAGCTCCACGGGAGTCTAACCCCGGCCCATGCTGATGGGTGCGGCGCACAATGCTTTTTGGGCGTTCAATGCGCGAGTATCTTTGACCCTGCCCGTGTGTCATCGCCCGCAAGCTGCCACGCTTGCTTTGCGGTCTGGTGTTTCTCGCTCTCTCCGCATGGAGGTCATGGCGCACCGACCGTATGGCTCGGCACAAACAGGAATGTATCCGTTTGCCTTATACTGCGGCGCTGGCCTCCCAACGGGCTTTCTTTGTCAAGGTGCGGAACACACCATGCGGAAAGGGGAACGCACGGCGGTCATCTGAATCAGGTCAGGTCAAAATCCAGAATCGCAATAATCAGCTTCGTTTCCAGTCTGCGGCGCAGATCATCGTCCACCTGAGAATGAGGACAGCCCTGAGGATCATAGCTTGTCCTTGTGGAAAGCGCCGCTATGTAGCCGGAGTAGTGGCCGATCACACGGTTTACCGCGTCAGGGTCGCCCTGGACAGCGGCGGTAATGACCGGATAAGGAAGAAGATTATTCCGGGAAGCTGCGGTGTCACGCATCCGTATCACCTCCCATCAGCTCTTTCAGCAGCCGATAGGATTTCAGCCTGCGGTTGTTGATCGTCCTGCGGGCCAGGTTCATACGCTCCGCGATCTCACGGTCCGCCATTTCCAGGAACCAGTACATCAGAAGGATATCCCGGTTGTCCTGAGGCAAGGCGTTCAGCGCATCGGCCAGCAGATCGTTTTCGATCAGGATCACATCACCGCCAAGAATGAAGGTGTTGTACTCCCAGGGATAACGGTCATAGGCCGCAAGCTGCTCCATTGCGTCCTCCGGCAGTTCGCTGAAAGGGATGCTGTGCTTCTTCCTGCGGCTGATCTCTCGATAGCCATTGCAGGCCTCGCACTTCAAGACCTTTTTGCAAAAGCTGTCAAAGGCGTGCTGCTTGTGTTCGGCGTGGCGATCAGGTTTCATGTTCTCACCTCCCTTCGTGCCGGGAGGCAGTTCTTTTCTTCCCCTTTCGCCCACTACTCGTTCTGCGGAAGGCTGTTTTGGCCAGCTCTGCCGGGAAAAATCAAAATTATTTTTTCTGTCGCTCATTTGTGCGCTCCTTTCGTCCTGATCGGGTGGGTGGCCGGATCAGGCAAAGGGCGGAGCGCGGGGACAGTAGAAACATCCCCGATAACGACAAAAAGCGCCTGTCTGCAAAACGCAGACAGGCGCAGAAGAATTATAAAATCTATTTACATGATTTCTGTGTTCATACTCATAGCCGGAATAGTCCGATGGAGGGGCTACGCTTTTTTTAACTGGTGCAGATCATGGACGTTGCGAAAAAGCAAAAAGGACACGGCAATACCTCCCAGATACCGCCGTGTCCTTAAAAAAGGGCGACTTTAACACACCCCGTATTCTTATTTTTCGAAAAGAAAACGGCGGCTTTGATTTCGTATTAAAGCCGCCGTTTTTTATTTCGCGCAAATCTGCTGTTAGCGGCTCTGTGCGAATGATTTATAAAACTTGATGCTTTGCAAATACACGGCGAGAGATACCTGCACCAACTCCCAAAAAGAGCAGTGCTGCCGGGATTGCCCATATCGCATACAGCATCCCGTTACTCATTTGTTCCACCGACAGGAGCGAAATGGCCAGTACATGATAGATCGGAAGAAGTCCAACCAATCGGAACAATGGATTTACTTCGGTGATCGGCAGCAAAACGGGAAAAAGAAAAATTGCCATCGCCGCAACCAAAGCTACAATCTGATTTTTACTGATTGCAGATAGGAACAGTGTAATTCCCGTAACGCTAAGCGTACAGGTAAATGCCAGCAGAATTTGATATTTGAGCAGCGTACCGCAGGTGATATTAAAAGGGATAAACGCTTCCACATAGTCACTGGGGGCAAATAGAATACTGCAATCCAACCCTTCTGTTCCATAAAAAACAAAAGCAAGAAGCAGGTTAAATGCTGCAATCAGCGTGGTAGTGAGAATGGCGGTGATAATACCTGCAACCACCTTTGCAGTAGCGCATTTGGTTTTACCGTACTTGCTTGTCAATATGATATTATCAACACCTTCATACTCGCCGGAGAAAATCGGAGCAAGCATGATGATAACCGCAAGAGCAAGCGCGACAAAAACCCGCACCATGTTTCGGCTGGTGGAAAGCCAACCGTCCACATAGCCAATTTTGATTTCTTCATTGCCAAATACATCAGAAACACTTAATCCGTTCCAATTTCCCTCTTTATCAGAAAACCGTGAAAAGGCTGCCGATTGCATGGCGTTTTGATAAACATAGATTGCACTCAATCCATGTAAATCTGATGTCGGTGCAAAATCAGACATCATTTGCTGCACTTTTTTGTCTGTCAGGATTCCTTCATATTTCGCTGCAATTTCCTTGTCGATTTCTACTGCTGTTTTGCCAGTACCTTTACCGATATTTTGGTCAAACGCATATTTGTTTTGAAAGGTGGAAAAGGATAGCAAGGCAGAAAACAGGATAATTCCAATTAGAGCGATGAGCGCCAAACGCTTTGAAAACACTTTCCGCAGTTCAAAAAGAATCAGTTTTTTCATTCTTCACAGCCCCCTTTGAAATAGAACAGGTACAAATCTTCCAAAGTAGGCTGCACCCTTACTGCATTTTCCATCGGCGGACGATCTCCAATGATCCGTAAAATTGTCTGGTTTTCGCTGGTGTTTCGCAAGTTGCTTGTGTTGTAGGCAGCCGCGTATTTTTCCGCATAGGCAGTCGGAACCGTACATTCCCACACTTGGCCGTCGATTTCAGAAGTGATCTCCTGCGGATTTCCAAAGTGAATGATTTGCCCGGATTTCATCATGATGATTTCCTCCGCAATAAACTCCACATCGGAAACAATATGCGTAGACAGGATCACAATGCGGTCTTTGGAAAAGGCGCTGATCAAATTGCGGAAACGGACGCGTTCTTTCGGGTCAAGCCCCGCCGTCGGCTCGTCTAAAATCAAAATATGGGGGTCATTGAGCATGGCCTGTGCAATCCCCAAACGCTGCTTCATGCCCCCGGAAAAGGTTTTGATTTTGTGCTTACTTTCTCTCGATAAGTCTACTGCTTCCAGCAGCTCCTTTGACTTCTTCCGCGCCGCCTTCTCGTCCAATCCTTTTAGGGCAGAAACATAGAGCAGAAAGTCAAACGCTGAAAAATCCGGGTAATATCCGAAGTGCTGGGGCAAGTAGCCCAAAAGATTGCGATAGCGTTCACCCAGCCCCACAATGTTTTTCCCGTTCAGCAGAATTTTCCCGGAAGTAGGATTTTGGATATTGCAGAGCAGACGCATAAGCGTTGTTTTCCCTGCGCCATTTGCACCCAGTAAGCCGTAGACGCCATTTGTTAAGGTAATATTCAAATTGTCCACGGCGGTTTTGGAACCGAACTTTTTTGTCAGTCCGATCGTTTTTAATTCCATAAAAAGCCCCTTTCTCCATAGGGAGCAAAAAAATACTCTCCATGTGTTTTCATGGAGAGTATAGAGGGAAAATATCTACTTTTTATCTACAAGGCAGGAGATTTGAAGTAGGCGGATACCTTTGCCCCGGATGCAGTATTTTCGATCTTCAAATAGCCGTTGTGGTGTTCACAAAGCAGCTTGCAAATATACAGCCCAAGTCCAAAGTGCTCGGAATGGTTGCTTTCCTCTGTGTAATATGGACTGGTGGCTTTTTGCAGACCGTTTTTGTCAAACCCCTTTCCATCATCCGATACGGAAAGCAGCAGACCATTGTCACGCAAGGCAAAAGAGATTGTCACCGCAGTCCGGGCATACCGAACCGCGTTGGAGATCAGGTTATTGCTGACCTGTGAAACAAAGGCCCCATCAAGGGATAACTGCGAAACAGGCATGTCATTTTGTAAAATCAATTCTTTTCCGTTTTTCGCACATACGATTTTTGCGCTGTCATACAAAGAAGATGCCACTGTCTGCAAGTCTATCAACTTGTACTCCGGCTGCGCATCTTCCATGCGCCTAAGATTGCTCATACTGCTCACATAGCTTTCCATACGGGAGATATGTTTGCCCATTATGGCGGCGGTTTCTTGTGTTTGAGGATTTTCGCTGGCTTGCAGCATTTCATTATAGCCTTTTAGTACTGTTAGAGGGGTACGCAAATCGTGAGCAAAAGCGGCGTTGAGTGCTTTTCGTTCTTCAACTTGCCGCCACATTTTAGAGAAATTGTCCGCAAGGGTTGTCCGCATGATTTCAAAGGACGCGCAAAGCTGCCCCAATTCATCGTTGTTATCATAGTCGATTGAAAAGTCCAAGTCATTGTTCGCTATTTTTTCAGAAGCAGTCCGCAGTTCCACAAGCGGCTTTTTCAGCCTGTTTCTGTAAAACAGCAGCGCAGCAGCGATAATACAGAATGCAGAATAGATAGGAGTTGCAACAATGGGAAGTTTCTCCAGTAGCGCAATGGTACGCTCGTCCTCTTTAGACATCGGGACGGGCACTGTCCCGATGTAAGCGCCGTCGCCCAACTGTTCCCCCTGTTCATTTGTCAAATAATATTTTTCGCCGGACGGGGGATAAGATGCTCTGATACCTTCGGCAGCATTACCACAGATTGAAAAAGTCGTTACGGATAGAAAGACTGCGAGTACAACAAAGGCAATTATATAGAGAACAAGGCTTTTTCGGAGAGATAAATAGTGCTTGCGGCAATTTACTTGACCCATTTGTATCCACACCCCCAAACCGTTTCAATATATATGCGGTCGGTATATGCCGCGATTTTGGATCGTATTCTGCGGATATGCTCTGCCACAACGCTGCTGTCGCCCTCGCTGTCATAACCCCAAATACGCTCATATATCCGTTCTTTATCAAAGATCTGTCCTGGATTTTGAGAAAGCAGTTCCACAATATCAAATTCCTTTTTTGCAAGACCGACACGCTTATCGCCAAAGAACAAGCAACGTTCTGAATAGTCAATCGTCAAATCACCGGAAAACTTGACTTGTGCTTCAAAATTGTGTCGTGCTTCCCGGCGCAGATGAGCGCGCACCCGCGCTTCAAGTTCCATAAGTGAAAAGGGCTTCACAATGTAATCATCGCCGCCAACAGTAAAGCCTTTTACCTTATCTGTATCTTCGATTCGAGCAGTCAGAAAAAGGATCGGGCAGGATATGTGATCGCGGATACGCTTGCAAACTTCTAACCCGTCTTTTCCGGGCATATTGATGTCAAGCAAAATAATATCCGGTTGTTTTTCCACTTGCTTTAGTGCTTCTGCACCATTGAAAGCGGGCAGGACACGAAAGCCCTTGCTTTCAAAAAAGCTGCCGAGCATAGAAACAATGTCGCTTTCATCGTCAGCGATTAAGATTTTTGCTCCCACTTTACACACCTCCTAACAATTAAGTGTAGTGCTCATTTTTCAACTATTTATCAATTATCTTACTGTCTATTCTTCTCCCGTCAACAGGCTTTTCCGCGTCTTTGGGTATCAACCAAATGCGGCTGAACTTTACCGCGCCGGGTATGCGCTCACCCTCGCAAAGTTTCTGCACCCGTCTTTCGGAAATGCCCCATTTTGCCGCCACTTCCGCACAAGATACATATTCCATACAAGCACCCGTCCTTTCTGTTCAAAACCTACCATGATATATTATATACGGTCAAACGAATAATAGCAATAGACCGAATGTGAATAATAGGAAGTATTTAAGCTAACACAATGAACTAATAAGGCATATCCTTGAAAACGAGGTGAACAGTAGAATGTAGTAGGGTGAATGGATATGTCTAAAAGAACGAAGAAAGATAAGCGGCCTGTTGCGAAAATCGACTTCAAGCCGTATGGCGCAGCAATCAAAGCCGGGCGCACAAAGCAGAAAGAATCCCGGAATAAGGCAGCTGATGCGCTGTTTATTTCGCCGCGCTATCTCGCCAACATCGAGAATAAGGGACAGCATCCCAGCGTACAGGTATTCTTAGAGCTGATGTCCCGGTATCATATCTCCGTGGATCAGATTCTTCATGGCGAAGCTATGGAGGGCAAGTCTACGGAGCGTATGCAGTTTGAAACGCTGTTGGACGAGCTGACGGATGCGGAAATCAAAATCCTTACGGCAACGGCGCAAGCGCTACTGGATGCAAGAGCAGACAGCGAGGGAGAAAATTGAATACGGTGTAAGGAACGCTATGAACAGGTAGTTCATGGCGTTTTTCTTTTGCAAAATCCGCAGATGTGGCCAAAAGGCCCCATTCAGATTGTAGTATGGGTAGCGGAAGGAATACGGGGGTACGAAGTAGTCAGCAAGCACAGCAAGTGTAGCCACACTTGCGGATTTTTCTTCTTTTCAGGTCCCTTGCCCGAAAAGAGAAAACTGCTTGTTGGGATATCCCAAACCCTTATGAGAAACGGAGGTATCCGCTATGGCAAACAGGAAACGGCCCATCGTTCTTCGCTGCCCGGTGACGGCGGAGGAACGGGCTTTGATTGAACAGAAGATGGCTCAGCTCCCCACCCAGCGGATCGGTGCCTATCTCCGCAAGATGGCGATTGACGGGTATATCATCTATACAGATACCGCAGATATCAAGGCGTTCACCAAAGAGCTTTCCGCCATCGGCCGGAACATCAATCAGATCGCCAAGCGGATCAACGCCGGAGGTCCTGCGTATCAGGCCGACATGGACGAGATACGGGAAAGGCTGGACGAGATATGGCAGTTACAAAGACACATCCTATCAAGTCAACGCTGAAAGCAGCCATTGACTATATCTGCAACCCGGAGAAAACAGACGGGAAGCTCCTGGTATCCGCCTATGGCTGCTCCGTCGAAACTGCGGATATCGAATTTGCCTGGACCCGCCGCCATGCCATCGACAAGGGAACGAACCTGGGCCGACACCTGATCCAAGCCTTTCAGCCTGGGGAGGTTACGCCGGAACAGGCCCATGAAATAGGCATGGAACTTGCAAAAGAAATCTTGGGCGGCAAGTATGAATTTGTACTTACCACCCACATAGACAAAGATCATGTTCATAACCACTTGATTTTCAATGCGGTCAGCTTTCAGGATCACAAGCACTATCACTCCAATAAGCGGAGCTATCACTTCATCCGCCGCACTTCGGACAGGCTTTGCAAAGAACACGGTCTGTCCGTCATCATCCCCGGACAGGACAAGGGCAAAAGCTATATTGAACATCAGACCACGCAAAACGGCACCAGTTATAAGGCGAAGCTGAAAGCTGCTATTGACCGGCTCCTGCCAGCCTGTTCCAACCTGGAAGAACTGCTTCGCCGCCTGCAGAGAGAAGGCTATGAGATCAAGCGTGGCAAATATATCTCCGCCAGAGCGCCGGATCAGGAACGGTTTACCCGTCTGAAAACCTTGGGGATGGACTACACCGAAGAAGCCCTTGCCGCCCGGATTGCCGGACGCGCCAGACCTTCCCGCCAACCGAAACAGCAGAATGGAAAGATCAGTCTGCTCATTGATATCCAGAACAACATCAAGGCGCAGCAGAGTGCAGGCTATCGCCGCTGGGCGACCATCGAAAATCTGAAACGGATCGCGGATACCTCCAACTTTTTGACGGAGCATGGTATCGGCAGTTATGAAGAATTGTTGGATCGGTGCGAGGTGGCATCCGCCTCCGCTGCCCGGCTGAAAGCGGACCTTCGGGATACCGGGGCGAAAATCGACGAGCTGGCCTTGAAGATGAAGCACGTCGCCGCCTACCGCCAGCTCAAGTCAATCTATGACCGCTATAAGGCGTCCAGGGATAAGGAAAAGTTTCTGCGAGGGCATGAGAGCGAGATCATCCTTTTTGAAGCCGCCGCCAGGGAGTGTAAGCGGCTGGGTGCGGTTCCGCTGCCTGCCACAGAGCGGATGCAGGCCGAAATAGACGAGCTCAACGCAAGAAAAGCCATTCTAAAAGCTGAATTGCAGAAAGCCCAGCGGAAAGAACAGGACTATGCTGCCATGCGTCAGAATGTGGAGGATTTTCTTTCCCCGCCGCAGCCGGAGCAGGAGCGGAAAAAGAATGTGGAGCTGGAATAAATCCGTTTTCTGCGTTTTATCCTGGGCTTTTGTCAGAACATCAAATATAATAGCGATATAGACATATCAAAGGAGGCGAGCCTATGACGAGAGGCGAAGCAATAAAGGATTTCTTTTGCAAGACGATCCTGCCCGTGGCGGCCGCCGCGCTGCTGTACTGCATCTTCCGGTCCGCTTGCGTGAAAGCCGGTGAGCTGGACTACCTATGGTTATGGATACTCTGCGGGCTGCCGTTCGGCATCTGGCGGCTGCGCCTCTGGATCATACCAGGCGGCGGCTCCCTGGGCAGTGGGATCGCCTTGTTCGCGCTGAACTTTATTCTGGCCGGGATCATCGGCGGTTTCGTTCTGGTCTGGCGGCTGATCGTGGCGGTGTGGTATGTGCCGCTGACGGTGTGGAGATTGATAGTTGGATGACTACACTTAAAACACAAACCGGAGGGATAATACCCTCCGGTTTCTTAATCATTCCGTGTCCGCAAAAAAATCATATGCATTTTCTTTGTTAAAGTAGTAGTTTGCTATCACTCGGTTTCGTCTTTGATAGTATTCTTTTAGATATAGATTTGAAATGATTGTAACAGCATCAATAACACTTGAAAGCAGTTTAGCAATATCTTCATCTTCTATTTTAATGAGCGGGATGTCTACTCGATCTTTCCATCTTCTGAACGTAGATGTGGACTCAAAGCGCTTGTCTACTTGTTCGTTATTATGTACTATCATGTTCCGAAGGTTCACAATATCCAGTAAATCATCCCAAGTTTCAGCGTTCAAATTCTTTCGTATTTCAATTCCAAATGCCTTTTTGTAGATATCATTTGTTTTTTCAATATTCATAAAGTCGTTCCCAGTATACTTGCGAACAATTTTTTCCAAGAAGCTATCTTTTTTAGATTCACAACTTATGAAGAGTAAGGCCTCAAAATAATCCCTAAATAGAACCTCGATAATAGATGCCAGTTCAATTATTTCGATTTGATAGCAGTCATACGCCAATAGCCACTTCTCTGTTTCAGGTCGATGTTCCGCAACTGCCTGAATACTAATACGATTCATTCGTTTAATACGAACAAAGCGAGCCAGATGCTTTTGTATATTTTTTAGCGTAGATGTTCGGCCACAAGAATGGCAAAAATTATATCCAGCAGTCTTAGATTCTTTCTTATCGTGAATGCATAAGGAAACTGTCCCACAATAAGGGCAACAAAGTTGGTATAGTTGAAATCTTCTGAGGTGCATATTCTTAAAAAAATCCTCAGAAGTTAATGGCTTTCGTTTGATTCTTTTGCAATAGCCAGCATAGAATGAGTAGTAAAGTTTCTTCATATAGTTCAAATGTTGATTGGAGAATTTCGCCAGAAATTCCTCGTCTACCAAGGCATACATCTCATTATCTGCTTTTTCCATAAAGCGATTCCTCTCATAGCAAACATTTTTCTCTAATCCTGACGCAAACAACCATATCCTTATATTTTATAATTATAGCAGTTATTTTTCCAATTTACAAATATCTTCATTTTGCAAAAAGAAAAAAGCGGGAGTACAGCCAATCGGATGAACCGAAAAGCTGTACTCCCGTTTTATGTGTCAGAAAGTGTTTGAAATCAAGCTTTTTTCTTCATGTACCAGCAAACAGACCGACACATGAGAAATCATAAAGGCTCCCTTTGAAAATACGGATACAGGGAATTATTTTGCGGTTTTTCCACCCCTATCTTCACATATTTTAGACCGTTTGGAATTGTAATGCGGACAAGCGACCAGACACGCCCTAAAACTCTGCTTGCAGCCGTGAACACATTTTTTACAAATATGGTTATACTGCCGCCTGCCGTTCTCGCCCAGGAAGAACGCCCATTCCAGCCGCCACTTCTTGCTTCGGCTCATAGGCAGTCATGCTCCGGCACATCACGGCCGGGCTTCTTACCCTCCGGGGGCTTGTGCTCAGCACACTCCCGTTTGGCATCCTCTAACCGCTCACGGATGGAAGGCTTCTCCGGCGTTGTCCGATCTGCGTACTCCTGGGCTTTTTCCAATTCTTCGCCGCGTCTGCCGTTGTTGATAACGCCATCGATCATCCCGTAGTCATCTTCCAGCGTCATTTCCGCCGTGCGGAGGGGATTGTCCTGTTCCGGCTGCTGCGCGAGGACAGCAAAAGCCCGTGTGCCGTTGCCCATGATGAGATATTTCCCATCGTCAGACTGATGGTGAACCCCATATCCCGCCGCCTCCATTTGTTCCCGCGTCATATTGGTCACACAAAAGCTGCCTCTGGGTGTGCTGATCCGCTCCTGCGTCGCCATCTGATCCGGCGTGGGGATCGTGACCTCCGCTGCCCGTTCCGGCTGCAAAAATTCCGGCACCTGGGAGAAGCCAAAGCGGTCACAGTAATGCGCGGTGTTCTCCCCGTCCTGATGCAGCACCACAATATCGGACACGGACAGGGAGTGCCCCTTGAAGTCTGCCGGGTGGTTGATATTAAATCGGGTATAGATGCTTTCCAAACTGTCCTGCTCTGTCAGCGGGGCGGTGTAGACCAGTTCATAGTTCTCCGGCTTTACAGAAAGGCCATTGTTGCGGATGGCATCCAACGGCTCAAAGCGGTAATCCAATGTTTCATTGCCGCTTTTCAGTTGGTAGATGGAAAAGGTATCTCTCGGAACGGCCTGCGCCTGCTCCGCAATGTCGGCGGGCGTCTGCACATAGGCGGCCGCCTCCGCTGCATACTCCCGTTCTGCCTTTTCCGCAAAGGCCAGCATTTCGTCAATACGGGACTTGTCCGGATTCTCCAACGCTGCCTTGATCTCGGCGGGGTCGAAGTCCAGAAATTCCTCATAGCCTGTGGCATCCTTGAACTTTTCAATCTCCGACGGAAGATAGTCCTCCTGCGTCTGACCCAGCGCCGCCAGCTTTTCATCCAGAGCGGAAATGCGTCCCGCCATCAGGTTTTCGTAAACTTCTTCCTTTGCGGCGTGCGCCTCCGGGTGCTCCGCCGCATACTGCGGATCGTTCTGACGGAAAAACTCGTCCATGTCAAAGGCAATATCCATGGCCCATTCGGATTTTTCTTCTTCGGGAAGATCGTCTTGAAAGGTCATCACCCGGTACTCGTCGGGGATGCTGCCGCGTTCGCCGTCGTAAAACTCATGGAAGCTGCTGCCGGTATCCCAGACATACCCCTGATCCGTGAAGGTGCCGTTTTCCTCCAACGCAACGTCCCGGCCGTAGGCCTCATAGTCGATGTAATTCTGCAAATGCTCTGGCACCTGCATAACGTCCAGTTCTTCGATGTAATAGCGGCCCAGATCGTCATAGTCATGGATATCGGGGTAAACCTCATAGCAATCCAGATTCTCGGTGAGGTTGATGATCTCCTGCAGGCTGCCGCAATGGTCGCCCATTTCCATACCGGCCTGAAACTGTGCGTATTCGCTTTCGCTCATCTCATCCAGCTTCGATGCCAGATAATTCAGCTCGTCCAGATTTTCGTATTCGCCCAGCTTGTCATAGAGGCCATCCACATAGCAGTCATAATCCGTGATGAACCATTCCTCATAGGGCTGGCCGAAGTCATCCTTCTGGCCGATCCCGATCCGCTTAAACACTTCCTTCAATTCCTCGGCGGTGGTGGGAAACTTCACCCACTCGCCCACAAGCTCGCCCTCATTGTACTTCCCAAGATTGGTGATAAAGGCGGCAAAGGGATAATCCTTGTCGTGATCGTAATATGGCATATCAGAACCTCCTTACAGTTCCGGCGCAGATTTTTCTTTATGGGGCTGCGCCTTGCATTTCTCCGCACATTCCTTCTTGCCCTGTTCCAGCCGTTCCCGGATGGAGGGCTTTTTCTCCGGCTCCGCAGGGCGTTCATGCACCCACTCGTCGCCGGAGAGAGAAATATATCCGTGTTCCGTAAAATGACCCTGTTCCTCCTGCATGGCGTACTTGCCAAACGGAACAGGGTCGATTGCTTTCAGAAGTTCCGGGGGTAACGGCGTATCCATGTGCTGTGCCAGATACCGCCAGCCCAGATCGTTCAGGTCATGGATGTTTGGTTCAAATACGAAATAGTCGATGTTGTCCGCAAACTCCTTAAATTGTTCTGGTGTTATCAGCTTGAAGGGTGACGCCTGCACCGCCGCCAGCAGCTCCCGGTCCTCCGGGGAGAGGGCGGCCACCGCCGCCCTCACTTTGGGTAAATGTTCCAAAGCCTTATTTTCTGCCATCAGCACCAACCTTTCTTTTCAGAAATTCCAGCTTGAAATTGATGTACTTGTCGCCCGTGTCGTCCAGGATCACCGCAGCGTCATAGGTGGCTTGCTTCTTTTCGGACCACATTCCATTGACATTGGTGCGGCCCCTTTTCAAAAGGTCCGCCGCCATCTTCTTTGTCAGTTCCTTCTTGCGGCTCGTCCAGAAGCGGTCATTTTTCCAGAGGACGAAATCGCAGGACCGATCCGAACACGCAAAGTTCTTCTTGCCCTCATAAACCGGCTGACCGCAGCGGGGGCAGGTACCGATCACTTCCTTCTCCGGGGCAAACAGCCTTTTGCCATCCTCGGTAATGCAGGAATAGGTGGAAACAATCTCCCGGACCATCGTGCGGATATCGCCCATGAAGGTGTCCGGGTCAGCGCCGCCCTTTGCGATTTCCGTCAATTTCTGTTCCCATTCCGCTGTCAGCATGGGAGAGGTCAGTGGCTCCGGCAGAATCGTGACAAGGTTGATACCGGCTTTTGTGGGGATCAGGCTCTTGCCCTTGCGTTCCACAAATCCGGCAGCCACCAGCTTTTCGATGATAGCCGCCCTGGTCGCAGGCGTGCCAAGACCTTTTCGCTCTGCCTCATCGGGAATATCATCCTTGCCTGCGTTCTCCATAGCGGACAGGAGGGTATCTTCCGTGAATGGTTTCGGGGGCTGCGTGAAATGCTCGGTGACAGCAACCTCTGCGCCGTCAAAAGTCTGCCCTTCGGTGAAGTCCGGGAGCATACCGCCGTCTCCGTCCACAGGCTTTTCTTTTAGGGAGGTACGGAAAATGCGGTCGATTTCCCGCCATCCTTCGGAGAGGATGCGTTTGCCCTTTGCGGTAAAGGAATGGCCGCCGCAGTCAAAAGTTGCCGTGACCGCCTCATACACATACGGCTCCGCCGATGCACACAGCAGTTTGCAACAGACCAGCAGAAGCAAGTTGCGTTCGCCCAGGGGCAGAGCTTTGATATCCACTTTTTCAATCTCCATCGTGGGAATAATGGCGTGATGGTCGGATACGTCCTTGTCGGAGATCATGGCCTCCACCAGCGGGAAGAAGTTGCCGCTGCCATCAAAGGGCGGCAGCTTTGCCGCCAGGTGGATCACGCAGGAAGCCGTTTCTGCCATGTCGGAGGTCAGATACCGGCTGTCCGTGCGGGGATAGGTCAGCAGTTTCTTTTCGTAGAGGCTCTGGGCATAGTCAAGGGTCTGTTTCGCCGTGTATCCAAACAGGCGGTTTGCCTCCCGCTGCAAGGTGGTGAGGTCATAGAGCTTCGGCGGCTGTTCCTTCTTCTGTTCCTTCGTGACAGAAGTACAGGTGACGGCCGCACCCTTGCACATGGCCGCTGCCTGTTCCGCCTCCGTCGGATCGGTGAACTTCTCTGACACCGCCTCGATCCCGTCCAGCGTCAGGCACAGCAGATGATATTTTTCCTTGTGAAACAGTGTGATCTTTGCATCACGATCCGCCAGCATTGCCAGCGTGGGCGTCTGAACACGGCCCACATTCAAGGTGCGGTGATAGAGAACGGAGAAAAGGCGCGTGGCATTGATCCCCACCAGCCAATCCGCTTTCTGGCGGCAGAGGGCAGATTGATACAGGGCTTCATAATCGGTGCCGGGGCGCAGATCAGAAAAGCCCTCCCGGATGGCGCTGTCCTCCATCGAGGAAATCCAGAGGCGAAGGATAGGCTTGCGGCAGCCAGCCATTTCATACACCAGACGGAAGATCAGCTCGCCTTCACGCCCGGCATCACAGGCATTGACGATGGTATCCACATCGGAGCGGTCCATCAGGGCACGGAGATTTTCAAAAGCGTCCTCCTTGCCCAGTGCCAGTACATAGCGGAACGGCTCCGGCAGAATGGGAAGATCATCATAGCGCCATTTCTTGAAACGCTCGTCATAGCCACCCGCATCCATCGGGGATACCAGGTGCCCAACGCACCAGGATACGAGAAGGCCGCTGCCCTCATAAAAGCCATCAGCCCTGGATGAAGCACCCAGGGCCGACGCGATAGATTTTGCCACACTCGGTTTTTCTGCGATAATCAGTTTCAATATAGAATCCTCCTGACATTGATTTTCCACACAGCCTCCTTTATACTTAAAATATGAAAATAATAAAAGGAGGCATTTCCCATGAATGAAAAAGTCACAAGATTTCCTATCACCTACTCCGAGCGGAGAAAGAACATGGTCGGTCCACTCTGCGTTGAATGCCAAGTATCCGGGCGTTACCTTCGTTTCCATGAAAAATCTGATATTGTGCAGGCAGGTGAATTTATTACGGTAGATGTAATGGCTATGCAGATGGATGAAGATAAGCCTTCTAAGAAAATATGTGAGTTAATCATTACAAGAGAAGACCTTATGAATGCGTTGAAGCATATTTCTCCCAACGATTAAAGGCTTATTCTAATCATTCACATTGTCCTCCGTATCCTCATTGACCATTTCTTCATCCTCAAAATCGTAATCTTCGGGATCGGCGCTGACCTTTACACCCTGCTTCGGCTTGATGAACTTCACATAGGCAAAGACTCCGCCGCCTGCCAGCACCAGCAGCAGGACAACGACCAGCAGACCGCCGCTGCTTTTTTTCTCCAGCTGCTCTGGTTCAGGCTCCGGCTCTGCCGCGGCCTCCTTGCCGATGCACTCAGAGAGATTGTTTTTGCAGACAGGGCAATTTGTGTTCACTGCACCAGCCACGCACTTTTCCTTGCAGTTGCAGACGGCGGGCGTTTCCGTTGCGGGCGCATCGTCGCCCATGAGTGTCAAAAGGTCAGCTTCATCCACCTGGTTCAGAAAATGCACGGTTTCCTCGCCCCCGTCGTCACGGTCGATAATGAGATAGAATACGTTACCGTTCTTCGTTTCCACCGTAATGAACTGCTTGCCGCTCCGAGTGCTGCTGCCGATATCGTCGATCAGCGAAAGGTTTCCGTCCGGCGTCAGGGCGGCGCCTCCGCTGCCGCCCATAAGCTGCTCAAACAGCTCGCTTAATTTATCGGGATCAATAGAGAAGGAAAAGTTACCATCATTTTCGCCACCTGTATCACTGAGCGTCATATAGCCGGAATAGACGTAGCCGATCTTCTCCGGCAGCCGGATCATGTACCAGTCGCCATCCGTGCCGATGACCTCTACCACCGTTCCGTTGGGAAGCTGCGTAAAGGCGTAGTTATCCAGCCCAGCACCCGTGCGGACATTCAGCTTGCCACCATTGGTGGTGACGGTGCCGGTCTTGCCGGATTTCTCCGTGCCGCCCAGCATAGAGCCAAACAGCGCAGAGATCAGTTCGGAAAGATCGTCCCCGGTGATATCCGCGCTGTCAGTCGGTTCCGTCTGTGCCTCGGAGGTGGGAGCTGTATCCCCGCCACTTGCAAAAGCGACCGTAGAAAAGGCCGTCATGCAGAGCATAACGGTCAGCAGCACCGTAAGTGTGCGGATCATGTGCTTATTCTTCATCGTCGGCGCCCTCCATCATGTCGGAATCAGCGGTGCCCTCCCTTTCCATCATCCCTTCCGGCAGGGAGATCATGCCGCTGGCGTAGGCGCGCAGGAAGGCGGTCAGCTCCTTGTTGTCCATGTGGACAGCCTTTACCATGCGGACGATCTCCAGATTTTCTTCCTCCGCAAGCTGCGCCTCCAGCGCACGAAGGCGTTTCTGCTGCTCCGTGATCTTCTCCCGAACCTTTTCAATGTCACGACGGATCTTCTCAGTAGTTGCCATAGTCAAATAAACTCCTTTCCAAATCGTTCTCTCCATGAATAGTTGCGTCCAAGCCCCTGAACAGTTTTCAGGTTGGCCCGTGCGTTATCCTCCAATGCCAGCGCACGCCGGAACAAATCCGGGTAATGCTCCCGCAGGTCGATGATCTCCTCCGCCCGCATACTGGGGCAGAAAAAGCAGGAGGACTTTCCCGGCTGCGGCAGGCCCGCCGCCTCGATCGCCCGGATACACGCCTCCCGGTCCCAGCCCCATTCCATCAGGGGATACCATTTGCTGTACTTCGGGTCTGCCAGATCACGCAGAAGGACCTTGTCGCTGCGATAGTGTTCGCCAGCATCATAGCCGATGAACTTGACCACCTTTTTTCCGCTGGCCCAAACCTCACGGCACGGAGGATAGTTGTTGCAGAACTTTTCCTGCGGTCCGATCTTGTGTTTCAGAGAGCACCGCTTGAAACCGTAGGCGATGGAGGGCAGCGTACCGCTTTTCAGACATTCATCCTCTAATGTCAGCCGCCTGCCGTCCCTTGTGGTCTTATAGACCCGTGTGATCTCCGGCATACCGTGTTCCTTCAGCCAGCGATCCATGATATCCAGATAGGCGTAGGTATGGGGATGCTCGCCGCCTGTATCCGCAAACAGAATCAGGTCAACGGGGATACGGTGCTGGTGCAGCCCAACAAGAAGGGCGGTGCTGTTCGCACCGCCGCCATAGGAAACAATATTGATAAACTCACCTCCATCAATCATACGGCGGTCTGCCGTAGGCGTAAAAGTGCTGCTGCCAGTAGCTCGTATTAAGCCTTGCGTACTGGATCGGGTCGCCGCAGTGCAGAAACATGGGGTTGCCTGCTTCGTCCAGCCCCACATAAAAGCCGACATGGGAAATGCCTGCGGTATCGTAGGTTCCAACAAAAAACACCAGGTCGCCCGGCTGCGGATCAGATACCCGTGTGGAAATGTTGTATAGGCCTTGGGCTCCCAGCCGCCCAGTATTGCAAAGGCCGCTGTTGGTCAGAACATAGCTGACAAAGCCGCTGCAATCAAAAGAGGTGGAAGGGCTGCTGCCGCCCCAGACGTAGGGATATCCCAAGTATTTTTCCGCCTCCGTAATAAGCGCCGCAAAGCGTTCATCAGACAGGTATTCCGCAGGGATTTCATAGTCCTCCGGCGGGGTCGTGATATACTTGTCCACATACCAGGAGGACGGGAACAGGTCGGATCGGTTCCCCAGCGTGGACATATACACGGCATACATGGAAAGCGTCTCCGTATCCATGATGTAAACGGGAACATGGCTCAGATCGAAGTTTTCAAGCTCCACGGTGCAGATGTAATACGTGTACGGGACTTCCACCTCATACTCGTTGCCCTCTCTGTCCGTTCTCGTCTCTGTGCGGTAGCGGGTTTCCGTGGTGACCGTCTCGGTAAGGATATATTGTTTGTCGAACAGCATTTGAAGATCATCCTGTACCTGGTCAATGGTGAACTGGCCCTCATGGAGCGCCGACAGAATGGACAGCAGCACATAGGGATCGTGCTTGATCTCGTCCAGATCGAAATGGTATTCGTCATAATCGTGGGTCTGCTCATAGGTGTCCAGATACTCCCGCAATTCATCCTCCATCGCGCAGTAGGCGGCCTCCGCCGCCAGCAGGTCAGAATCCTCAGAGAGATAGGAGGACGCGACAATGTTGGACACGCCTCCGCCGAAGATGGAGGAACAGGATTGCAGCAGCCCCAGCAGCATGACCAGCAGCAGGCCGATCCCGCCAACAATCAAAAACGCCTTTTTGTGTTTGGAAACAAACTCTCCGGTCTTCTTCGCCGCGTCCGCGCTTTTCTTTGCGCCCTTCGCTGCTGTCTGCGCCGCTGTCGCCGCGTCCCCGGCGCTATGCGCCGCCCGATATGCGGCGGCATACTGCTTTTGCAGCTTCTTTTTCTGCCATATCCGGGAGATGGGATTGCTGGCCGCAAGCTGCGGATTCTCCCGCAGTGCCTTTTGATACAGCGCATCCGCATTGACCTGGACCGCCGCCTGCTCTGCGCTGGATACCTCCCGCCAGGGTTTCAGCTTGCGGTCTGCCTGCCAGTTTTGGAGTTTGCGGTTTCCGTAGCGGACAGCCTTTTCCATGCCGCGCTCCGTCAAGTGCCCCGCCTCCACGCCGACATTTTCCTGTTCCACCTCATGCACCTTCGCATGGGCGGCATGGCAGATCTCCTGTAACGGCCGCGCCAGCGGATTCACCGGCTGATGGAGCGAGGGCTGCTTTTCGGGGACAGCAGCCCGTACCGCGTCCAGCTTGTCTGCCGCCTTGTCGGATTTGCGGATCGCCTTTTGCAGCTCCGGCGCGGCGCGTTCCTCCTCGGTGAATTGCAAACGGGAGGATGGGCGGCTATTTGCCGCCGTACCCTCCCGGTAGGCTTTGCGGCGGTTCCGCCGCTTTTTCTTCTGAGACTTCCGGACGCGCCGGTCGTCCAGATGGTGGAGGGCAGTCCTCGCCAGCGCCGTGGAATCGCCGGAGGGGGAATAGTCCTGCTCCGGCGCACGGTCTGAAACATGGCTCGTCTCGCCTGTGACCATGTTGACGGAAATGGCTCCGTCGCGGGTCATCTTCTGCGTTTCCTTCTCAGCGGCTTTCCACTCCTTCATGTTTCACCACCTGCCTTTCCGTAGGGGCAAATGCTGGCGCACTCGCCCGTCTCGATCATAGAGATATATTTGAAAATGGGGTATGCCTGCGGCGGGCAGACCGCGTTGCCCAGGGTTTTCAGCCGTAGGGCGCGGTCTGCGGTGTTCTCGGTGATACGGGGGACTCCCTCCGGCTCAGCGGCCCAGAGGATACGTCCGTCCATTTCCGGGGGAAGCCCATGAGCCATTCCACCCAATCCGGGTTCAGCGCCGCCGTCTCGGATATCGGCCGCTCCTGCCGGATCACCTGGGATGACAGGTTGGCAGACGGAGCGCTGTTGCGAAACGCCGCCGGTTTCAGCGTGGAGCGGTAGCCCTCCGATGCTGCCGGGGTCAGATAGAATACCGCCGCCGACAGGCTGAGGCTCCAGATCGCGCCGCTCTTGTTCACCTTGCGGAATATTCCGTTGTCGGAGAGGTACACATCCAGGTTGGCCGCGTCCCTGCAGGTGTTCTTGTCGGAGGCAAGGGGTGTGGGAAACATCAGCCGCGACGATAAAAGTTCGCTGGCGCTCATGCCATGCGCCGACGCCGCAAGCCGGAAATACGAATGGGAGAACAGCGTATCCCGCTTTTGCCAGGTCAAAGATCGTTTTGTCGAGCCCCATATTGATGAAGCCAACAACATTTTCCCCAAGCACCCAACGGGGCCGCAGCTCGGTAATAACGCGGCACATTTCCGGCCACAGGTAGCGTTCATCCGCAAAGCCCCTTCGCTGCCCTGCGGTGGAGAAGGGCTGACAGGGAAAGCCGCCTGAGATAACGGTAACGGTTTCAAGTCCTGTTTTTTCAAAAAACGCCTCCTTCGTAAAAGTAGTGATATCCCGGAATTTCGGCACCTCCGGCCAGTGCTTTTCCAGGACGGAATAGGGATAGTCCGCCCACTCGCATTGACAGACGGTGCAGAAGCCCGCCGCCTCCGCTGCCAGATCAAGCCCGCCAATGCCGGAGAACAGGCTCACATGGGTTAATTGATTCGCTATTTTGCGTTCACCTCCTGATTTTGGGTACAAGAAAGCGCTACTGTTTCCAGTAGCGCTTTCTATCATTTAACCTTAAACAACCAGTCTTTTTTTCAAATACTCTGTACTAACAATGCGATCCCACTCTGCCTCGAAATATGGATTCAGCTTCTTTTGAGTTGATACCGCTTCTTCAAATGACATTCTCATAGTTAACATCATCATACGCAATCCGTGAAGTTGTACTTCAAACCATTCATATGTGGCATTTTCCGCTAATTCTCTGATTGTTGACCTCGATACAAGGTAATTGTCTGCTGTACCGCTTGAAAAAGCTCGAACCACATACAAATAGTTGCTTTCAGAAGCATATCGCCGGGAGAATACATCGCCGCCGATTTTATTCCACGGTGGAATCTCTCCAACAACTTGTTTATATGACTCAATTAGTTGCCCCTCCGCTTGCCGAATATGTTCGAGCCCTTCTTCTCCTGCGTAGTTGGGAATCGGCATTCCTTTAGGGCAGTCCAAAAATTTTCGGTAAAGCGATTCATTCCTATGGACGATTGGCTGAGACATGGGTGATTGTACTAATATAGAGTAGCCTAATCTTTCATGCCCTGAAAAATAATCTTGAATTTGCCGTACTTTGCAAGCATTTTCATCAATAGGCAGTAGTCCATTGTGTTGTCTGAATCTAACACATAGATCAGAAGCTAAACCAATGTAAAGAACATCTTTGGTATAATAATCCCAAAAGGAATATATTCCCGCCGAAGCCCAGCCAACGGTATCCATCGGCGAACAGATTTCATCAATGTTCTGTGACATCGATTCTGCTTCATCAGCCTTATATGAATCCATGATAATTGTTCCAAACACCAAATCACCTCCGATATGCTTATTGTACCAGCTTAAATGCCCAAAGTACATACATATATATTTTAGTCGCTGTCGTCCTCGCTGCCGTCCGGATCATACGGTGTCAGGTGTGTCCGGCGGATGGCACTTTCCAGCATATCGAAGCCCGTGACACCCGTGCTGTCCGGGATGCCCCACCTGCGGTACATCCTGCGGATCGCCGGATGCTCGCCGGAGAGATTCTTTTGTAGCCACGCAAGCTGCCGCTCTGTTTCCACATCCAGAACACGATTGCGGAGATATCCGTACTGCGCCAGCAGGTCAAAGAGATCGCCCACCAGCATACGGAAGGCGCTGCCGGAAATGATGTAGGCGGGATCATTGCTGGCTGCGGCATGCTGCTTTTCCCTGATTTTTGCGTCATGCTCTTTCAGCACGGCGGTCAGCGGCGTGAGCTCTGCCGCTTTCAACTCGGAGAGATCGGCCCGGTCGCCAAACACCAGATAACGGCCGGGAATGAGCCAGTCGTCAAACTTTTCCTCCGCGATCTCGCCATAATGTTTTGCCGTCTCGACCAGATTCGCCATGTCCTCCGCGTCCTTCACCTTTCCGGCGAGAAACGCGAGCTGATGCAGCAGGCCGTAAAGATGTACCTCGTCACGGATATGCTTTTCGTAGGTTTCGCTGTCGATCACATATTTCATATCTTGTCCCATCCTTTCCTTATCCGCTTTCCCCATCGTGGGTGACCTCGCTGGGCTTGGTCGTAAGCAACTTATACAGCTCCGTATCCTTCGGGAACTCGTCCCGGAAGGGCAGGATTATGTTCTGGAAGAACAGAAGGCCGCTGCCGGGGTCCGCGTTGGTCACATAGGCAAGCTGCTCGGTGGAGATGTTTAGCCGCTCCGTCATCAGCTTGCGGTCGCCTGCGGAGAGGTTCAGCAGGTAGATGAAATCGCTGTTTTCCAGAATGTTTTCGATCTCCGGCGAGGAAAGCAGGTCCTTCGGGTTCTGTGTCGCCCCAGTCGGGACGCCGCCCCACTTTCTGAAACGCTTCCAGACCTCAGCGCTGTATGCTGCCGTCTGTTCCTCCTTCAAGAGCAGATGAAATTCGTCCACGAAATACCAGGTGGCCCGTCCAATGGAGCGGTTCACCGTGACGGTGTTCCACACCGCGTCCTGGACAATGAGCATCCCCGGCTTTTTCAGATTCTTGCCGAGGCCCTTGATATCGAAGCAGACAAGGCGGTTTCGGATATCCACGGTGGTGCGGTGGTTGAAGAAGTTGAGAGAGCCGTTTACATACAGGTCAAGTGCTTGCGCCACACGCTCTGCCTCCGGGATGCCCTGCGCCATGAGCGCGTCCAGCAGATCACCCAGCACAGGCATATTCTCCGGCCGCGGGTCTGCGAAGTACGGCTGATAGATCATCTGCACGGCACGGTCGATGACGGTTTTCTCGATGGCCTCCAGCCCTGTCTTGCTGCCCATGATAAGCTCACAGAAGGACAGCACGAAATCGCTTTTCAGCGCCAGAGGGTTTTCTTCCTCGCTGTAATTGAGGTTGATATCCAGGGGATTCACATAGTCGCGGCTGCTCGGAGAGAGCCGGATCACCTGGCCGCCCAGCCGGTTCACCAGCGGGGAATACTCGTCCTCCGGGTCGCAGATGATGACGTTATCCTTTGTGGTCAGCATGACATAGGTGATCTCCCGCTTGCAGCTCATGGATTTTCCGCTGCCCGGCGTGCCGAACACAAGACCGTTGGGGCATCGGGACTGCTTGCGGTCCAGCAGGATCATGTTGCCGGACAGGGCGTTGAGCCCGTAATACATGGCGTCGCCGCCCATGAAAAGCTCCTGCGTGACGAAGGGCACGAACACCGCCAGCGCCGAGGTGGTGAGGCTCCGTTCGATTTGGATACGGTTGAGGCCCAGCGGCAGTGAGGACACAAGGCCGTCCTCCTGCTGGAAGTCCAGCCGGGTCAGGATGCAGTTGTGGGTCTGGGCGACGCTGGCCGACTGGGAAACGGCGATCTCCAGCTTTTGCTTCGTGGGCGCCAGATGCAGCATGAGGAAGGTCATATTGAACATTCGCTCGTTGCGGCTCTGTAAATCCTGCAAGAGATTTTTCGCCGCGCCGCCGTAGGTGGAGAGGTCGGACGGGAGGATATCCAGATCATAGCCGCTGCGGGCGGCCTTCTTCTGCTCCTGGATCTTCATGGCGTCCAGATCGGTGATCTTGCGCTTGACCATCTTGATGGCCTCGTTCTGGTTGATGCCGCGGACGTGCATGGTGACGAGAAGGTTTCCCTCCACATCCATGAAATCCGTGAGGATGCGGTCCTGGATCTCCGGGGCCAATATCTGCAAGAAGGACACCGCGCCGTACATTTCACCCATGCGGAAACGCCGCGTCTCCCCGAACTCGAAGGAAGAAGGCGCGATAAAATCCTTCACGGACAGGCCGGAGGGCGCCAGCCAGTCCCATTCAAAGGCGAAGGGCTCCCCTCTGGGATGGAGGAGGCCGTGCAGCAGCGCCAGCCGCTCCTTGCCGTCCAGCACCTTTGCCGCCGCGCCCATGACCTTGAAGCGGTTCAGGGTGTCCGCCTCGATGCGGGAAAACCTTGCCCGCGCCACCTGGATGCTCTCCGCCTCGATGGTCAGCGTAACATACTTGCTTTTCACATAGCCGTTGCTGCCGCGCTCATACTGCGTTTGCAGGATGCCGGAGGCCTCGGCGCGGATCCCGTCCAGCTCGTCTCCCTGGGCCGCCATGCGGAACAGGTCCCCGCCGCCGGCCTTGTGGCTGCTGCTCAGGGTCATTTGCACGCCGATGGAGGGGTCATAGCCGTTATAGAAGTCGCAGAGGCGTTCAAAGATATCCCGCTGATCGTCCGGCCCCGCCAGACGGTAGCTGACGTCGGCGTAGGCGATGGTTTTGGAAAAATGCCGGTCGTCCAGACGGCACAGGCCGTCCGGGTGCATATTGCGGAAGGGGAGGCTTGCCTGTACGGTGTGATTCTTGCCATCCCCCTTGGCCTGCCGGATGACGGCCTCGATCTGCTTTCGCTCGTGCCGGGTGAGCCTGCGCCGGCCCTTGCCTCTTTTCCCCGCGCCGGTGGCGATCCGCCCCACCGTTCGCTCCAGATCTGCCTGCTTTTCCAAAGCGGAATAGGCGTTGTTTGTCTGATAGACGCGCTTTTTCGGACGGATGAATTTGCACTGGATCAGATTGCCCAGCAGCGCCTCCGGGGTCTGCCCGTTCTTCTCATACATGGCGAACAGGAAAAAGGGCAGCATCACAAGGATCATGCACAGCGCCGCCGGCGTCGTGCCCATGCTGCCCTTGCTCAAAAAGAAAAGCGGCACTCCCGCAAGCGCCGCCGATCCGAAACACACAAGCTGCCGCTTCGTCAGTGAACCGCTCCCTGTCAAGTAGACAGACGAAAAAACAAAATGTTTTCTCCAGGAT
>ENA-OZAA01000136-OZAA01000136.1-human-gut-metagenome-genome-assembly--contig:-NODE-136-length-54048-cov-7.849536_pt1 | contig 54048 bp, 49 predicted proteins | sample MGYA00244204_ERZ653492 | MGnify/ENA primary metagenome ERZ653492 (study PRJEB26926, sample SAMN06164980) | human gut metagenome | biome: ENVO:00009003; feature: ENVO:2100002; material: ENVO:00002003... | reverse complement strand
AATGACCCTCTTATTTGCTTTAACGCTGGTGCTTACGGTATTAAAAGTGACGAGAGTGCTTTCATTGCCTTGGTTGTGGGTACTGGGTCCGCTTTGGCTTGGTACATATCGATACCGCGACTAGGGCTGCTTGCGCTGGGAGAACCTCAAACCCTGTAATCATCGTGCTTCCGTGATGGCTGCGCACTCCTATGGCGCATCCAAAAAGCGTTTTGCAAAAACGCGTAGCCTGCATCGGTACGATGTAGTTCAAGGGTTTGGGATTTCCCAACAAGCATTTTGCAACGCAAAATGGTCTTTGTATATACGAAGACACTGCTTGCTACGGCTATGAACGCCTTTTGAATTGCAAAATGATTTTTCGGTTGCTATACTGGACTTATCAAAATCTTTTTGGGAGGCTGCCGCAATGAGCGCACAGACAATGCTGATCGGGAACAGACCTTGCCGCATTTACGGCGAAGCTCATGCAGAATATCTGCTGCTCCAAATGACCGGCGAACACGAGCTGCAAAGCATGGATGACGAAGTGGCTGCTATTGCACAAAGCAACCGAAAGTATCTGTTTGCAGCCGTTCCGGTGGAAAACTGGAACGATGCACTTTCCCCGTGGGAAGCCCCTGCTGTGTGGGGAAAGCAGGGTTTCGGTGGCAATGCTGGGGACACCCTGCGCTTTCTGACGGAACAGGTCATTCCCACACTGGAGCAGCGGTATCCTCTCCCGGAAAACGTCAAAATCATTCTGGGTGGCTACTCGCTGGCCGGGCTGTTTGCTTTGTGGGCATCCACCCAGACTGATCTGTTTTATGGCATCGCCGCCGCTTCTCCCTCTGTGTGGTTTCCGGGTTGGATGGAGTTTGAACAGCAGCACCCGATGCAGGCACAGCACGTTTATCTGAGCCTTGGTGACAAGGAAGAGCGCACGAAAAACACCGTCATGGCTGCGGTGGGCGATAACATCCGTGCCCTGCACAGCCGGCTTACAGAGCGTGGCGCAAACTGCACCCTTGAATGGAACAACGGCGGTCATTTCAAAAACGCTGACCTGCGCACGGCGAAAGCATTTCGCTGGGCGATGGAGGAACACGCAGGACCATTTTGATTGATGCAGACGGCTGCCCGGTGGTGGACCTGACATTGCAGATTGCAAAGCAGTTTGATGTTCCTGTTATCCTGATCCTGTGGGCCATCAAGAAGTTCTAAACCGTACAGGATCGGCACGTTTTTTCGGGACTGCAAAGGTCTAAAGTCCCCAAGCGTCCAACTTACAACAAAAATGAGACAGGCGACCCACCTTTCGGGAAGCCTGTCTCATTTTTCCGTTGGGGGCTATTTGCATTGCTGAGCAACAGCCCGGTTTGGAAACTCAGTGATTGAAGGAGAACGGGGGATTACTTAAAGGCTGATATCCTTTCCGCCATTGAGCTTGCTGAAAGCCAGCAGAGAAATGACGGTCAAGATGGTCATAATGGTGGACAATGCGGCTGCAGTGCCGTAGTTGCCGCGGATGACCTCGGTATAGATTGCTACCGTCAGGGTCTTGGTCTTGCCGGTATACAGGATGATGGCGGTGGACAGTTCACTGATCATGGTGACCCAGCTCAGGATAGCACCAGAGATGATGCCGGAAGCCATCATGGGAACCGTGATGCGGAAGAATGCCTTCATCTTGGAAGCGCCCAGCGAGATGGCAGCTTCCTCAATGCTCATGGGGATCTGCTGCAGGATAGCCACCGACGAGCGGATGGTATAGGGCAGACGCCGGATGATGAGTGCCACTACCATGATGAGCATGGTGCCGCTGATGAGGAGCGGGGGCTTATTGAAGCCGATGAGCAGTGCGATGCCAAGAACCGTGCCGGGCACGATGTAGGGAATCATCGAGAGGATGTCCACCACGTTGGTCAGGGCATTGCGGCGGCGCACCACCAGATAAGCGATGAGAACAGCCAGCAACACGATGACGACCAGTGCCAACAGGGGGATGATGATGGTATTCTGAATGCTGCGACCCAGCTTGCCGATGGCGGTCTGGTAGCTCTGCAGCGAGTAGCCGTCCACAAAAATCTTACCCTGCGTGTTCTTGAACGAGGTGTAGATGACGTAGGCCTGCGGCATGATGGCGATGCCCACTACAAGGTAGACGACCAGATGCACCAGAGCGTTGATGCCCTTGCGGGCCTCCCGCTCCTCCACGGGGTGCATACTGTTCAGAGCGAAGGCGTTCTTGTTGGAAACGTACTTCTGGACGAGGAACACCAGCGTGGTGATGACGATAGCGATGACGGCGATAGCGGCTGCAAAGCCGTCGCTGCCGCCCACCTCGTTGATGAACTCGGTGTAAAGGACAACAGGGAAGGTACGGTAGCCCTCACCGATCAGCATCGGGGTGCCGAAGTCTGCAAAGGATCGCATGAACACCAGCAGAGCCGCAGCCAGGAGGGTGGGCATGATCAGGGGTACGACCACTTTGAAGAAGCAGGCAATGCCAGAGCATCCGAGGTTTTCAGCCGCCTCGATGAGGGAGTTGTCGATGTTCTTCAGTGCACCCTTGGCGTAGAGGAACACCAGCGGGAACAGCTGGAGCGTCATGACCAGCACGATGCCGCCGAAGCCGTAGATGTCCGGGATGGCGATGCCGAGGTTTTTGAAGAATGTGGTAATGATACCGCTGCGACCCAGCAGCAGGATCCATGAGTAGGCACCGATGAAGGGAGCCGACATAGATGCCACCACAATGAGGATATTCAGCACCGACTTGCCCTTGATCTTAAAGATCGTGAACAGGTATGCCAGTGGAGTGCCAATGGCGATGGAGAGCACCGTCGCTGTGATGGACACCTTGAAGCTGTTGATCAGGGTATCGAAATAGTAGCTCTTGGAAAAGAACTTCGTGAAATAAGCCAGCGTGAAGCTGCCGGTGTCGGGGTCCAGCACAGACTGGCGGATCAGGTATGCCATCGGGTAAAGCAGGAACAGTGCATAGAGTACGATGGTCCCCAGCGTAATGGCTCCCCAGACATCAAGACGGAACTTATTATTGTTTTTCATAAGCGTCGCTCCTGATGAGATTGGTACCGCCGTCCTTGGTAAAGACGTTGATCTTCTCTTTCTTGACCTTCAGCAGCACCTTCTCGCCCTTCTTGAGACCCTCGCCAATGGAGGACTCCTCTACGATCTCCACCGAGTCGCCCTGATCGGTGTCAATGGTGTAGTGGGTGTTGAGACCGAGGTAGGTACACTCCTGCACGGTGCCGTGGATGCCATCGGTGCCGTCCTTGCAGATAATGAACTCCTCCGGGCGGATGGAACAGCGCACATCCTGCTCGGCAGCCTTGTCCAGAGCGTCAATGTGCTCATGGTAGCCGTCGGCAAAGGTGATGATGCCGTCCTTGACGTGGGCATTCACGATGTTGGTGCGACCGATAAAGGTGGCAACGAAGACATTCTTCGGGCGCTGGTAGATGTCGCGGGGAGTGCCAACGTGCTGGATGACGCCGTCCTTCATAACGGCGATACGGTCACTGATGGCCATTGCCTCTTCCTGATCGTGGGTGACATACACGGTGGTGATGCCAACACTCTTCTGGGTGTGGCGGATGACGCTGCGCATCTCGACACGGAGCTTTGCGTCCAGATTGGAAAGCGGCTCGTCCATCAGCAGCACATCCGGCGAGATAACCAGTGCGCGAGCCAGTGCGATACGCTGCTGCTGACCGCCGGAAAGCTGGTTGGGCATCCGGTCGGCATACTGCATGATCTGCATCAGGTTCAGAAACTCATCCGTCCGCTTCTTGATTTCGGCCTTGTCCACCTTACGGTTTTTCAGACCGAATGCCACATTGTCCCGGACGGAGAGGTTCGGGAAGATGGCATAGTTCTGGAACACCATGCCGATGTTGCGCTTGCTGGGGTCCATATCGTTGATGCGCTTCTCGTTGAAGAAGATGTCGCCGCCCTCAATGGAGTTGAAGCCTGCGATCATACGGAGAAGAGTGGTCTTGCCGCAGCCGGAGGGACCCAGCAGGGTGAACAGCTCACCATCTCCGATCTCCAGATTCAGGTCCGGGATGACCGTATTATTCCCGTAGCGCTTTACTGCGTCTTTGACTGATATTCTGCTCATACTAGCCTCCTGCTGCCCTTTGAATTACTTGCTCTGCAGATCGGTGAAGATCTCAGTGTACTTGTCCACCAGCTCCGACTTGTGGGCGCTGACGTAGGGAATGTCCTCTTCGATGACATTGATGTCTGCCATCGGGGTCATGGCATCGTTGGTGGCAGCGTCCTTCATAACAGGACGGTTGGTCAGGGTGCTGCCCCAGATGTTCTGGACTTCCTCACTCAGGATGAAGTCAATGAACAGCTTGGCATTGTCCATGTTCTTTGCGCCCTTGATGATGGTGGCGGAAGCAGGAAGGAAGACAGTACCTTCCTTCATGTAAACGATCTTGACAGGTGCGCCGTCCAGAACCAGCTGAGCACAGGGATCCTCATAGGACAGACCCACCACATACTCGCCGTCGGCAACTCCCTTGTAAACGCCGCTGGAGCTTTCGCAGATCTTGCCGTCCACATTCTCAAACAGGTCGTGGACGTACTGCCATGCCTTATCGTCCTCGTAGCCGCCCATTGCAAGCAGCATATTGGTCAGGTGTGCGAAAGCGGAAGAGGAGTTGGCGGGGTCGGCAGTGGCGATTTTACCCTTCAGGGCCGGGTTCAGCAGATCTTCGTAGCCCTCGATCTTGATGTCACCGATGAGGTCGGTGTTGACGATGAGGACGCTGCCGTCCAGCACGTTGCCGGTGATGAAGCCGCACTTGTTTTTGTAAGCATCGATGACGTTTGCATCATTGGCGGAAACATACGGCTCCCACAGATCCTCGTTGGTGTACATCAGCGACCAGGAGCCGCCGAACAGGACATCTGCGTAGGGATCGTTCTTCTCGGACTGGATACGCTTGACCAGTTCGCCGGTGCCGGCCTGAATCAGCTCGACGTTGACGCCGTATTTCTCCTCAAACAGAGGAATGGTGGCGTTCAGCAGACCCTCAGAGTTGGGCGAGTAGATCACGAGGTCGCCGCCGCCCTGTGCAGCAGTACCAGAAGCGGCAGTGGAAGCAGCGGTAGAACCGGCAGAAGAGGTGCTGGCGGAGGAGCCGCCGCAAGCGCTCAGAGCAGCAGAAGCTGCGATAACACCGGTAGCCATCAGGAACGAACGACGAGAAATCTTTTTCATAGTAAAAACCTCCATTTTTTACCTGAAACCTTTCGATAGTCCCATTTTAATGCTTATAGCACAAAAATAATACTCAAATTGCAGAACAAATGGAAAAAATACCGAACAGCGGCTGTTCGGTATTTTTTCATAGACACTTATTTCAAGGTGCTCTGGTACTCCCGCACCGAGCAGCCTATGTATTTTTTGAAAACGTGGTTAAAATATTTGTACTCACCAATGCCGCACTCCCAGCCGATTTGGGAGATGGGCAGTTTTCCTTTCCGGATGAGTTCCAGAGCGTTCTGAATACGGCAGCGGTTGAGGTAGTCAATGACCGTTGTGCCAAGCTCTTTTTGAAACTTCTGGTTGATGTACCGTTCCGAGTAGTGGAACTGTTCCTGAAGGTCAGCAAGTGTTATCTTGCTCTGGTAATTCTCTTTCAGATAGGCTACGATGCGTAGCACCAGCGGGTCAGTGACCTTATCTTCGCTTAATGGCGGCAGAGCTGTCCGGCTGCGGACGGCCTCTGCCTCGTCCTCCCGCTGTTGGAGGTACTGGTTATCCCCCGCAAGGCGGACAGCCTTCTCCAGCGCAGTACGCATCTCGTCCATGTCGAGGGGTTTGAGCACATAATCCGATACGCCGTTCCGGATAGCCTGCTGGGCGTACTCGAACTCCGAGTAGCCTGTCAGGATGATGGCAATATAGTTGAATTTCTCCCGGGTGTCGGCGATCATCTCAAGACCGTTTTTTACCGGCATGGTAATGTCAGTAATGACAATGTCAGGCTGCAGTTCAGCGATCTTTTCTTCACCTACTGCCCCATTCTCTGCCTCGCCCACCACCGAGCAGCCGCACTCCTCCCACGGTACCGAGTAACGAATGCCCTTGCGGATGATTTCTTCATCTTCTACCAGTAGAACGCGATACATGGTTTACATTCCTCCCAGCCGGAGTTTGAGTTTCACAGTGAAGCCTTCGCCCTCGGTGCTGTCGATGGTCAGTCCGCTGTCACCGCCGTAGCCCAGCCAGATGCGACGGTTGATGTTCTGCAGACCATTGTGCTCGATGTTCACTTCATCCGAGCGCAGGATGTCACGCAGCTGTTCCAGCATTGTCTCGTCCACGCCTCCGCCGTTATCCTCTACCGTGAAATAGAGCGCATCCTCCCCCAGCCAGCCCCGTACCCTTATATGGATGCGTGGCTTCTTCTGGAATCCATATTTGATGCTGTTTTCCAGCAAGGGCTGTAAAAGCAGCTTCGGGATGATGAACTCCATGCAGGCGTCATCGATGTCGATCTCGTAGGAGAAATTTGCACCGAAGCGGGTGGACTGGATCACAAGGTAATCCTGCAGATATTTCAGATCATCTTTAACAGGGACATTGTGCTTTGTGTTGTTGATGCTGTAGCGCAGGATGCCGATAAACCGTCCAATCAGCTGCTGGGCTCGCTGGGGGTCTGTCGGGATAAGATAGCGGATATTGTCCAGCGTATTATAAATAAAGTGGGGATTGATCTGCGCCTGAAGATTCTGCATCTCCATCCGGTTGTTCACTTCGGCAAGAGCGATGTTGCGCTGGCTCAGCTCTTGAATGCTGCGAACCATCTTGTTGACCTGACGGGCAATCTCCTCGATCTCATCGCCGGTGTCGATCTCGATGATGTGATCAGGGTCCTCCTTGCGGATGATGCGGATCTCCCGCACGAGGGTGTCCACCGACTTTACCATCTGCTCAGTCATAGCGTGCATAATGCGGGCGAACATTGCCGCCCAACTCAGTCCCAGCAGTACGATCAGGAGCAGCCCCACGAAAAGATAACTGTAATTCGTGGGCGAGTAGATGAAGGAGTAAGCCAACACCGTGCCGTTTTCCAGCGAGCGGCTGCTGCGTAGATAGCGGTTCCCGTTCACTCGCACATACTGCGCCGCATCGGCGGGCAGATACTTGTTAGCATTTTTCTGGGAGAGGAAGGAAGAGTTTGAACAGGTGATGACATCACCGTTGGATTTGGTGAGGATAGCATCGTACTGGTACTGGCTGAACAGTTTGGTCCAGTCGTTCTCATTCAGATAAACTGCCGCAGCACCCTGATATTCGCCATCCCGGTAGAGCGGATGGATCATAACGTATTCTGAGCTGTTGGCTCGGAAGTGGTAGACCGTGGTGTAGACGGTCCGCATAAGATGGCAGGCGTTGTCCACGGCGATGCCGTTAAATTCCTGCCGGTGGAGATTCATCTCTCCCTCCGAAAAGGTCGTGAACCGAACCTTTCCCTTGGAGTCGGTAAGGATGAGCTGTATCTCCACAAGAGCCGAGACGTTGTAATGGCTGATAAGATAACGCAGGTTGTCCTGATCATTCCGCAGCTCGGAGAGGAACAGCTCGGTGTGTCCAGCGTCCAGCAGAAAGGCTGACGTGTTATTGTACACCTCATGGAAGGTGGCGGCGACACTTTCCAGATGGTCTTCCCGCCGGGCGTTCTGGTTGAGAGCATTCACAGCAGCGATTGCAATGCAGAACAAAAGACATCCCAGCAGCAGGCTTGAGATCAGCTTACGGGAGACGCTCTGCTCCAGCTCCTGCTGAAAGCGGCTCTTTTTGTAGGTGCGATCGTGGTGACTGTGATCCATACTTTTTTCGCTCCTGCTCTTCGACAAACTTTGCCATACTTCGATTATAATGCCTTGAATCAGATGAGTCAACGGGCGTGTTGCTGTCATTTTTATTGCATAACACAAAAAAACTGCCCGGAACGACCTTCTCCTATCGTTCCGGGCAGTTTCATCATCACCCTCAACCGTAACGGTGATGGTTTCGCCCTGCTTGATGCCAAGGCCCATGACTGCCATTAAACAAAGAGACTGGGAAAAAGGCTGACCCTGCCGAAGCAAGCAAGGATGCACAGTGTGCACAGGATATTCTGAAAGCTCTCGTCTGCACAGGCGATGATGGAGGGGCTGGGCTATGGCAATGCGTCAGCATGATGCCATACGCCCCAAAGATAGGGTGGACGGGCGATGCTCCGGCAAAAAAAGAATGGACAGACGAATAAAATTCATCTGCCCATTCGATTTGGCGGAGCATCAGGGAGTCGAACCCTGGCACCGGTCTCCCGGCCTATCGCATTTCGAGTCTTTGAATCGGTTGGATGAAGCTGGTTTCGTTCGGCTGTCATTGGCAGTTGCCGGCATTTTCTGCGCCTCGCAAAAGTGGCACATCATCGCAATTTACAGGCAAAAATCAACCACTTTTTGCGAAGTGCCGTTAGAAAGCCTTCCTTTCACACGGAGCGTCAGGGGCTGCATTTCAGGTGCAGTTCCGTTAGATGTTCGTTAGAATATTACAGTGCTGCCGTTGCTGTGCCAGCTCACAGCAGGCTTCTCTGTCTGAACGCAGCGTTTCCCGAAAGCCGGGGACGCTGCGTTTTCTTTTGCCCGCAAACCGGGCTGAAAGGGAAGCCGCCATGTCCACATTCCGCGTCAATAAAAACGTCAACTATACCGTCATGAGCAACTACCATCTTCAGGACAAGAAGTTGTCCCTGAAGGCAAAGGGCCTGCTGTCCTATATGCTCTCCCTGCCCGACGACTGGGATTACAGCCTGAAAGGGCTGACCACCGGTTGCAAGGACGGTCTGGACAGCGTCCGCACAGCTGTTCTGGAGCTGGAGGAGCACGGCTACGTCCGCCGTCAGAAAGTCCGCAATGCCAAAGGGCAGATCATCGACTACGATTATCAGGTCTATGAATCGCCTGTCGAGGACGCTCCTGCCGTTCCCGGCAAGGAAGGTGAGCCGTCGGACCCGTCCGCATCCAAAAGTCCGAAAAGCCGCATGAAACCTTGTTCTTCACCATTTTTGGATTTTCCAAATTTGGCTGAGCCCAATTTGGAAAAGGCAACGCAACAAAATACTAATAAACAAAATACTAAAAGACAAAGTACTAATCTATCAGGGCCGACAGGCGAATCCGCAGATTTTGACCAGATGGAAGCACAGGTACGGGAGGAGTTTCGGGAACGTTTGGAGATCGACACCCTTGCCCAGCGGTACGACCCCGACAAGCTGGAGGAACTGCTGGACAACATTGTGGAGATGTACTGCTGTCCACGACAGACTCAGTACGTCGGCAAGCAGCCGCAGACCACCAAAGCCATCCGGCTGCGGCTGGACAAGCTGACCAGCCAGCACGTTGAGTACATCTTCGATGTGATGTCCAACACCACCCAGCCCATCAAGAACATCATGGCCTATCTGCGCGCCACCATCCTGAACGCCCCCACCACGATGGAGCACTACTATCAGGCGCAGGGTAACTGGCTGACCGCACAGAGCCGGAAGGAGTGAACACCGTTTTCCACAAAGACCGCAAAACACGTTGAAAATACAAAGGAGAATTTCCATGAAGAACACGAACGCCGTCCGCACCGAGATCCATTACGCACAGGTTGGGGAGTATCAGCTGCCACTGCTCACCCTGCCGCAGACCGATGATTCCGAACTGCTGGGCAAGTATGGCCGGATGCGGCTGGCCTATCTCAAGAATCAGCGTCCTGTGCTGTACAACCGGATGTTGCTGAACGGTACGCTCTGGCCGCATTTGCAGGATGCCCAGAAAACGGCCTGCGCGTGGCTGGAACGCACGATGACCACTCTGTTAGACAAGTACCCCGCGCCGGACAAAGAGCGCGCACAGCTTCTCTGGGTGGCGCACATGAACGGGCTCAAAGCGCAGGCTGAAGAGGTAGTGGTGAGGGAAGTCGTGTATGCAGAATGATTCCTGATAGCATCCGAACGGTATCAAAAGCCGACATTTTTGATTTTATTCTTGATTTTTGCGTAATATTTGCAAATTTTAAAATCAAAATTTGACTTTCTGCCCAGAATAGAGTACACTAGATTCAGAAAATCATCTGGGAGGAATCGCGATGCTGCTTCAATTTTCAGTCACCAACCACCGCTCCATCAAGGACACGGCTATTATCAGCTTGAAAGCATCTACGGATAAAAGTCTGTCTGATTGCCTGATTTCGCCGGACGACAAAAAACAGCTCGTGCCTGTCCTTGCGCTGTACGGCGCCAATGCAGCCGGAAAGAGCAATGTCCTCCATGCACTCCTGCTCATGCGCGAGATGGTCTGCGGGCGGTATGCCAAGTTGCTGAAAGGCGAGTCCCTTCCGCAAGAGCCGTTTGCTTTCACCGACCAGCCTATACAGCCGACCAGTTTTGAAGTCATCTATTTTTATGGCGGCATCAAGTATGCCTATGGGTTCTCGTTTGACAAGTCCAAAGTCCTGACCGAATATCTCTATCACTGGCCCAACGGCCGGGAGGCTATGGTTTTTTCCAGAGAAGGCAATGGTTATCAGTTCCGCGAGAATGTTCAGGAACAGCTTACCCTTGCCGGACGCACCGCAGAAAACCGGCTTTACCTGTCCAGCTCCAACGAATGGAACTGTCCCCAGACTGAGAAGGCCTATCTGTGGTTCTTTGAGAAACTGACCGGCTTTATGGGAACCGAAATGCAGCTGGATGCCACCTTGTCTGCCATTCGGCAGGGCGGCTCTGAAAAGAGCCGTATCCTGCATGAAATGCTGTATGCAGACCTCGGTATCAAGGACATCCGCATTACCGGTTCCAAAGACGAACCGATCATCTCTGCCCTGCACACCCTTGATGCCGAAGATGGCACTTCTAAGGGTTTCTGGCTCCCGTTGGGGCAAGAATCCGTTGGAACACAGCGTTTCTTCTCTCGCATCGGTATGTGGCTTGCGGCACTAGAAACAGGCTCTGTTTTGGTAGTAGACGAGATCGAATCCAGTATGCACCCGCTGCTGACAAGGCATCTGATCGAGATGGTGCAGGATGCCGCTATCAATACAAACCATGCACAACTCATCTTCACAACACACGATACCGAACTTCTCGACCTGACATTGCTGCGGCGCGATCAGATTTGGTTTGCAGAGAAGAACGAAAAGACTATGCAGACCGATATTTACGCCCTGACCGAGTTTTCTCCCCGGAAAGGTGAGAACATCTCCAAGGGCTATCTGCAAGGACGGTATGGGGCGATTCCGTTCATTGGAGGTAATGCGGCATGGGCAGAATAAAAGAGATCAGCCGCAAGTCTGCCCACACCAGAAAGCGCAACCCGGTCGTGTATCTTATCTGTGAGGGCAGTGAAACCGAGATCCGCTATTTCAAACGTTTCCGCAGCCGAGGGTGCAATATTGATATTATCCCGATTTCTTCTCAGTATAAGTCTGCCGACAAGCTTGTGCAAAAGGCCAAAGCAACGATGGGCAATAATCCATACTACCCGGAAGATGGTGACTCCATCTGGTGCGTATTTGACCGTGACGATAACTCCAACGAAGTTCTTCTGCGTGCCAAACAGTCCGCTCAAAAGGAAGGCTATCATTTGGCCTATTCTAACCCGTCTTTCGAGTTGTGGTTCCTGTTGCACTTTGTAAATCAGCAGACAGAGGTTGAAGATTGCCAAGCATTGATTCGATTACTGAAACAGCCGAACAGAATCCCTGATTATGAAAAAAATAAGGATTACTTTGACGTTTTGAAGCCTTTGCAATCCACTGCAATCCAGCGGGCAAAAGCACGGGCTGAACAAGTCCGGAATCAAGACACAGAGCTGATATCTCGACAAAGCAATCCACTAACAACCGTTTGGGAGCTTGTCGAATACCTGAACTCCAAAGTTTGAGAGGTGTCTTTATGGCTTACCTGAAATTGATGCTGGATGAAAAGGAAATCGCTCATTTGAGCGAAGATGGGCAGTATCTCTGCGCCAATGAGGGGGTGCCACAGTACGACCTGCCCTTGAACCTCTTTATCGGCAGCAGCCGCAAAGTCCCACTGGTCGATGTGGTCGTCTGGGCAAAGAAGCGCATCTTTCCCCGAAATTGGATGGACTGCAAAGAAATTCTGGAGATGATGGGTCTGCCCGACTACAACGCATGGGAAATCGTCAAGCACACCAATGCCTGCCTGATGGAGGACCCTTTTTGGCTGCGTTTCAGCGAAGCTGAGACTTTTGAGGATACCACCCGCGGCAGGGCAAGAAGGATCATGGCCGAATATCAGAAGTCAGCTGATACCAACTAGTATCAATACTAGGGTTCAATCCATCGACCCCTCACTTTAAGGCGGCATTGCTGCCGTATATACTGGTTCTTCTCGAATGTCCAGCTTTTTTAGAGCAGAATCCCTTAATCGCTTTGCTTTTCCCTTAAAATGCAGCCAATTTTAAGGGAAAGCATAATTGAGTAAGGTTTGAAGCAGTCCTATTTATATAACTTTTTTGTTGGTTGTTAATATATTGATACTAATTGGTATCAATAAGTATCAGCCAATGGATACAATAAGACCCACAGATTGGAATGAGCCTCCAATCTGTGGGTCTTATTCATTTAAGTTCCGTCATCATCGTTTAGGTCAGGAACTTCTACCCACTTTGAAAGTTCTTCGCAGTAGTCCGCATATTTTCCGCCTTCGGTGGTCCTGATAACGCGCCGCACGTAGTCCTTGCCGCCATCTACGCAGCAGAGACCACAGCTGCACTTCTCCAAATCGTAATGGCTTTTGCTTTCGATGACGTCTCCACAGCGTTTGCAACGGATTTTGTTCGATATAATAATTCGCATTTTCAAAAAGTATTATATTGTATTTAACCGTGTATTCCAAACCATTCCAATTTTCTCAAGTTTCTTACATCTTTTGTCGGGCATTTTCTTTCGCCCCACACCATTGTGTGAATTTCGTTGTTCATTAATCCATTTTCCAAGTTTTACATTATGGTAGACCAAATTACGTGGAACTAATAAGTTTCCGAATTCTTGATAATATAATTGCGCTATACGATAGCGGTCTTCCCAAATCTTTTCTTTAACGTCCCAAACCATTCCTATCGAATCCAATAATTTTATTTGGTTCGGCGTAAGATGTCCATATGCCGTTCGTTTTACGGATGCGCGTTGGTTTTGAATCCACTTGCCCAACCTTGCACCACTTTTGGAAATATAAGCGGCTGGAATCAAAAGGTTCCCATAAACCTGATAGTAACATTTTGCTTCGTTGTACATTTTATCCCACGAAGTTCTTTGTAGAGATTGTGTTTCTTGAATAATATAGAATGCATCCCTTGAAACATCAATGTCAACATTACGAAAAAATTGTTCACGCAGTACTCTTTTTATTAACGCATCCAATGATTTATCTGTATATCTACTTTCAGAAAAATAGCAAATTGCACTTTTAGTTTTCGGCAAAGGATGTTCCCTGATTCTAATCAGTTTGAGTCCATGGTTCGTACAAACATCATCTTTGAAATCATCCCTCTCCATCTTACGATTATGCCAATATGAGCCATCATATTCAATTGCCGTTTTTTGAGATGGAATATAAATGTCCAGCTCTACTCCATATGATTTGTCTCTAGCTTTTGCATCTGAATATATCTTTTTGATATAGTACAAAAAAGCCAACTCTAAAAATGATGTTTGGCTTCCCGCATTGGATTTCCATCGCATATCGATAGCTTCCAATTTTTTGATTTGTTCACTTGTAAGGGAAATATCTGTCCTCGATCCATTATAAACTTGGCGTTGATTACTTATCCATGCACCAATATTGAATCCATCCATAACAAAATCAGCCGGAATATCCAAATCATGAAATTCATCATGATATTTTTTGGCAATAGAAAACGCCTTTTCCCATTTCCCAGATGACGGGGTGAAGTTCACTCCAATTTTCAGAAGTTTTGTATAACGATTCTGCGAAAGTTTCCCACTTTTGTAAGCAACACGCTGAGAATGGATCCAATTTCCAATCCTTTTATTTTTATATATGGTGCTTTGAATAATTCGTTCAATTCCATATATTTCAGCATATTCTGTTACGAGCCCAAAATATTCATCCCACGAAGCGAGAATCTTTTTATGATACCAATCTGTTTCAAACCCTATTTCTTCTAAAAGCTTTCTTTCACCTTCAGTAATTCGGATCTTTCTTTTTCCATTCAAAGACTCTCGCACAGATGATGTCCATGAGCCAAGTTTGTATCCATCCATTATAAAACTTCTTGGGACATGTGTATTTCCATATGTATCATAATATTTTTTTTAAATCGAATACATTAAAAGGAAATCTGCATGCCTTTTTTCTTCATTAACCTTGCGTCCATCCCAAACAATGTTTAGCTTCTCTAGTTTTTTCTTTCGTACAGACTTCAATCCATTTTTTCTTTCAATTCCTCGTTGCCGAGAAATCCATTCCCCGATGGGATAACCCTTGTATATATAGTTTGCAGGCACATTAATCGTTCCGATTTTCTTATGCAAATCTTCTGCCACTGCATAATATTCATCCCATCGAATGTATTTCATTTTTGTTCCCACTTTTTATCAACTTGTTATTTTACTTAAAATATCTTCTACACTCATCCCATCGTCCAAAAGTTGCTGAATCGCCTTGTCGATTTCTTCTTTCTGGGCTTTCCTCAACGCTTCAGCATCCTGTCGGGACTTTTTCCGTTCCAATGCTGCAATCTCCTTGTCAAGTGCTTTCAGTGCAGTCTTCTTCTCTTTGAGCTGCACCTTCAGCCCATCAACGTCGGCCTCCAGTGCTGTAATATCTGCTTCCAAGGTGTTTTTCTCTGAGATTTTTTTCTCCAGTTCAGCTGCATAATCAATGATGACCACCGGAGTTTTCGCTTTATTCTTGCTTCCTTTGGGTCTTGGCATAATGACTGTCCTCCTTATCAGCTGTCTTTTCTGTGACGCATTTCCAAACTTATTTTGAGAATGCTTTCCAATTCTTCCAATGTTTTATCACGTTTTTTCGGACGCAGTTGGCATTCCCAGACAACTATCACATTCCAGCCTGCATCTTCAAGTTGCTTTTTCTTCCGGGCATCCCGTTCAATATTGGTTTCTATCTTATGATGCCAGAATTCCGCATTGTTTTTGGGCCAGACAAAATATCTGCATCCATCATGCCCATGCCAAAAACATCCATTCACGAATATAACGGTTCTGTACTTCGGTAACACAACATCCGGGCTTCCCGGAAGTTTTTTGTCATTTTTCCGGTAACGGAATCCCTTTGAAAATAAATATTTTCTTACAATCTCTTCCGGCTTTGTGTCCTCGCCATGTATGCAGGACATATTATAGCTCCGGACAGCCTTACTGTGAACATCCATCGTTTTTATCCATTAGTTTATCAATCTGGAGAATCTGCCAGAAAACGCCTTCCAGCAATTTCACCGGAATGCTGTTTCCTGCCATCCGGATTATCTTATCTCTTGAAAATAATTGGTCACCTTTATGAAATGCGACATTATTGTTTTTCAACTTCCAATAATCCGTATCCTTGAATCCCATAAACAGCATACATTCACGGGGAGTCAGATATCTGAACTTTCCTTTTCCTTCAATTCCGCTGTCAAAATACAGATTACCGGAGTTCGGGTTCCTGTCCTGCTTGGTAGTGATCGTTCGGATTGTATCAATTTCCGGATTGATGATATTTCCTTCCAGAACAATCTGCGGATTATCTTCCCAGATTTTCCTTCTGGATACAGTATCGTTGGGAGTGCACTCCACTGCCTCCTCAAACCAGATCGGATTCCGATAGTCATTCCGAAGCAGATCACGGATTTTTATTGCTTTATAGTGCCCGGATGCATGGAAATCGTTCACGACATCCTCCGGACTGCTTTTTCTTGCAAAATAATCTTCCGTCAGCGATTTTTTGTTTTCATCGTCTCCGACATATACACTGATCATCAGAAGGCGGGGGCGGTTCTGGGGGAGACCAAAAGACGAGGCATTCAGCTGATAGTATTTGCTGACGTACCCCAACTTGCTCAGATCACCGATCCATGTTTCAAAATTTTTCTTGTGGCGCTGGGAGAGAAGTGTCGGGACATTCTCCATCAACAGAAACCGGGGCAGCGTTTTTCCGGCGTCCTTCATCTCTGTAAGTACTCTTCCTACCTGCCATAGCAAGCTGGATCGGCTGCCCGAATCCTTGTCTATCCCTTTGTTATAGCCATGAAATGCACCGACGTTGGAAAGATCCTGACAGGGGAAAGAATAGGTGAGAATATCTATTCCGTCCGACATTTCCTTTCCTTCCAAAGCACTTATATCGACAAAGTTATGATTTCGCCTGATGCTGGTATAGATGTATCGCAGGGATTCCACTGAATATGTACGCAGAGCTTCATATTCCAGTGGTGCCTTTCCTGAATTGCTGAATGTATAGTGGCTCATTTTTTCAAGGAGTTCATCCTTGGACATCCGCGCAATATCTGCCGGAATGTCTGTTCCCCCATGAATCATATCATAGGCTACGATTGCATGGACATCCCACTCGCTTGTTCCGACTGTATTTATCTTTACGCCAAGATTTTTCAGGGCAGCTGCCTGACTTCCGATGCCACTGAACAATTCAACAATATTATATGTTTTCTCCATTTGTGACTGATATTCCTTCCGACTCCAGTTTTTCCTTGATAGAAAGCACCGACCTGATCATGTTCATTGTCTTGTACGGCACCTTCCCTGAAGCGGAGACAGGAATATTTCCCGTCGATGAAAGCTGCACGACTTGCTTTAACAACGTCTGTTCCTGATAGGACAGCATCGAACGCCTGATACCAGCATCCATCAATTTGCTCCAATATCCAGGACCCAACGCAACCACACCCATCACAACCTTGAGGTCATTGGATTCCTTGGCTTCTTTTTTCGCAGAAGTTTCTTCCTCCTTGATAAGCGATACAGGAACCAGCTCGTCCATAAAGGCTGCTGAAGGGGTATAGGTTTTATCGGCCTTATAATCTTCCCATGTGGATTCTTTTTTACAGTATTCCGTGACAATCATACCATGGCTGTCACAAATGAAGTCATTGGTCTGCTTGGTCACAATTTCAATTTCGTGCATGAATGCAGGCGACAATGCCTGTTTCTGCCAGATTGCATTCCAGTTCAGCGAATATCCATCCGGAATCTTGCTGAGGATCTTTGCAATCGTATAGGGTACAATATTGAGCTTATAGCCACCCACTTTGTACCAGAAGCCCGTCGGACGTTTTTCACTGTCCTTATGACTTTCAAGGTAGTTATCAACCGTCCGGAAAATAATCGCTGCGCAGATTCCTTTTTTGAAGTAGAATTCATTGAAGGAATCATTGTTCCCACGGTATTCCTTGCTGATGTCATTTCCGAATTCCTTCATGACCCAGTTCTTGCCTTTGGAAACGATGTGTGGCTTGCATGCAACCGTTGTCAGGTACATACCCAGCTGCTCTTTTGTGATGACCTGATCTTTCGGGAATTTTTTCAGGAAACGCTTCAGTTCATCGCCACGAAGTTTCACCTGTTCCTGTTGGTATTTCTTGCGGGAACGCTCGTAATACCAGCCTGTCGGAATCGCATATCTCGCCGGGGGCGCAAGGCACTTCTTCGACATCTTTTCCATCCAGATATGGAACGGGTCATTGGAAAACAGATCCGCCGCCGTGACCTTATTCTGGCTGTTGGCATAGCGGGCAATATCCTGAACCATCTTGTCATAGAAACGGATGCCATCCTCGTTTTCCGTTTCCCGATCCTCGATCACAGTCAGCTTCATCGGAACGTAAATTCCCTCAAGCCCGACATTGGTCTTTTTCAGAACCGCATCCGCCAGTGTTGCAGTCGTCTGTCCGCCATTGATGATCTGGAAATCTTCAATCTTGGTAATCAGATTCTGTCCATTGATATTCTCAACTTCCACGCCCTTTGCGGTTGTTGCAATTCCATTGTTATAGGTAAAGAACTTTGTTGCATCGTTGTTTATTGTTCTTTTTATACCGTTGTTGACGCTCTTGCTTCCACTGGTTCCCAGAAAGGCGCGGACATTTCCTTCCAGTACCTTACTTCCGTAGGCAATGTATATCTCGGCCAGAAGTTTTCCAGGAATGATTGCAATATAGGCTTCATACCCAAGGTTCTCACCAATGTCACCCTTTATGCACGGAATACCGTGGACTCCGACTTCAGAAAAATCCTTCTGAATATCAATGACAACCGGCTCATTGCTGTTTGTCATTTCCATTTCATAGAAACGTTCCGGATACCACAGGTTGATTTCCAGTGGTTTCCCGTTGAAGTCAGCTTTCTTGATCTTTTTGGTTGTGCGGGTTTTCTTTGCGGCTCCCTTTTTCTTCCGGATCGTTGTTTCCAGAAGATTGGCATCCAGCAAGGCTGTGTCCAGCTCCTTATTGGTAAGGACATAGAACTTGATTTTCAGAATCAGCTGCGGGTCGTCGATATTGCAGGTCATCCGCTTGCGGAACATCCTTGCAACCCGGAGGATGTCATCCGAGTCATCGAAGTAGTCCTCCATCCGACCATTGCAGACCTCATCCAGAAAATAATACAATCTCCAATACAATTCGTCAACCCTGCTTCTGGTGAGGTTGGCGGCATTTTCTGAATCCTGAAAGTCACTGATGAACAGGATCAGACTGTGATCTGTCTCATCAAAACAGTACCCATCTGCACGCATCAGGCGATTTCCGCGCCCTCTCTTATCGCCCATACCAAAGCGGACCGGATCGTCAACCTCATCATAGTCAACCAGAAGGCTCAATGTCCTGTTCAGGAATTCATCCTCCGTATCCGTCCCGTTGATAGCCGAATCGTTGCGTAGGGATTCCAGAAATTCCTTTTTATACTCCTGATAGTCCATTATACGGCCTCTTGATCTTTCAGTTTGTACTGCTCAATTTTCTGAAGCAGAATTTCATACGATGCCTTGCAAATTGCCTCCGGCAGCAACTCATGCGTCAATCTCGGAAAACCGGTTGTCACACGATACCGGTTGCAGCTTCTTATCTCATAGATGAAGTCATCGTAGTAGTCATTGTATACATATCCCTGAAGGGCAACCTTTGCCATAAAATCATTTCGGTCTTCATCTGATGCAAAAAGGCTTCTTGTCTCCAGAATCAGCTTGTTGAGATTCACACCATTGTAAGCGGCACTCATCTTTTCCAGAAAGAAAACCACAAGTTCTCCGTCCGTACTGCTTTCAAGCTGCTCGATGGAGGATATCTTCACTGCCGGTATCCCACGGTGAATGGTTTTTACCTCATACCACGAATCTCCATAGGAAAAGTCCTTATGTGTGAGTTCCTGCCCACTCCAGCTCTTCAGCGCATTCTCCAGCCCGATCTGCTCTGCCAGTTTCCCACGCAGAAACAGGATTTCTCCGATCAGCCCCATGATTTCGGGTTCTGTAAGGAATACATGTTTGGAACCCACAAATAATTTCTTCCACTGGAAGAAACGGTTGACAATGGTCTGATATCCTTGCCCCTTGTCGCTGATGCCACGTGATTGCTCTATCAGGTCATCGCAAAATTTGAAGAACAATCCTTTTATCTCTTCATCGCACAAGGAAAAACGGATTGTATTGTATTTTTCATTCTTGTACTGATTCACATCAATAGCCGATGTGCCCGTCACTTTTCGGGCTGTGAACCTTGCCCGGAGTTCGATGGCTTTTCGCCCTTTTTCGTCCAGACCAATGTACAATTCCAACGGATGCTGATTGTCCACTCTCGAAAAATATCCGGGTCTCAGAAAAGCCGCAAAACGTTCCTCCATGGTGCCTGTCATTATTCTTCCCTTCCTTCTGCGAGGATATCTTCCATTTCCTCCCGATCAAACCAGTTATAGACACGGTTGACCTTATAACGGGTGGATGTAAGCCCTGCTTCCTCATCATTGCGTGGCAGACCCAATGCCAGACCTACTGCCGGCGTATTTCCCATTGCAGCTTTGAATTCTGCTTCCTGTTTTTTCTGATTTTCCTCCGCTGCACCAATATCAATCAGATAAATCAGCAGAAGTGGTTTTCTGTCCTCAACAAAGCGGAACCATGTCTCCGATGGATATACCCTTGTCTTATCAAATGGTACTCCTTTTTCCTTTTCATAGAATTTACGGAAAGAAGCCTTGGCATTTTCAATGATTTCTTCTGCAGTTTTCCCATTGAAATCAACAATTCCCGTCAAACCATCTCCAGGGCCTCCCAATTTACCTTTTCTTCCGATACTCAATCTATCGAGTTCACTGTCGATAATACAGGTTTTTCGTTCGACACAGGTGATTTTCTGACCGCAGACATCTGCCACTTTATCCGGACTTTCTCCGTCCATAAAAGCAACATCAAAGACGTCTATGGATGCGTCTGTGCATCCGCTCAGGAATTCCGAGATCTGCTTTGTGTTGAAATACGAGCTGTACTTCGATATGGAGAGTCTGTCAATGAGTTCTACTATCAATTCCTTCGGAACATCTGACAACACATACCGGCCTTTTCTTCCGGAACCTGTTGCCCTGCGTTCAAAGCTATATCCTCTGGAGAGACACTCGCTTACAAGATCTGTCACCGCCCGGAAGTTATTTTTCTGGGCTTCCACATCAAACCGGAGATATGGTGTTTCAACAATACTTCCAAAGTAGCTGCTCACATCAAACTCATCCGTGGCATTGCGCATTTTGTTATAGGCCGTGATATTGAGGTCTGTCGAGTTGTTCCGTACACGGATACCAAAATCACGCGGTTTTTGCCCCAGATCCCGCATCAACACCATATCTTCCTTTAGTTTTTCAGTCGCATCCGCGATTTCCGCATACCACTCCGCAGATGCCTTATGCGTCCAGATGCGGAAAAGATCTTCATATCCGCGCCGGTATCCGAACCAGCGTCCCATCTGCATCAAAACATCGTAGGTACAAGTATTCCGATAAAAATAGCTGATAATGAGTCCTTCCAGCGTCAGACCACGAGACAGTGCCAGACCGCCGATTGCAATCACACGCAAGGATTCATTTTTCGGATACTCAAGCTTTTCAGAAGATCTGGAGCTGTTCACAACCTTGATCTGGATTTTCTCCATCGCATCGAAAAGCGCTGCTGCAACTTCATCCCATGTAAATCCGCATTTTTCATACTGCGTCTGCCAGACCTTGTAAATCCGGTTCAGCACCGGGTCTTTCATGGACAGTTCAAAATCGCTGCAAAGATTATACTTCAGCGACCGGTATGCTTCTGCATGAATCCTCTCGACAACTTCCTTGATATACTTCTGGACCTTGACAAACCGGGAGATGTTGATCAGCATAGATCTATGCTCTCTTTGATCACCCCGCAGATCACGGATTGCATTCGCCAGATAAAAGGCATAGATGGCATCCGTCATGCTTTCCGGGAGTTTGCCTTTCCAGTCCTTTTTGTGCTTGAAATAGAAAGAGTAGCCGTCTTCTTCTTCCCGGCCTGCATCCGTTATATAAACCAATTGCGAATGGAATTCTGCGTCCTTCGGAAAAATTCTTGTTGGTCCGATGTAGTTGCTGGGTGTCGGAAGCGCCACAATGAAATCTTCCGGGAAAAGGTCATGTGTTTCCATTTTCTCCGTTGTTTCCGGATCGATGAAAACATTGGCAAACGGAGTAGCTGTAAACCCAACATAATTGGACTTTGTGAACACATCGGCCAGTTTCCGGATCAGCTTGTTGATCTTGGTCGGATCTTCTTTGTCGGAACTTGTATTGATGGAAGCATTGTCCGCCTCATCATCAATCATCAGCATCGGCATATCAATCTTGTGTGTCCGTGGATCAGCATTCAGGTCAATCAGCCATTTCGTCAGCTTGGTGAGCGTTGTGGTGTTCTTCTTGATGACAAAGACAACTGCATCCTTATCTGCGCCAAGCGACACCGCTATTTTATCCGAGTTCCCACGGAAATCACTTGCGCGGGAGGTCAATGCCATTGCATGTATCGGCTTGTTGTCGAGACCCACGCCAACGCGTTTTCCTCCGGTGGTATTGGCCGACATATCAATGCCAATAAATCCTTCTTCCACACGCTCCTGAGTCTGTTTCCGCAAGGATTCAATTGTGCCGGTCAGCAGAATGAATACTTTGTAACCTGCATCTGCTGCTTTACAGATGAAGCCGATATAGGTCGAGGTCTTGCCAGACTGCACGTCACCGATAATCAGGCCACGTTTCAGTACCGGCTTTCCGTAGTCAGCCTTCGGGTCCAGAATATAATTCATCAGTTTCTGATCCAGCGTATCATTACCGAGCGTGCTGACCACATTCGGGCTGAAATGCTTTTCATCAATCAGATAATTCTTGTACCGTGTCCAGAAGTTCTGCTGTATTTCCGCTTTCCTGTCGTCATACCAGTTGGTCTGTTCGTAATCTGCCAGAATACTTTCACCAGGATGTGCCTGTATCTGGTATTTATAAGCGACGTCCCGTTTGACTGCTGCAATCTCATCATCGCTGTAAGGCACACCACTGATAAACAGCGATTTCTGGATGAGATCTTCCACAACACTTTCATCCAGCGCATTATCCACACGTTTCATCTGTATCAGCTTATCAACCATGCTTGTCAGCATAGCGACCTTCTCAATATCGAGTCCCATTTCATGCCTCCTTGAGTTTCTCCTCCAGCTCCGGATATTTGCAGAACGGTTCGGACTGGAGCAAGCGTCCGATCACGGCATTGCGATCAGCTGCGCCCATATCCATGGACATCTTTATCAGAATTCTGGCCTTGCTCTCAATTTCAGCAACCCGTTCATCATCCACAGTATCATCAACGCGGTTCTGCGACTTGTCAATATAAATCTGCTGATAGGGAACCGAATTCTCGATTTCGTCCAGCACCATATCCAGTCGGTTCCATGTTTCATCATCCACTTTTTCTTTCAGAAGGTCAAAAATCCGGGAATTCCGGTTGATCCTGTATACGAACTGGTTATCCCGTTCTTTTATGCGGTCCCAGATGTAGTCAACCTTTTCATCCACTTTCTCAACCCGTCCGCGATAGGTCTGTGCCTTCACTGCAAGATCCATTGCTTCGTCAACAGCTTTCGTCAGGCGGTTGCGGATAATCGCCGGAATTGTGGCATGCTGCTTCTTGATATCAATTCCCCAGATGTCATCCAGTGAATTCGGAATATCAACCTTGATCCGGGCATACTTTGTCAGCTCATCCCGATGTCTGCCAAACCATGTTCCCCAGATTATCAACCGTTTGTTCCGATAAATATAAAATCCCTGCTTTGCCCGATAATTTTCAATCCCTCCGGACAATCTCTTGTCTTCTGCACTCAGGTCTTTCTGGAAGGGCAGAACAAATGGCTGAACGCTTACAATCTGTTCCTTTCCTTCAGAATCCTTGATTGGAATTTCAATTTTTCTGCGGACATTCGTTTTTCTGTGATTTTCAAGGAAAGGGTCCAGTCCAGTCAGCTTATAATTGTTCACCATGATCGTCAGTGGATTCCGGCCCTCACCATTCAGATACCGGTGGAAAATCAAGGACAGATACTCTGCTGTTGCGTTCTGGTGTTTTCCGAGTTCTGCGTAAACATTTCCACTCGACTTCTCAATAAGATCAAAATTCTCCCAAAGAACAATCGTTCCGCTTTCTTTGTCGCTCAGGAAGTCAACGTATCGGATTTCCGCAATCTGCTCCTTTGAGCAGTCAACCATATACCAATCTTTCTTTTCCTCAATGATGTCCAGATCCCATATATAGGCCGAAAGTTTACCGTCCTTTTTGCTCGCAACAGTCAACCGGCGGCACTGAGACAGAGAAGCTGCTTTCATTCCGAGCCCGAATCTTCCAAGATCATCCTCAGAACGATTGGCGGATTTCAGCTGGCTTCCATATTTCATAGCATCCAGCAGTTCTTTCTTATTCATTCCGATACCATCATCGCAGACAGCAACGCAGCAGTCGGATGGGTCTATCGGAAATCGCAGCACAATGTTCCGGGCCTGTGCACTGACACTGTTGTCCACAATATCCGCAATCGCTGCCTCAAAGGAATATCCCATCGCACGCATGGAATTCATCAGGACATCCGCAGTCGGTTTGTTCGCTTTCAGTTTTGCCATGATTCCTCATCTTCTTTCTGCTAAGGACAAGTAGTGCTTCGACAACTTATGATTTATTATATCAAAGTATACTCTCTGCCGCGTTCGCAGGCAATGCGTTTTGACTCAAAACACCAATCTCATTGTCTTTCCTGTATCTTTTCACAAAAAATCCAGTTTGCATTTGTTGATTGCTCTAGCATCTGCAAGCAGTGCCTCTGTATATACAAAGGCTCAAACACGCATGGCATTGCAAATTTGCCGTGCGTGTTCTGCTTGTTGGGATGCAATCCCAATCCCTGTGAACATCACGTCCCGTGATAGCCGCGCACTCCTGCGGAGTGCTGAAAGAGCGTTTTGCAGAAACGCGAAGCCTGCATCGGCACGATGCAGAACAACAGGTTTGGGCTGTGCCCAACAAGCTCTTGCAAGGCAAGGGGCTTTGTATATACAAAGACATTGCTTGCAAGAGAGCTTCGGCGTACCAGAATGGTACCACGAAGCACTGCTTGCAGAAGCTATTGCATCCATCTGAATTGTCAATTCCGCTCGCAGCTGTTATACTGGACTCATCAAAAATTTTTCAGGAGGCAGTTGCCGTGACCGCAAAGCAAGTTCAAATCGGAGATAGACCCTGCCGTATTTACGGCGCAGATTGCGCCGAATATCTTCTGCTTCAGATGACGGATGAACACGAATTGCAGCGCATGGACAACGAAGTTGCAGCCATTGCACAGGGCGCAGCACATCCGTTTCTGTTTGCTGCGGTTCCGGTGGAAAGTTGGAACGATGAACTTTCCCCGTGGGAAGCTCCTGCGGTATGGGGCAAAGAGAGTTTCGGCGGCGATGCAGCGGACACGCTGCACTTTCTGACAGAGCAGGTGATCCCCACGCTAAAGCAGCGGTTTGCACTGCCGGAAAACGTCAGAATCATTCTGGGTGGCTACTCACTGGCCGGACTGTTTGCTTTGTGGGCATCCACCCAGACTGATCTGTTCTACGGTGTCGCCGCCGCCTCGCCCTCGGTGTGGTTTCCGGACTGGATGGAGTTTGAACAGCAGCGCCCGATACAGACGCAGCACATTTATCTGAGCCTTGGCGACAAGGAAGAGCGCACGAAAAACATCGTCATGGCTGTGGTAGGGGATAATATCCGCACTCTGCACAGTCAGCTTATAGCGCGCGGTGCAGACTGCACCCTTGAATGGAACAGCGGCGGGCATTTCAAAGACGCCGACCTGCGCACGGCGAAAGCCTTTCAGTGGGCGATGGAGGAACACACATGACCATTTTGATTGATGCCGATGGTTGCCCTGTGGTGGATTTGACGTTGCAGATTGCAAAGCAGTTCGGCGTTCCTGTCATCATCTTGTGCGATACCTCTCACCAAATCGAGCGTGAAGGTGTGCAGACGCTAGTGTTCGATAAAGGTTCTGACAGCGTGGACTTTGCCCTCGTCAACCGGGTAAAACCGGGAGATGTGGTTGTGACGCAGGACTACGGACTGGCGAGTATGTGTCTTGCCAAGTGCGCACAAGTGCTAAACCAGAATGGTCTGGAGTACACCGCCGACAATATGGACGCTCTCATGCTGCGGCGGTATGAAAACAAAAAGCTCCTCCGTGCCGGGAAACACCCAAAGGGATGTGCAAAGCGAACGAAGGAACAAGACGTTATATTTAAGCAAGCTCTACATCACATTTTATGTCCTTAAAAAATCAAGTCCCCCGCTCACTAAAACTAAGCAGAGGACTTAATGATAAGTTTATATGTTACGTATATAATAAAATGACTGTGGAGGGGTTCTGAAATTAAAATCCTGCAATTTTTTAGGAGTGCTATAATGAATTACGTGCTCTAACTTATAAGCAACCGCTTTTTCGCGCCCTTTAAAGTATCGAAAATACTCCTTTTCGGGTATTCCCGCATTTTCTGATACGAGATTCCACAAAACACGTGGTGATTCTTGAAGAACATCGTTTACAGTGCATTCGCCTGTTATCGCACAAACTGGAGAAGTCTCATAGATATATATTTTTTCGATTGGTTGCTTGCAGCAAACCTTTCGAAATTCATACCATTTTGATCCTTCAAATATTTTCTGAGCATACTGAGGTTTAATTGAAAACACTGCATTCATTGGTCATGCACATCTTTTAAAGACAATCGTCTCATTCAACGGGCCGTTGAACGCATATTCGACAATTCCCTGCTTATAGTAGTCTATGTATTCTTTATAAAGAACGAAGCCATTCTTCTCTAGCAAAGATTTAAATTCATCAATATGATACGACGACACCGTAATAATTGGCCTTGCACATTGAAGTTCTTTAAACGCAACTTTTAATAGTGCCGTTGCAATGCCTTGATTGCGGTAGTCTTCGGCCACTCTTAATGTACATATCTTTTTTTCGTCAGTATTCTTTAGAATGAGAACAGCAGCAATCGTTTCATTGTCCATGACGGCATAAATCAATCGTTCTTCACTTGCTAAGCCCGGAACAATTTTTTCATAGTACCATTCTCTAAAATTGCTATATTCACCACACAGGCCGCTCAAGAACTCATATACAGCTGTGGTGGCTTGTTCTTCAACTGCTCCTATACGAACCCATTTCATAAGATCTCCTCCATTGTTAGTTGATTATTTTACCACTCAACGAACAAAATGTCAATGCTCCTTCTTCAGTTTTGCAATAAGATTTTTCCAATTCAGTGATAATAGCACAATACAGAACAAAATGATCAAAACCATAAGTGCTTCTAATTGTACATACATAGATGGTCCATTTAGGGCCTCTTGTGGTAATATAGTTAGCAAGATATTAAAAGTGAGGTTACTTATTACATTTAAAAGAATTAGCAAAAGAGCATATGGGATAATGGTTATTGGACCACATTTTCCGGCTTTAAGTCTTGTAAAAAATTCCCAAGATCCAATGTCTCCTTTTTCATTCACGCTCATAGCATCCTTTTGGAGTTTTTTACTACTATGATATGCAATAATGTCTTCAGTTTTTCTTTTCTCTTTATCGCTAAGATTTACATACTTGTCCCAAATGTCCTTTTCTAGGACTCTTGATGAGCCAAAATTTGCATCAACATCAACGTCAACTTTTGTCATCAACAAAAAATGCAGACCATTTATTGGAGCAAGAGACCAGCCATCCTGAGCCGTCATTTCCTGCACTAGAGATCGCTCCATACTACGAGTATTATTAAATCGTATATCGACCATGTATGTAGAATTAACTAATGTTTCGAAATACCGATTTGGTGCTTTATATTCCCTAACGCACTCTTTCAATAATGGCGTTCGAATTCTGAATCTCAAATAATATTGGTCACATGACACATCATTCGTAGTTCCTTTTATAAAGTGCGGGTCAAATTCTAAATATGTGCCCTTATTTTTCTTATACGGAATAAGTTTAACGTCATTAGGACTCAAAAAATCCAATTTATATAGAATAAATTCTGTCTTTTTTGCATCGCCCTCCTTCATAACCTCTACTTTTTTAGAATTAGACGTGACATCAGCAGACCTATATGGTTCATTGAACACTGCACCTAGTAAGTTTGCGTCTTTTGATAAGCACTCGCATAAATCCTCAAGGTCTTCCTTTTCGACCTGAAAAGGGAGATACAATCTTATTTTTTTAGCATCTGACAAGTGAGATAGCATTAACCCTATATCTAAAACAGGCGTTTCATCATCCCATCCGCACTGGGTCCAAAGATTGATGTTTACTTTTACGGAAAAATGCTCTTTATTCGCGTTATTTTCGTCATTCTTGTCATTTGAAGGAACATATGCCAAAGCAAAACTGTCCAAATCCGTCACCCACCATTAAATTATCCAATCCACGGAGTTTTTTCTACATTTTCATTATAGCATCTGTTGAGTCTATTAGCAACAATGAGAATAATTAGGGCGGTCCATTTTCTCTGTAAACGATTTTTCAACGATACTACAAAGCTCCTCCGTGCCGGAAAGCATCCCAAGGGGAGCCCAAAGCGGACGAAGGAGCAGGATGAAGCATTTGTCGCCACACTGACAGATATTTTAGCGAGCATCTGATTTTCTGAATCAAAAATTTGATATTGCAACCGCCACTCACTCTTTCCCGGAGTGAGCGGCGGTTGTTTCTTGTTCAGCGCATCTTGCTTTGTTAACTTTCTGTTAATTTTCAAAATGAAGGTTGTCAATCGTCCTTTCTCGATGCCTACCAAGTGAGGGAGTTCTCTCAACTTTCAATGAAGGCAAAAAAATCAGCGTCAACACCCCCCATTTTAGGCCACTTTTTCTGTTAATAGTAGAAGTGCCTCTTTGAAAGCCACTCATTCGTGACCTTTTTGTTAATTCTCAAAAAGATGGTTGTCTTTTGGCCTTTTTCGCCGGCTACCAAGTGAGAGGACTTTTTCAAAAGTGGAGATTCGGCCTCAAGAATTACAATTCAATTACAATTTCCCCTTCGATGCTATGAAACAGGCGTTCTCGATGCCTACCAAGTGTAGGGCATCTTTTTCAAGACCATCTTCAACTTCAGGCGCTGCCATTGTTGCAAAGTTCTACCCTCCATCGGTCGCCCCATGGACCGACGTTATTTTAACCGAGTAGCCGCATCAACTATATTTTTCAAGAACTTTTCAACAAATTTCTTTTTCAGGTTATATTTTGGCCTTTTTCGTCGGCTACCAATTAGAGGGATAATTTTTCGGAAGCCTTAAATTCCGAGGATTTTCTATATAACTCCGTTCTTTGAAAACAGAACAGCTCAATCGTCCGGTACTTCACAAAAGGTACTTCTGTAACTCGCAGCCCGGTCATGACGAAGACGGGGTGGCTGAAATGCCAATGGTGCGGTTTAAGCCCGCCGCTGGACGATTCCCCACTCCTAGGGAAGTCGAGGACCAATATGGGAGACCTTAACTTATTAACGCAGACGGGTTTGAACTTATCTGCGATGGGGGAGTTGGAACTACTGCCAGCTCTCTTTACATTGCCACCTGACCGCAGCTTTGCTGCAAAGGATATAACCGCAGGTAACACACTTTTTGACCTTAGACTACTTATGCTGAAGGAGTGCCTATGAAGTTTAACAATGCCTATTCCCAGATGTTTCCCGGCTACCCCGATGCCGTCAGCCTTCAGCAGGCTGCGGAGATGCTTGGTCTGAACCGCCACACGGTCGGGGAACTGATCCGTTCCCGCCGCCTGTTTGCGCTTAAAATCGGACGCACCTATCGTATCCCGAAGTTGAGTGTGATCGAGTTCCTGCTTACCGGGCAGAGCACCTTCCCGGCTGGAAATCCGCCGCTGGATGTGGTATGCTGTGGGTGCAGCAACGGACAGTACGCCTGTTGACCCAAAGGAGGTTTATGATGAAAACTACAGGGTCTGTCCAAGAGAAAAATGGACGTTTCTATTTCGTGATCAATCTTTATGATGCCAACGGCAAGCGGAGGATCAAGTGGATCTCCACAGGTTTGACCGTCCGGGGCAACAAGCGTAAGGCAGAATCCATGCTCCGGGAAGTATTGCTCCACTATGATGAGACCGGGGAGCTGCCCACAGGGCGGGGCGGAGCCTACGAAAAAGTAGATGCTAAAACCACCAAGCCTCTGCCGCAACCCCTCCAACCCGTCAGCAAATCGGAGATGTTGTTTCTGGACTATCTCAACGAGTGGGTGCAAGTCCACAAGGCATCCATCCAGCCTGCAACCTTTATCAGCTACAATCGGATGATCACCGGGCGCATCACGCAGTATTTTGAGCCGCTGGGCTTGAAGCTGTGTGAGGTCACGCCGCAGGTGCTGGATGAGTTTCAGGAGAAGATCTTGCTGGAGGGCTACACCACCAACACAGTCATTCACTACCACGCCATCTTCGGCAAGGCATTCAAGGATGCCGTCCGCAAGGATTATCTGGAAACCAACCCGATGCTGAAAGTTGACCGCCCGAAGAAGAACAGCTTCCGGCCCAACTTCTACTCCAAGGATGAAGTCCAACAGCTGCTGGAAGTATCGCAGGATGACCCCCTGCACCTGTGCATCCTCATTACAGCCTACTACGGTCTGCGCCGCAGCGAGGTACTTGGGCTGAAGTGGTCGTCTATCGACTTTGAGCGCAAGTCCATCACCATCAATCACAAGGTGACGGAACAGTTGGTGAACGGCAAGTACGTTCCTGTGGTCAGCGATGTGATGAAGAACAAGACCAGCTGCCGCACCCTGCCGCTGATCCCGGCTGTGGAAGAAGAACTTCTGAAGCAGAAGGAAAAGCAGCAGCTTTACCGCAAGCTGTTCAAGAAGAGCTACAGCACTGAGTATCTGGATTTCGTCTGCACCGATCAGGAAGGCAAGCTGATCCGCCCGAACTTCGTGACGGAGCACTTCGACTGGCTGCTTCGGAAGTATAGCTTGCCCCGCATCCGCTTCCACGATCTGCGCCACAGCTGTGCCAGCCTGATGGTGATGAACGGCGTATCTATGAAGCAGGTTCAGGAATGGCTGGGGCATAGCACATTCTCGACTACTGCCGATATCTATGCGCATCTTGATTACAAGAGCAAAGAAGGTTCGGCAGGAGTTATCGCTGGGCTGTTAGAAACGAAAAAGTGAAAAGGCCCCTATGATTTCTCATAGCAGCCTTTGCCAAACGTGTATTTATGTAAAGGTCTATTAGACCAGTATAATCGCATGCGGGACTCGAACCCGCGACCCCAGCCTTATCATGGCTGCGCTCTATCCAGCTGAGCTAATACGGCAGAAAAACGCACTACCGAGCGAAATCGTTCGATAGTGCGTTCTGGCGGAGAGAAAGGGATTCGAACCCTTGCCCGGCGATTAACCGGCTACCGCATTTCGAGTGCGGACCCTTCGACCTCTTGGGTACCTCTCCGTATACATATCAGATAATGCTACAATTTGTATTGTAATATTATCTTGATTCCGAATGATAAAGCTGTTAGAATATTGTTAGAAAACGCATCGTTCAGACAGGCTTTGAAGCCTGTCAGGACATCAAAATTGACGTTCTCTCGTGTGATATGGAGACATCCGGCGAAGCATCCACTTGGATTTCGAGTGCGACCTCTTACGACCACTTGAGTAATGCTCCATATTCACAATACAGCTTAATTATTATAGCAAAATCCCGCCTTTCCGTCAACTGGAAATACAAAAAGCCCTTTCCCTTCTGCTTGACAGGCAGAACGGGGTGTGCTATATTTATTTCAAATTTGAAGTATATACTCAAAGGAGAACCTATGGCACAGAATCGACAGGATATGGGCAGCGGGCCAGTCAAGCCCCTGCTTTTGCAGTTGATGATACCCGCCGTGGTGGCGCAGGTGGTCAATCTGCTCTATAACATCGTAGACCGCATTTACATCGGCCACATCGAGGGCATTGGTGCGGCGGCGCTGACGGGCGTGGGTCTGTTTGCGCCTATCCTTATGCTCCTGAACGCTTTCGCCATGCTCATCGGCGCGGGCGGTGCGCCCCGCACGGCCATCGCGCTGGGACAGGGCAATAAAGACGAGGCCGAAAAAATCATCGGCAACAGCTTTACCATGCTGCTGTTTTTCGCTGTGGTGCTGACGGCAGGCTTCTATGCCGGTGCGCCCGCCCTGCTGCGGCTCTTCGGTGCCAGCGACGCCACTCTTCCCTATGCGGTGGCCTATGGCCGCATCTACATCCTCGGCTCGGTGTTCGTGCTGCTGGTCATGGGCATGAACCCCTTCATCACGACCCAGGGCTTTGCGAAGATCAGTATGCTCACGACAGTCATCGGCGCAGTCATCAACATCATCCTCGACCCCATCCTGATTTTTGGTCTTGGCTGGGGCGTCCGGGGCGCGGCAGTGGCGACGGTGCTCAGTCAGGCCGTGGGTGCCTGCTGGATATTGAAGTTCCTCACCGGCCCCAAGACCATCCTCAAGCTGCGGAAAGAAAACCTCAAAGTGGAGCGGAACATCATCCTGCCGGTGCTGGGGCTGGGAATCTCGTCCTTCGTCATGCTTTCGACGGAGAGTTTGCTCTCCATCAGTTTCAGCTCCAGCCTCGCCCGCTACGGCGGCGATGTGGCTGTGGGTGCGATGACCGTCATCACCAGCGTGTCCCAGCTCTGCACCATGCCTATTCAGGGCATCTGTCAGGGCGGCCAGCCGGTGATGAGCTTCAACTTCGGCGCAGGCAAAAAGCCCCGCGTCAAGGAGGCGTTCCGCTTCCAGCTCACCCTCTGCTTCGGTTATACCACCCTGTTCTGGCTGCTCATGATGCTGGTCCCCGGCGTGGTGGCGGGCATCTTTACCTCGGATGCCGCCCTCATCGAATACACCACATGGGCCATGCGCATCTACATGGCGGGCATCCTCGCCATGGGCGTTCAGATCGCCTGCCAGCAGAGCTTTATGGCGCTGGGTCAGGCCAAAGTCAGCCTCCTGCTGGCCTGTCTGCGGAAGATCATCCTGCTTATCCCGCTGATTTTTATCCTGCCCTGCTTCATGGCAGATAAGTGCTTCGGCGTCTTTCTCGCCGAGCCGGTCAGTGATATTCTGGCAGCGACCATTACAGCCATCACCTTCTTTTCCCGCTTTGACAAGATACTGGACAAGGGTGCCGGGAAGGTATGATTCGCAGGAAATAAAAACAGCCCGCGGACGGACAAAAATCCGGCCTGCGGGCTGTTTTTGTGTCAACGGTAGTCGATTTCAGAAAGAGTGATGCGTGGCTTTTCCGTGCCGGTCTTTTCGCACATCAGGTCGAGCTGCTCCTGCAGGTAAGGCACCCGGGTGCTGACGTCCGGGAACTTCGGTCCGAGGATGACCTCATCCAGCTGGAGCGGGAAGGGCGTCTGAACGAAAAGCCACGGCTTGTCGCCGTCAGTGTGGAGGATGTTGTCCTTCGTCTGGTAGATGACCCGCAGCTCCTGCTCGTAGCTGTAGCTGCTGTCTTTGAAGAGGTAGAGGACTTTGCCAAGGAGGGAGTCGAAATAGGGACGGTTTGCTTTGTTCAGTCTCTTCGTGATCTGCCTCAACTGCCTGAGCTGTCGTTCGATCTCCTTGTAATTTTGAGCCAGTTTCTCATTGTCACCACGCAAAACCATATTTTTGGCGTTCTTCCGGAGATAGCAGACATGATAGAGTGTCGGCTCCACCGCACAAGAGAGGTTTTTTGTTGTCTCCCAGTCAATGATCAGGCAGCAGCCCTTTGCATGGTCGCCATACATCTCCCACATGGGCAGATAATCGACCCGGGGCGTAAAGCACTTGACAAAGACGTAGGGGACATTCAGCGATTTCCTGTCTTTCTTCCCCGTATCATACTGGTCGCCGTAAACAGTCTGAAGCAGCGTTTGTCCCTCGTTCGGGTCATTCATATAGGACAGATGCATGACCGTGAGTTTGCCCAGCCGGTCCTTTTTCTCGCCAGTGCACTTTACCGGGAGCATATAGGAGAACACCTCAGAAGAAGTGTAATAGGCGATCTTCTTTTCCGTACCTTCTGCTTTCAGCTCCAGCAATATAAGATTGGACAGATGCGCTGTCTGGGCAAGATACAAGTAGTCCCGATAAGAAAGAGTCTCAGTACCAATTTTTTGAGCTGAAACAGCCAGCGCATCAAAATCAGTCCCTTTCAGAAAGCGGGATTTTTCAATGATCTCACTCTGCCGCAGACTGCTGCAATCATCCTCCGAAAGCTGCGCCATTTCTGGTACGAGATATTTCCGCATCAGCACGATCATCGTGATAAGGGCTATTCTTTGGTGAAAAGAGGGGCTTTTTCCGTTATGATTCAGAATACCCCGGACCTTGTCTGTGAAGTCCGAAAGAGTTGTCGGCATCTGGGATGGATATTCCAGTTTCAGAAGGTCATTGTAATGCGAAAGCAGCGTCGTGCTATAGGATTCATTATAGGGGTTTCCCTGTGCTAAACCAATGAGTGTTTCGTATTCCTCGTTAAAATCGACAGCATATTCTCCTGCATTTCCGCAAAGGATCGGGTCCAGCGGCGCTGTCGACCATTCCAGTGCGGCCAGACCATAAAATTTCATTGCCGCAAAAACATTGTTTTCCAGAAAAAGGAATCGGTCACCCATTTTGATGTAAAGTTTATCGAAGTCAAAGATACTCTCTGTCGAAGGTGCCGGCCTTTCCTCTGTGTCTTTATGCCAGTCTATCACCTCTTCGTATACGACCTTGTCTCCGCCATAAAACAATACGGCTTCCATCAAATCTTGGAGCACTGCTTTTTCTCCGTCCGCATATTTGACACAATAGCAATAATGCCTGAAATCATCGCACAACTCCCGGAGTTCAGACGGAGAGAGAGTAGCACGCTTTGATTTCTTTTTCTTCAGAAGATATACTGCGTGTTCCAACACTTTTTTGTCATCGCCACGGGAAAACCCAAATCCCTCATGCATATAGTTGTCCGGGTTTCCTGATGTATAACTCACAAAACCCGGCTGATTGCTCAATTCCAATGTCTTTTCATACGGCCCCTTATCATATTCGAACTCAAGCAGGGGATAGCGCTTGCTTTCTTCTTTTACGTCTGCCATAAAGCCCCTCCTCTTTGTTATTCCTGCGGCCGGGCCGCGCTCTGTTCTGTCAGCATCTTACACATAGCCCCGACGCAGGCCGGGTCGAACGCATGTCCGGCACACTCGCGGAGGGCCGCGGCGATTTGGGCGTCCGTCTCGCCCCGGCGGCGGTGGCGGTCGGTGAAGTCGGCCACAGCGAGGATGCGGGACAGCAGCGGGATGGCCTCGCCCTGCAGCCCCTCAAGGTAGCCGGTGCCGTCGTAATTTTCGCGGTGATACCGCACGGTCTCGGCCACCCGGTCTACGATTTGGAGTTCCTGAATGATGCGGCAGCCCCGCTCTACATAGGTCTTGTAGAGCTGGTACTGCTCCTCGGTGATGTTCCGCTGCAATACCACATCATCGGGCAGGCCCACGGTGCCTACTTCGTGCAGCAGGCCCGCATAGTAGCCGTCCCGGCAGGCGGCCTCATCCAGACCCATCCGGCGGGCCATCTCCTGCGTCAGCTCCGCAGTCTGCTGGCAGTGGAGGTCGATCTCGGGGATCTTGGAGCTGAGGGCGCTGTACATGGCCGTGATGACCTTCAGCGACATCTCCGAGAGTTTGCCCTTCTCCGCGTCGATGCGCTGCTGCAATAAAAGATGGCGTTTGGCCTTGTCCACCCAGTAGCGCTGGATGGAGAACATGATGATGTAGGCCACCCCGAGGATGCAGATGTAAAGGAACGGGAAACGGCGCACGAAGCTCTCGCCGTAGAGGGCGGCGGGGTCGGGGATGAGCCCGCCGCGCAGGCAGGCCATCACCCAGAGAAAGCTCAGAAGGTTGATAAAAGTGCCGTCCACGAGGCCCAGCGCGAAGGTGCAGGAAAAGGAGAATATCAGCAGGAAAAACCAGCTGAAATACCCCACATAAGCCTTCTGGAAAAGCAAGGCGCTGCCGGCCAGAAACGCCAGCGCTGCACCCAGCTCCCGCGCCCGGCTGGCACTGCGGCGGGACAGAAAGAGGTTGACGCCGTCCAGAAGCATCATGCCGCCCAGCAGAAGATAAAACGGCAGCGGCGCACCGTACAGAAACCCCAGCGGCAGATGTACCAGCCAGAGCAGACCCACGACGAGCTTGGTGTAGAGGACCAGCTGCGGGTCGCCATGGGGGACGAGTACCGTCTCGCGCAGTCGTTCAAGCGTATCCTTGTTCATAAAACATCCTTTTGGCGCGTCACTGCACCGCTATCTCTCCGCTTTCCAGCAGCTCCACCACGGCCTTGACCGCCGCAGGCTCGAACTGCGTCCCGCTCAATTTCCGGAACTCTCCGATGATGTAGTCCCTGTCGCAGTGGCCGCGGTAGCACCGGTCGGAGCCCATGGCGTCCAGCGCATCGGCGACGCTGATGATCCAGACCATCTCCGGCAGCTGCCCGCCTTTCAGCCCGGCGGGGTAGCCTTTGCCGTCGAACCGCTCGTGGTGGTAGCTGGCACCGCAGTCGGCCTGAGGCAGAAATTCCAGCCCCTCGAGAATTTTTCGGCCCCAGACGGTGTGCTGCTTCATGATGTCGAACTCCTCGTCCGTCAGCCGGGAGGGTTTGTTGAGGATGGCGTCCGGCACGGCGATCTTTCCGATGTCATGGAGCAGGGCGCTCCGGTAGAGGCTGTCCAGCTCCTCGCCGGCGAAGCCCATATGCGCCCCGATGAGGCGGGCATATTCGGCCACCCGGTGGGAGTGCTCGCTGGTGTAGCGGTCTTTTTCGTCTATCATCTGGCTGATGGCGGCCACAGAGCTCACCATCAGCTGCCGGGCCTCGCAGATGGTGGCATGGACCTCACGTTCCATCTCTTTTTCGCTCTGTTCCTGCTGGATGCGGTAGTGTTTGTAAAAGATGTCCGCTGTTATCATCAGCAGACAGAACGACCAGTAGGCTGCGGGGTAGAAAAGCGCATAGTCCCGGCGGTAGAGTGTGCTGCCGACGAGGGGACCCAGCCACAAAAAACAGGTGGCCGCGAGGCCGTAGGCCGTGCAGAACGGCAGGCCGATGGGCAGCCCCGACTGCACGAAAAGAGTAGCCGGCATCAGGAAGAACCACAGGTTCTGGAAGCCGTCGTTCTCGTTCCAGACCAGAAGCAGCAGGCCTATGAAGATAAGGGCCGTGTTTGAGAACATGACCAGATGCTTTTCGTTTTTCGCCCGGGGCAGCAGCCACTCCACCATCAGCAGCACAAGGCTGGTGAGCCCGGTGAGGACGAAGACGACGGGCTTGTCGAGGCCGTTGCAGCTGAAATTCAGCGCAAAAAGCACGACGACCGCCAGCGTCAGCACCTGGCGCAGGTAGTCTGAGTCCAGCGTAGAATGCTTTTCGTAATGATATACTTCCTTGAGAAGGGGCCAGATGCGGTAAAGCATGAAAATGTCGCCTCCGAACGGGCCGCGCGGGCGGCTGGCTGCTGTATCTTTATATCTTTATAATATTACAATAAATATATTATACAACGAAATCTGGACGATGAACAGATGGATTTTCAGAATGACTGTATGCATCAAAAATACATCGGCAAAGAATCTTGGATACAAGAGTTAAAAATCGAAAAACGAGCTTGCAGAAGGCTCCAAAAACCAATCAAACGGGTCACTTTGTACAAACATTGCCTGAAAAATTTGTGCTTGAATCTAATTGCGGGATGAGAAAATATGCGTTATCATAATATCCAAAGGCGACCCGTATGCGGAAGGAATGTTGCCGTGAGCAAAGCACGGCGCTGCCATAATACGGATAAACGCAACGTGAATCGGAGGTAACAAGAAATGAAAAAGATCTCTCGTCGTGACTTCCTCGCAGCTTCTGCTGCTGTGGGTGCAGCTGGCGTCCTGACCGCCTGCGGCGGTTCTTCCAGCAGCACTGCCACCTCTACTGCAGCTTCCACTGCTGCCAGCACCGCTGCCGGCGGCAAGTCCACCGACTACCCCACCAAGGGTATTTCCGTCATCTGCCCCTGGTCTGCAGGCGGCGGCACGGACTCCTGCCTGCGCGCATTCTGCGAGGCTATGGGCAAGAACCTGGGCGTCACCCTGACTGTCGATAACCAGACTGGCGGCGGCGGCATCCTGGGCCATCAGGCTATCGCAGATGCCAACACCGACGGCTACACCATCGGTATGATCACCTTCGAGCTGGCTACCTATAAGAAGCTGGGCACCAGTGAACTGACCTGGGAGAATTACGCTCCCCTGTGCCGCGTCAACACCGACGCAGCTGCCATCACCGTCGGCGCAAAGTGGGCTGCTGACAACGGCATCACCGACCTGCCCGGTTTCATTGATTACTGCAAGGCTCACCCCGGTGAGGTGCAGATGGGCGGTTCTTCCAACGCTTCTGTCTGGCACATCGCTGGCGGCTACCTGATGAGCGCTACCGGCATCGACATCCAGATGATCACCTATCAGGAAGGCGCTGCTACCGCTGTCCAGAACGCAGCCGGCGGCTTCATTCAGGGCGTTACCGTCTCTCTGGCCGAAGCTCGCAGCTTCATCGAGTCCGGTGACCTGATCTGCCTGGGCGTCATGGACGAAGAGCGCAACCCCGTCTTCCCCGATGTTCCTACCTGTAAGGAGCAGGGCTACGACATCACCTACTACACCCAGCGCGGTATGGCCGCTCCTCTGGGCGTTGATGATGCCATCATGACCCGCCTGGAAGAGGCCTGCGCCGCTGCCATCGAGGACCCTGACTTCGTGACCTTCATGAACAACAACGGTCAGGCGATCTCCTATCTGGATGCACAGGGCTATGCTGACTACCTGAAGCAGGCTGCTGTCGATGTCGCAGCTGCTATGGACGCTGTCGGCCTCTGATTTGTCTCTCTGAGTATTTGCTGGGGCAGGCAGTTCATGCCTGCCCTTTTTTATGAGAAGATATAGAGAGGAGGAACCCCTTTTGAACAAAGACAAAATGAAAACGATGGCCTTCTCCAATCTGGTAGGCTCCATCATTTTCCTCGCGATCGGCATCTGGGCGTGGCTCCAGACCGATAATTTCCCTGAGGTGGCCAACACCTATGTGCAGGCTTCCACCTTCCCCCGCGTCATGATCGTGGGTATGCTCATCTTCTCGGTGGTCCTGCTCATCCAGTCCATCTTCAAGCTGATGGGTACCATGAAGCCCACCGACCCCGTTGCTGTCGAAGTCGGCACCCTGAATCCCCTCAAGGATAAGGGCGTGGCCGCTGCTTACCTCGTTATGCTCCTCTGTGTGCTGTTCGCTGCTCTGTTCAAGAGCTGCGGCTACATCCTGTGCGCTGTGGTGCTCTCGATGATCATCATGTTCCTCATCGGCAAGCGCAACTGGGTGCAGATGGTCCTTGTGAGCGTTCTGGTGCCGCTGCTGATGTGGCTGGTGTTCTACAAGGTGCTTACCGTCAATATTCCGCTGGGTCCGCTGAACTTCCTGCGCACCCTCGTGGACATGATATAAGGAGGGAGCACAGTTATGGATTTTAGTCTGCTTCTTTCCAGCTATGCTACTGTCTGGTCCAACCCCGAGGTCCTTCTGATGACCTTCATCGGCGCACTGGGCGGCGTTCTGCTGGGCGCTATCCCGGGCATGACCGCCACCATGGGCGTGGCGCTGCTCATCCCCTTCTCCTTCGGCATGGACCTCATCCCGTCCATCGGCCTGCTGCTGGGCATCTACTGCGGCGGTATGTACGGCGGTTCCATTTCCGCTATCCTCATCCACGCCCCCGGTACTCCTTCCGCAGCTGCTACCCTGCTGGACGGCTACCCCATGTGCAAGAAAGGTCAGGCCGGCAAGGCACTGTCCGTTGCCATGTTCGCCTCCTTCTGCGGCGGCGTCATCGGCGCCCTCATCATGACCTTCCTGTCTCCGCTGGTCGCTGACATGGCCATGAACTTCGGCCCCGGCGAGATGTTCATGCTGGCCGTCTTCGGTCTGTCTGTCATCGTCGCAATTTCCGGTAAGTCTGTGGCCAAGGGCCTCATCAGCGCCTTCTTCGGTATGCTGCTCTGCACCGTCGGCCTCGACCCCACCAACGGCATCCCCCGCTTCATCACCACCAAGCAGACCGGCCTGCTGGATGGCTTCCAGTTCATCCCCACTCTGATCGGTCTGTTCGCTGTCTCTGAAGTCATCGCCGGCGTTGAGCGCATCATCCGCGGCGAAGAGCATGAGCAGAAGTCCAACGAGAAGATCACCAACGTCCTGCCCGATTGGAAAACCATCAAGCAGATCTGGCCCAACATCCTGTCCGGCGGCCTCATCGGCACCTTCATCGGTGCGATCCCCGGCGCAGGCGGCGACATCGCAGTCTTCGTCTCCTACGGCGCCAGCAAGTCTGCAAGTAAGCACCCCGAGCTGTACGGCACCGGCATCCCCAACGGCGTTGCTGCTACCGAGTCCGCCAACAACGGCTGCTCCGGCGGCGCTATGATCCCCCTGCTGTCTCTGGGCGTCCCCGGTGACTCCGTCACCGCCATCCTGCTGGGTGCCTTCATCATGAAGGGAATCACCCCCGGCCCCATGATGTACGTTACCGAGCTGCCCACCGTCTACCGCGTCTTCGCGGCTCTGATGCTGGCAAACCTCTGCATGCTGGTCGTCGGCTGCCTGGGCGTCCGCTTCTTTGCAAAGATCGTCTCCATCGAGAAGAAGATGCTCTACCCCATCATCCTCGTCATCTCCCTGCTGGGTGCTTTCTCCATCAACAAGAATGCCTTTGATGTGGGCGTCTGTGTCGCCTTTGGCATCATCGGCTGGCTGATGAACAAGTACGAGTTCCCGCTTTCTCCCATCCTGCTGGCCCTCATTCTGGGACCCATGTGCGAGAAGAACTTCGTGCGCTACATGAACATCCAGCGCGGCAACTTCTTCGCCATCACCACTTCTCCCATCGCAATGGTCTTTGCAACGGTCGCTATCCTGGTCATCGTCTACTCTGTCTATAACCAGAGCAAGATCAACAAGCGTGCTGCTGCAAATGCTGCACAGGAGAAGGCATAAGCTCAACATCCTGACAAGCTCTGTCTGTTACATTCCAAGAGAAGTTGCGGCTGTCCCGTTCCGTCGGGGCGGCCGCGCTTCGCTTTGGGCAGCAAAAACGGAGGTCTGTTTATGTGGTTTGTATTTGCACTGGGCTCGGCCCTGTTTGCGGCCCTTACCTCGATCCTGGCCAAGGTGGGCATCGAGGGGGTCAACTCCACTCTGGCCACCGCCATCCGCACCGTGGTGGTGCTGGCCATGAGCTGGGGCATGGTGTTCCTCACCCGGGCCCAGGGGGGCATGGGGGAGATCAGCCGCCGGAGTTGGCTCTTCCTCATCCTATCGGGGCTGGCCACCGGGGCGTCCTGGCTGTGCTACTACCGGGCCCTGCAGCTTGGCCGGGCCTCTCAGGTGGTGTCCATCGACAAGCTCAGCGTGGTGATCACCCTGGTGCTGGCCTTTGTGTTCCTCCACGAGCCCTTTACCGCCAAAAGTATGGTGGGCTGCGCCCTCGTCGCCGCCGGCACCCTGTTTATGGTGCTGTAAGAGGGTAAGCTCCCTGCAAACAACAAGGCCCTCCCGGGTTTGCCTGGGAGGGCCTTTTGTGCTTGTCAGTGGGTGGTATCTTCTGCCGGAGCCTCAGGGTGGCGGCACTTGGCCAGCATATCCAGCTCCGGCATCAGCTCGGTGCTGATGACCGAGAGCATCTGCTCCATCTTGTCGCAGTCCTCAGCCGGGAAGCGCTTGCGCACACGCTCGATGACCGTGTGCAGGTAAGAATAGCTGATGCTGTAGTAATCGATGTATTTCTGGGTGGGGCGCAGGAAGTATTCGCGGCGGTCGGTGGTGGACTGGATCTTCTCCACATAGCCCTTTTTGACAAGGCTGCCGATTTTATAAGCCGCGTTGGGGGTGGAGATGCCCATCATACGGGAAAACTCTGCAATGGTGGGCTCCCCCATCGCCATGATGCCCTCCATGCAGAAGGACTCCACCGTGGTCAGCGTGGCTTCGCGGGTGGCAAAGCGCTGAAATACATTCTGATAAAAATGCAGCTTGAACTTTGTATAGACGTCCTGAAAGACTTCTTCCAGCATGGGGTTTTCCTCCAGTGAGCAAATAGCTCAAAAAATTTACTCTTTTGATAAGTATACCATGATTTGCGCCGGAGGGGAAGACAAAAATCTACGATTCCGTTAAGATTTTGTGACTTCTTCCTTCCCAGTATGGCCCATCCGCGCCTTGACGATGCTGAGCACGACGAGTTCGATGACGATGGCACAGGCCAGCAGCACGAAGGAGGTCAGGGTGTTGGCGGCATCGCCGAGGACAGCCTGTGCTGCGCCGCAGAGCAGATAGCAGCCCGCCGAGATGGCGGCGGCGGTCATGGCGTAGGGCAGCTGGGTGGAGACATGGTTCACGTGGCTGCAATGCGCGCCGGCAGAGGCCATGATGGTGGTGTCGGAGATGGGCGAGCAGTGGTCGCCGCAGACCGCGCCGGACAGGCAGGCGGCGATGGAGACCACCAGCATCTCACCCTCCGGGAACGCATGGCAGACGATGGGGACCAGAATCGAGAAAGTACCCCAGGACGTGCCGGTGGCAAAGGCGAGGAAGACCGCCACCACAAAGATGATGATGGGCAGCAGGTACTGCAGAGCCGCTGCAGAGCCGCTGAGCAGGCTTGCGACGTAGTATTTTGCGCCCAGCAGGCCGGTCATGCCGGAAAGCGTCCATGCCAGCGTCAGAATGAGCATGGGGCTGACCATGGCCTTGAAGCCCTCGGGGATGCAGGCGGCAAAGTCCTGAAAGGTCATGACGCCCCGCACCCGGTAAAACACGAAGGTGAACATCAGCGCAATGGCGCTGCCCAGCACGAGGCCCATGGAGGCGCTGCAGTTGGCAAAAGCGGTGACGAAGTCCACGCCCTCAAAGAAGCCGCCGGTGTACACCATGCCGAAGATGCAGGCCGCGATGAGCACCAGCACCGGCGCGATGAGGTCCACCACATGGCCGCGGGTGTCGCTGCCGTCGTCCGCGTCGTCGCCGTAGGGGCGGTCGTCGGTGGTGAAGAGGTCGCCCAGCAGGGCGTTATCCTCGTGCTTTTTCATGGGGCCGTAGTCGAGGCCGCTGAAGATGAGGAAGAGGCTCATCACCATGGTGAGGATGGCGTAGTAGTTATAAGGGATGGTGCGCAGGAACATGGTAAAGCCGTTGATGCCCGAGCCTTCCGGCACAGAGGACGTGACGGCGGCGGCCCAGCTGGACACCGGCGCGATGATGCAGACGGGTGCTGCGGTGGCGTCGATGAGGTAGGCCAGCTTTGCGCGGGAGACCTTCTGCCGGTCAGTGACCGGGCGCATGACGGAGCCGACGGTCAGGCAGTTGAAGTAGTCGTCCACAAAGATGAGGATGCCCAGCAGCAGGGTGGCGAACTGTGCGCCCGCCCGGGTGTGGATGTGGGTGGAGGCCCAGCGGCCAAAGGCGGCGCTGCCGCCGGCCTTGTTCATCAGGGCCACCAGAATGCCCAGCATCACCAGAAAGACGAGGATGCCGACGTTGCTGGAATCGGACAGCTTGGACACCATGCCGCCGTCTTCGTTGAAGAAGAGGGTGGTCAGCGCCAGCTCAAGATTGCCGTTGGCGTAGAGCAGTGCGCCGGTGGCGATGCCCACCAGCAGCGAGGTGTAGACCTCTTTGGTGTTCAGGGCCAGCACGATGGCTATCACAGGGGGCAGCAGGGACAGCGCCGAGCTGTACACGGCGCAGGTGTAGGTGGAAGGGTCGTCGATTTTGCCGGGCGTTGCGGCGGTACACCACAGCAGCAGGGCAAACACCAGCAACGCACCCACCCACGAGAGATTGGTTTTTTTCATGATAAACTCCTCGGTTGATTTTTTTGCAGCCTGCCGGGCAGACTAACCCTTTAGAAGCCGTTTTCATAAGCATTGCACACCGCCCGAACGGCCTTTTTGCCCGCATACTGCGTTGCTTTCCCTTGCAATCCGCTCAGGATTGCTGCGGAAAATCGCCTTGTCTGCGAGCAAAAATTCTCGTTGTTCGATGCACTCTGCTTACAAAAACAGCTTCTAACGTGATGGGACACGGAAGGGGGTGTTGGCTGCGCCGGACTATAAAGCGATGTATTTAGAGCTGTTCCGTGCCAGCGAACAGGCGGCACGGCTTTTGCAGGAAGCTCAGGCCCGGGCCGAGCAGCAGCTGCTGGCTGCCGACCCGCCGCCCATCGAGCTTGCCGAGAAAAAAGAGTCTTAGCCCTTCTTGCTCTCGGCCTTGGCGGCAAACTTTGCGTCGTTGACCACAAAGCGCTCGTGGACGCCGCCGCCCACAGGGCCTTTCTCGTCGTACAGGGAGACTTTGAACACCAGCTTGCGGCCTTCCACAGCGGTCAGCTCGCTCTCGCAGGTGACGGTCATGCCCACGGGGGTGGGTGCGGTGTGCTCCAGCTCCAGCTTGGTGCCCACAGAGCCGCAGCCCTCATCCAAAGCGTCGGCGACGCTCATCCAGCAGGTCTTTTCAGCCAGCGCCACCAGTGCGGGAGTGGCGAAGACATTCAGCGTGCCGCTGCCCATAGTCTTGGCGGTGTTCTCGGGGGTCACGGCGACGCTCTGCTTGCCGCGGATTCCAGTTTCTAACATATAAAAATTCCCTCTTTCTTAATTTGTCGTGATGCCGCGGTTTGCGGCAGATAATTTCACATTTGTAAGGATACCACAAAACTCACACTATTGCACCTGTTTTCGGGATTTTCCTTCAAAACTCTTTCCGTTTGAGGCCAAACGCGGTATCATAAGCTGGACAAGGAGGGAAAGAAGATGAACGATTTCTGGAAATCCTACGACATCACCCACGCCGAATACGGGGCCGATTACCGATGCTACCCGCTGTATGGCACTGTTCACCTCATGGAGCTGGCCATTTCGCTTGCCTTTATCGTGGGGGCGGCCCTGTGGTATCGCCGCAGTTCTGCCCGCACCCGGCGGCGCATTTTAGTCGGAGTCACCGCTTTGCTCCTGCTGGACGAAGCTGCCCTTCTGCTGGGGATGGCCCTGACCGGCCAGTGGAATTGGAGCTATCTGCCCCTGCACCTGTGCAATATCAACGTCTTCGTCTGTCTGTACAACACGATCACGGACAGAAACTGGTGCAAAGAGGAGCTGTATGCCCTCTGTATCCCGGGCGCAATGCTGGCACTGCTCTGCCCCAGCTGGCTGGATGTCCCCTCTTGGTGGACGCTCATCAATCTGCACTCCGTCAGTATCCATGCCCTGCTGGTACTCTATCCAGTCCTGCTGGTGGCGGGCGGCTACCGTCCCAGTCCCCGGCGGGTGCCGCAGGTGCTGGCGTTCCTGTTCGGCTCTGCCCTGCCCATCTACTTTCTGAATAAGTCCCTTAACACCAACTTCTATTTCCTCAATAATCCCTACGGGAACATCATCACCAGCACCTTCACGGCCCTGCTGGGCGAAAAATATTATATCCTGGGCTTCCTGCCTGCCACCGCGCTGGCGCTGTTCCTCATGTATCTGCCGTGGGCGGCGGACTATAAAAAGAAGAAGCGGGCATGAATGCAGTGCTTTAGAAAAAGGCAGTTCGGTCAGGACTGCCTTTTTCTTTTGCCCTAAATTGCATCCTTCCTGCAAAATAAAACTGCAAATTTCTTGCGTTTTGCGGTCTGTTTTATCAATTTTAAGAGAATGCTGATTTTTTATACAAAACTCCTTGACAGGAGCCATACAGCGTGTTATCATGAACACATGAACAGATGTTCATATATTGAAGCGAAAGGGTGACAACGATGGCTGAGAATGCTCTTGCCCCAGAACAGAAGCTGCCCACGGCCCCGCCGGTGCTGCCGGACGATGAGGTGCTCTACGAGCTGGCCGATTTGTTCCGGGTGTTCGGCGATTCCACCCGCATCAAGATACTCTACGCCCTCCACGACGATGAGCTGTGCGTGCAGGACATTGCAAATGCCGTCCAGCTCAGCCAGTCGGCGGTGAGCCATCAGCTGCGGGTGCTCAAGGACTCAAAGCTCGTCCGCTTCCGCCGCGACGGCAAGACCATTTACTATGCACTGGACGATGACCATGTGCGCAGCATCCTCTCCATGGGTATGGACCACATCGAAGAGTGATGCCCCGAAAACGCTGTAAGCTCTGCTGCACCCGGCGGCGGAGCGGGGATATAGAAAGAAAGGCTGGTACTTATTATGAAAAAGAGCTACAAGATCGAAGTTGACTGCGCAAACTGCGCCCAGAAGATGGAGGATGCCGCCAACACGGTCGCCGGCGTCGCAAAGGCTACCGTCAGCTTCATGACCCAGAAGATGAACGTCGAGTTCGATGAGGGTGCTGACGTCAAGGCTACCATGCAGAACGTCCTCTCCGCCTGCAAGAAGGTCGAGGACGACTGCGAGATCTTTGGCATCTGAGTTTCGACTTATACTGCCGGGATGCGCGTGGAAAATGTGGAAAAATAAATCAGCTTTCAACAATTTCCACGGTGTTTTCAACATCCTGGACGCAAAAATAGAAAAATGAACGCGCATTTGCGGCTTTTTGCGGGAAAAACTCGTGGAAAAGCCGGGGGAAAGCGTGGAAAACAAGCCCCTTGTGGGGAAAACCTGTTGAATCTGAGAAAACTGCCCCAAAAGGAGGCTGGTACCCGTGACGAAAAAACAAAAGAAAATGCTGTACCGCATCATCGCCGCTCTGGCGCTGGTGCTGGTGCTCAAGCTGCTGCCGCCTCTGCCCGCGTCGGTGGAGCTGCTGCTCTACTGTATCCCCTACCTCGTGGTGGGCTGGGATGTGCTCCGCAAGGCCCTTCTGGGCATCAAGAACCGTCAGCCCTTTGATGAATGCTTCCTGATGGCCGTCGCCACCGTGGGTGCCTTTGCGCTGGGCGATTACGTCGAGGGCTGTGCCGTTATTATCTTCTACCAGATCGGCGAGCTGTTCCAGGGCGTTGCCGTCGGCAAGAGCCGCCGCAGCATCTCGGCCCTGATGGACATTCGGCCCGACTACGCCAACATCGAGGGCGAGGACGGCAAGCTGGAGCAGGTGGACCCCGATGAGGTCGAGATCGGCACCATCATCGTGGTCCAGCCCGGTGAGCGTGTGCCGATCGACGGCGTCATCGTCGAGGGAGCTTCCACCCTCAACACCGCCGCCCTCACCGGCGAGAGCCTGCCCCGGGATGTCCGGTCCGGCGATGAGGTCATCAGCGGCTGTGTCAACATGAGCGGCCTGCTCAAGGTCAGGACCACCAAGGAGTTCGGCGAATCCACCGTCTCTAAAATTCTCGACCTCGTGGAAAATTCCAGTATGAAGAAGGCCCGCGCCGAGAACTTTATCACCCGCTTTGCCCGGGTGTATACCCCGGCGGTCTGCTACGGCGCGCTGGCGCTGGCCTTCATTCCCCCCATCGTTCTGCTGCTGATGGGTCAGCCCGCCCGCTTCGGCGATTGGGTCTACCGCGCCCTCACCTTCCTCGTCATCAGCTGCCCCTGCGCTCTGGTCATCTCTATCCCGCTGAGCTTCTTCGGCGGCATCGGCGGCGCCTCTGCCTGCGGCATCCTCGTCAAGGGCTCGACCTATCTGGAAGAGCTGGCCGATACCCGCGTCGTCGTCTTCGATAAGACCGGCACCCTGACCCAGGGTACCTTCAAGGTCGTCAAGGTCTGCCCCGTGGAGGGCGGTACCGAAGACAGCCTCGTGGAAGCCGCTGCGCTGGCCGAGAGCTGGTCGAAGCACCCCATCTCCCTGAGCATCAAGGCTGCTTACGGCAAGGACATCGACTCTGCCCGCGTCACCGATGTGGAGGAGCTGGGCGGACACGGCGTCACCGCCAAGGTGGACGGCAAGCCGGTCGCTGCCGGTAATGCCCGCCTGATGGCAAAGCTGGGCCTCACCGTCCCCGATGTCTCCCAGACCGGCACCATCGTCCATGTGGCCATCGACGGCAAGTATGCGGGCTATCTGCTCATCTCCGACGTGGTGAAGCCCCACAGCGCACAGGCCATCAAGGGCCTCAAGCAGGCCGGCGTCCGCAAGACCGTCATGCTTACCGGCGACGCAGAGCCGGTGGCAAAGGCTGTCTCGGCAGAGCTGGGCATCGACGAGTACCACGCCGGTCTGCTGCCCGGCGATAAGGTGGACCAGATCGAGAAGCTCCTGGCCGCCAAGAAACCCAAAGAGATGCTGGCCTTCGTGGGCGACGGCATCAACGACGCCCCTGTCCTCTCCCGTGTGGATGTGGGCATCGCCATGGGTGCTCTGGGCTCTGACGCCGCCATTGAGGCCGCCGACGTCGTCCTGATGGATGACGACCCGGCCAAGATCGCCCTCGCCATGCGCATTGCCCGCCGCACCAAGAGCATCGTCTACCAGAACATCGTCTTTGCTCTGGCCATCAAGGCGGCCTGCCTGCTGCTGGGTGCTCTGGGTATCGCCAATATGTGGGCGGCCATCTTCGCCGATGTCGGCGTCATGGTCCTCGCTGTCCTGAATGCGACCCGCGCCCTCTATACGAAAAACCTCATCCAAAAATAAAAGATATAAGGCAAAGAGGGTTCTGTGCGGCCGCACAGAACCCTCTTTGCCTTATAAATAGTTCTTGCAAATGCAGATAAACCTGTTATACTACTGTATTGGAGGGTTGAAATAAATGCAGGAACAAAACGAAACAAATTTGAACCGTGCGCCGGCGTGGCGCGCGTTCCGGGCCGCAGCGCCTCAGACGCTGCCGGTGTTTGCCGGATATTTGGTGCTGGGCCTCGGCTACGGCATCTATGTGCAGTCGCTGGGCCTGCCGGTCTGGCTGCCGCCCCTGATGGGTACGGTAGTGTACGGCGGCTCGCTGGAATTCGTGCTGGCGTCGCTGCTTCTGGGCAGCTTTGCGCCGGTGTCGGCCTTTCTGATGGCGCTGATGATCCAGGCGCGGCATCTTTTTTACGGCCTGACCATGCTGCAGCGCTACCGCGGCTACGGCCTGCGCAGCACCTACATGATCTTCGCCATGAGCGACGAGACCTTCTCCATCACCTGCTCGGCAGAGCCGCCCGAGGGCGTGGATAAGGGCTGGTTCATGTTCTTCATCACCCTGCTGGACCAGATCTACTGGGTCGCCAGCGCGGCCATGGGCGCGGCCCTCGGCTCTGTCCTGCCCTTCAGCACCGAGGGCGTCGATTTCGTCATGACGGCCATGTTCGTGGTCATCTTCCTCAACCAGTGGGAAAAGGAAAAACAGCACGCCAGCGCCATCATCGGCATTGCCGCGCCACTGGTCTGCCTGCGCATCTTCGGCTCAGGCAGCTTCCTCATCCCTTCGATGGTCTGCATCCTTGTGGCACTGCTGCTGTTCCGCCGCCCCATCGAGGCCAAAGAAAGCGAGACGGCAAAATGAGCAATATCCAGTTCATCCTGACCATCGCCGTCTGCGCGGCGGCGACCATGCTCACCCGCTTTCTGCCTTTTCTGGTGTTCGGCTCCCGGGGCGGCAAGGTGCCTGAGGTGGTGGAGTATCTGGGCCATGTGCTGCCCGCCGCCATCTTCGGAATGCTCATCGTCTACTGCCTCAAGGGCGTCAGCCTCACCTCGGGCAGCCACGGCATCCCGGAGGCCATCGCCATCGGTGCGACCGTTGCGCTCCATAAGTGGAAGCATCAGACGCTGGTTTCCATCGCCGGCGGCACGCTGTGCTATGTGCTGCTGGTGCAGATGGTGTTTTGAGAAATGTAAAACGTCCTGTATTGATTTTGCAGCAATACAGGACGTTTTTAATTTGCTATTTTTTCTGGAAGAGTATCGGAAGTGCCAAATAGAGACAACTGTTCATTTTCAAGCCGGAGCTGATTTTGAGTGCCGGTAATGACATAGTTTGTAAGAAGTGCCTCTACGACAGGATTGCGGTTCTTTTCCTTTGCACCTACGTGATAAAAATGTTCCCGTGTGATGATTTGGCAGTCATTCCACACCTGCTCGATATATTCGTTTGAACGGTAATCATTATGATGCCATGTTGACAGCATAAAATTGGACTGTGATTTAACGAGTGCGCTGTGCAGAGCAACTTCAAGTTCTTCATCCCAACTGTCATAGTAATCGACATGACGGCCAATATACGGAGGGTCGCAGTATATGAAATCGGAATGGGTCACCGAACTTATCGTATCCTCAAAGGATTGACACAAAAACTCCCATTCATGGTTTTTCAGAAGCTCTTCGATGTGGGCGACCTGGTTTACGATTTTTGTGATATAAGCCTTTGCAAACCGCTGAGGTTTGTGTCCATATGGAACATTGAAGTTGTAGTCCTTATTGAAGCGCATCATCCCGTTAAAGCAGGCACGGTTCAGAAAGAGAAAGTCCAGAGGTTCGTGATGCTGGTTGAATCGGTCACGAACCTCATAGTAATAATCGGCATCGCCATTCTCGAGTTTCTTCCCTTCCGCTTCGAGAAATGCACGGACTCTTCCACTGGTGATAGAGCCATCTTTTATTCTGTTATAAAAGTTGATGATGTGAGGGTTGACGTCTGCAAATACGGCACGTTCCGGCTCAACATTAAAGCCAACAACACCAGACCCCATAAATGGCTCATACCATATAGTTTCTTTGTCCAGAATCACATTTTCTCGAATCAGGGGGACAAGCTTTGTTTTAATGCCTTGAATTTTAAGAGGAGGAACGAATATTTTTTCGCTCATTTTGTGCTCCTTTTAGAGGCTCTGCAATTATTCAACTCGGAAGGCAGTCCTCTGTATTGCAGATATTCCGAAAAAGAGGAAAGCTTTTTTCGCTTGTTCGCAGAAAGAATTTCTATTTTGCCAAAGTTTGCCCAATAATCATCAAACAATTCTTCACCAGCTTTGGCAAACACACCATTACCATTTAAAATATCTTGAATATTATGGATACTGCCGATATTTGCCGTGTTTCCACTGCCACCCTTGTCACTTGCTATTTTCCACTTTTCTTCTGCGAAAAAGAGAAAATCGTGGATAACAGAAGGAATCTCATTCAGCTCATCAATGGAATATGTATGCGTCTCGTTCTTTTTGTCCAGCACTGCACGGGTGTAAATGATTCCGAAACAGAAGTGCCCACTGTAATCATCATAGGGATATTGAATGTTTTTGGTACTTGTGCGATTGATAAAGTATTCGCCGTGAGAACCTAGTGTAAATCCATTGCAGAAATCAGGATGATTCTCTTCTCGGTAAGTTGTTTTCAAATCGACAGCAAATTTGATGGAAGGGTCGGTTTTAGAGATAAAAGTCAAATCCGGGTAGTAATTTTGATAAGTTGCAAGTTCGATGTCATATCCAGTCTGTTCGGCAAAGGCTAGAAACTGAGGGAATAAGTGCAACTCTAATATTTTGGAGACGATTTTAGTGTCGGAAGAAATCGTATAAATGTTTTTGAAAATATCGATAAAGCCCTTGATGGTCCATTCATCGTTTACTGCAATCTTATCGGACAGAGTATTTGCAAAGTCTTTTAGTTGTGCTAAAAATAAGGCTTTTTCACGTTCGTTTTTCATTACACGCTCCTCAATGGTAGAACGTATCAAAATTGACCTGCCGGTAGAACCGCTGCTGCAGCTGGTCGAAGCTGTCGCAGTCCTGCGCCAGCAGCCACATGATCTTCGTCACGACGGCCTCAATGGTCATGTCGTGGGCCTCAAGGAAGCGGAAGCGGTTCTTGACCCGCTTGCCCACCTCGTAGATGCCCACATCGCTGCCCTCGTAAGTGACCTGGGTGGTGAGGATGAGTACTTTGTGGGTCTTGTCGTAGTCGCCGAGGCCCTCGGCGAAGGCGTCCATCAGCCGCTGGGGGATGCCGCCTACGCCAAAGCTCTCCACGATGACGCAGTCGTAGAGGCGGAAAATTTCGGGGATCAAATCGGGGCTGAGGCCGGGCGTCAGCTTGAGCAGGAAGACGCGGGGGCTGAGCGAGCGTCCAAACTCCACAGGGCCGGTGGGCCAGGGCGAAGGCACATACCGCACCAGACGGTCGCCCTGTACCAGTGCCAGCGCCGGGAAATTCACCGAGGCAAAGGCGTCGTAGCTGATGGTCTTGTTCTTCTTGGCGCGGGTGCCTGCAATGACATGGCCGCCAAACACCACCATGACGCCCCGGCTGCCGGGGTCGAGGGCGCAGATGACGCTGTCGCGAAGGTTTTTCTTGGCGTCGGTGATCTCGTTGGAGATGGGCTGCTGTGCGCCGGTGAGGATGACGGGTTTGTCGGCGTTCTGGATGAGGTAGGACAGAGCCGCCGCCGAGTAGGCCAGCGTGTCGGTGCCGTGGCAGATGATGAAGCCGTCGTAGAGGGCATAGTTCTCCTGTACGGCCTTTGCCATCATCAGCCAGTGCTCCGGGCCGAGGTCGGTGCTGTCGATGCTGCACAGGGCCAGCGTGTCGGGGCAGCAGAGCTCGTTCAGCTCAGGCAGATGAGCCAGAAGCTCTTCGCTGGTGAGCACGGGTTTGAGGCCCTGCTGGGTGCGGACGCTGGCGATGGTGCCGCCGGTGGTGATAAAAAGCAGACGCTGCTTTGTGGACATAGAAAAAGCCTCCATCAGGAAGATTGAATCGCATTCATAGAAAGTATAACACACTCGCCCGCCCTTGCAAAGTGGCGCTCGGGCGGAAAATGGAGGCTTTTGGGACTTGGTCACAGAAATTAGGGGGATTTGGTGTATAATAGAAGTATAGAGCGCTGTTATGCGGAGTTAAGTTCTCTTTTGCGCACCAAAAGAGAACCAGAAAAGTGCCCGCTACTTTCGAGGCGCGGGAGGCACGAACTAGGGGCTGCTCGCCCCTAGTAACCCCAAAGCTGTTGGGCTCCATACAAAAAATCCAAGTCGCTTCGCTAAAGGATTTTTTGTGTTCCGCCGATTGGAAGCCCCTCAGTCGCTGCGCGACAGTTCCCTCAAAGAGGGAGCCTCTGGCGAAACCGCAAGCTTTGTGGTCTGCCCAGAAACTTTACCGTACTGCCAAAGCCTCCCTTATGAGGGAGGTGGCAAGCCCGACAGGGCTTGACTGAGAGGGTTAGCCAGCTTCCCGGCGCGCATTCCAAATCGTTGATTCGGCTCCCAAAACCGTGCAGTTTTTGATTTTCCCACCTCTAAAAGTTAAAAATCCAGCCGAAAAACGCTTCAGATGGTTCAAAAACCGATTTGGATGTGCTATACTAGGTGTTAAGGTGCCTGTATGGACGGGAAACCGGCGGGCATGACTGCGAATGTTCCACATGGAACAATTAAATTTTCCCGGAAGGAAGAATTGTGCGTGGCAAAAATTGTAGCAATTGCGAACCAGAAGGGCGGCGTTGGCAAAACCACCACCGCCGTCAACCTGTCGTCCTGCGTTGCGGCGCTGGGCAAGCGGGTGCTCATCGTAGACCTTGATCCGCAGGGCAATACCACCACCGGCTACGGCATCCCGAAGCGCAGCGTGGAAAAGGGAACCTACGAGATCCTGATCGGTGAGGCACGAGCATCCGAGGCCATCCGTAAGACCGAGTACCGCACCGATGTCATCGGCTCCAACACCCGTCTGGCCGGTGCCAGTCTGGAAATGATCGACCTGCCCGCTCGTGAGAGCCGCCTGCGCAAGGCGCTGGCCGAGGTGCAGAAGGACTATGACTTCATCTTTATCGATTGTCCGCCCAGTCTGGACCTGCTCACCCTGAACGGCCTGAGTGCCTGCGACAGCGTTCTCATTCCGGTGCAGTGCGAGTATTACGCGCTGGAGGGTCTTTCGGAGCTGATCAGCACCTTAAAGACCATTCGCAAAAAGTACAATCCGTATCTGGATATCGAGGGCGTGGTGTTCACCATGTTCTCGCTGCGGTATAACCTGACCGTGCAGGTGGTGGAGCAGGTGCAGAAGTATTTCGGCTCCAAGGTGTACAAAACCACGATCCCGCGTTCGATCCGCATCTCCGAGGCCCCCAGTTACGGGCAGCCCATCAATTTCTACGAGCCCAAGGGCAAGGGCAGCGAAGCGTACATGGATCTGGCCATTGAGTTCGTCAAGAACAACCGGCCGCACGAGCCCAAAAAGACCCGCGCGCGGAGCAAGAGCGCTCCGGAACCGGCACCGGTCAAAAACGCTCTGGAAGACTAAAACACAGGGGGAACAACAAGAACAATGGCAAAAGGAAAAGGAGGACTTGGCCGCGGGCTGGAAAGTCTGTTTGAGGACGCCGCCCCGAGCCTTGAGTCCGACGCAAAGATTGAGACCCTGCCCCTGCGTGAGATCGAGCCGGACCCCGACC
>ENA-OZAA01000125-OZAA01000125.1-human-gut-metagenome-genome-assembly--contig:-NODE-125-length-56994-cov-7.600660_pt1 | contig 56994 bp, 64 predicted proteins | sample MGYA00244204_ERZ653492 | MGnify/ENA primary metagenome ERZ653492 (study PRJEB26926, sample SAMN06164980) | human gut metagenome | biome: ENVO:00009003; feature: ENVO:2100002; material: ENVO:00002003... | reverse complement strand
CACTTCTAGCTTCGTCGGCAGCGTCAGATGTGTATAAGAGACAGCGCTGGTACAGCGGCTCGGCAGGTTGTTTCTGTTCGGTTTTCGTATGGGGCAGCTTGTTCAGCAGCCGGTTTGTCACCGCTCGCCGCGAGAACGCATAGCTCTCCGGTTCGGGAGCGGGATCTTCCTTCGCGGTGAACAGGAGGTCGTCCGCAAAGCCAAGTTCCACGGCTTTGTGGGCGGACAGCCATGTTTCCGCATCCATGAGGTGTGAGAGCCGCGCCCTCGACAGCCCCGTTTTGATTTCGTAGGCATTGATGATCGACTCCTTTACTTCGTCCAGCATGGCGATGGCCTTCTGCATTTCCTCGGTGTCGCCAATCGCCACCGTCAGGGGGTTATGCACCATCATCAAGGCGGTGGGAGCCATGAGAACCGTGGTTCCGGCCATGGCAATGACACTGGCGGCACTGGCGGCGATCCCGTCGATTTTCACGGTTACAGCGCCCTTGTAGTCCATGAGCATACTGTAAATCTGAGAAGCGGCCACGCAGTCACCGCCCGGCGAATTGATCCAGACGGTAATATCGCCCTCACCGGCCAGAAGCTCCGCCTTGAAGGCGGCGGGGGTAATATCATCGTCAAACCAGCTCTCCTCGGCAATAGTGCCGTTAAGGTAAAGGGTGCGGTTCTCGTCTGAGTTCCGCACCCAATTCCAGAATTTATTCACTTGTCTGTTCCTCCGTTTCTGTTGGATTTGTTGCGGCGGTTCCAGCAAAGGCCCCGGCATCACTGAGCTTTGTCATGGAGCCGTTTACCAGATACAGGTCGCCGCCTTCCTCGGCGGGGATACGGTCGAGGTTTTCCAGCTCTCTTATGTCGTTGGCGCTCATCCAGCCATTCTGGCGGGCCACCGCGTAACCGTTCATGCGGCTGGCGTAATCGCCCCGCAGCAGGCCCTCCACATTGAAGCGGATAAAATACTCCCGCTTCTCGCTGTCGGAAAACAGGCGGCGGGCCATGCTCTGTTCCCAGCGCATAAGCCACGGTTCGAGGGTATATTTAACAAATTCCAAGCTCTGCTGCTCGATGTTGGAAAAGCTGGATTTCTCCAAATCCCCGACCATGTGGGGAGGCACCCGGAAAATGCGGGCAATCTCATTGATCTGGAATTTCCTCGTTTCCAGAAATTGCGCCTGCTCCGGGGAAATGCCGATGGGCTGATATTTCAGGCCCTCCTCCAAAACCGCGATTTGATGGGAATTTGCACTGCCGCGAAAGAGCTTGTTCCAGCTTTCCCGCACTTTATCCGGGTTTTTCAGTACGCCGGGATGTTCCAGCACACCGCCGGGGGCTGCATCGTTGGCGAAAAACTTCGCGCCGTATTCCTCGCAGGCAATCGCCATCCCCACCGCGTTCTTTGCCATGGCGATGGGCGAATAGCCCACGATTCCGTCATAGCCAAGGCCGGGAATATGAAGCACCTGCTCCGGCGGCAGGTAAACCTGCCCGTTTTCATCATCCACCGGGGAATCGTCCGAGCCACGGGTATAGAGGTAATAAATCTGTCCCTTGCTGTCCCGGTCAACGGTCATCTTGGTGGGCATCAGCGGATAGAGGCCGATCACCTCGCCCTTTCCATTGCGGATGATCTGCGCGTAAGCGTTCCCGTATAGGAGCAGGTGGCCCATCAGGGTTTCCCGGAAATTGAACGAGGTCATTTCCGGGTTCGGCTCGTCGTGCAGCAGTCGGTAGAGAGGATGATCGAGGGCCTTTACCTTGCTCCCGTTTTCACCGTAGCGGTACACATGGAGCGGAAGGCCCGCCACCGCCTCGGAGAGAATACGGACGCAGGAATACACGGCTGTCATTTGCAGCGCGGTGCGCTCATTCACCGGCTTGCCACTGGTGGAGCCGCCAAAGAAAAAGGAAAAGCGGCTGCCGCCCAAGGTATCCTGCGCCCGGCGCAGTTCCTCCGGCTTATCCCGTGAATGGAAAAAACGGCTGAAAACACCCATATCAGCTCACCTCCTTGCCATCCATCAGAAAGTTCAAAGTTCGGAAAAATTCTCTGCACCGAGGGCTTTTCCCGTAGGTCACAAACAGATTTTCCAAATCAAAACGCACCTCCAAGCGCCGGACAGAATAGTCCTCCTTGAAGGTGCGCCATGTGCTGTCGTCCATTTCCCGCAGTTTGGCCCAAAGTTCAGGATAATGCTCCCGGAGCTTTTTTAGTTCCGGGAGTGATTGCAGCGGGCAACACCAGCACGACACCCGCTTGAAAATCTCATACAGGCCGCCCCAATCATACCCTCGCTCATAGCAATATCGCAGGCAATCTTCCTCTGTCATGCCCCATTCCACGAGAGGATAGTGATGTTCCTTGACTCGCTGCGTTTCATCCGCCGCAATGCCGATATATTGAACAACCTCGAAATCCTCAGCGTATTTTTTCAAATGCTGGTTTATGATGTCGGTCTTCAACCGGCCCGTACACCATCTGGCCTGCGGGCCGGGCCAGCTCATGCCCCGATACTGTTTGAGAGTAGGGTTTTTCCTCTTTGGTGTATGCTCCGAAAAATAGTAATCAAAGCCCAGCGGAGATTTCAAACGGGTAATCTTATACCCGGTCTTTTGCTCCACCAGATTCAGATGGGCGTATAAGTCTGGAAATTCCATCCCGGTATCGCAAAACAGGATTTCATCAATGGGATACTGTTCTTCTATCATGCGAAGCAGCATAGCGGTGGAGTCTTTCCCGCCAGATAGAGAAACGATGTGGCGTTTTGGACGCCGTTTTCCCTCAATCTGTGTCATAGCAGTAAAAGCCCCCTTTCATCGTAGATAGAAGCGCCGGTGTCCCCGCCGCCTCGAATGGCCCGGTCAAGCGCCATGATAGTCGCCACCGCACCGTCAATCTTTTCTGTGGATTTTTCCTTATCCGGTTTCACATTGCCCGCCGGATCGGTGCGGACATGGATGTTGTCCATCATCCACCGCAGAACCGGGTGGCCGCCATGGGCGAGCTGTTCATCCAAAGTCAGGCGCATCAGCTCCTTGGTGGGCGGGGACATATCTTTGAAGCCCTGCCCGAAGGGAACCACCGTAAAGCCAAGGCCCTCCAAGTTCTGCACCATCTGCGTCGCGCCCCAGCGGTCAAAGGCAATTTCCCTGATGTTGTACTCTGCGCCCAGCTCGTCGATGAAGGACTCAATAAAGCCATAGTGGACGACATTTCCCTCGGTGGTTTTCAGATACCCCTGCTTTTCCCACACATCATAGGGAACGTGATCCCGGCGCACCCGCAGGTCGAGATTATCCTCCGGTATCCAGAAGAAAGGCAGGATCACATATTTATCGCCTTCATATTCCGGCGGGAATACCAGCACGAAGGCGGTAATATCCGTGGTGGAGGAAAGGTCAAGGCCGCCATAGCACGCCCGGCCTTGCAGGGCCTCCGGGTCTACCGCAAAGGCGCATTTATCCCACTTTTCCATGGGCATCCAGCGGACAGCCTGCTTTACCCACTGGCAGAGCCGAAGCTGCCGGAACAGGTTCTCCTCGGCGGGGTTCTGCCGGGCGCTTTCGCAGGCCGCTTCCAGCTTTTCTATATCCACCGTAATTCCAAGGGAGGGGTTGGCCTTTTTCCAGACCTTCGGGGAAGTCCAATCGTCGGCCTCATCTGCGCCATAGATCACCGGATAAAAGGTGGGGTCAATTTTCCGGCCATCCAGAATATCCCGCGCCTTCTGGTGAACCTCATAGCAAATGCTGTTCACGTCATTGCCCGCCGTAGTAATGAGAAAATAGAGAGGCTGCTTTCTGGCGTCGCCGGAGCCGTGGGTCATAACATCATAGAGCTGCCGGTTTGGCTGGGCGTGCAGCTCGTCAAATACCACCGCATGGACGTTGAGGCCATGCTTGGTGTATGCCTCTGCGGAAAGTACCTGATAGAAGCTCCCCAGCGGCTTATAGATCAGGCGCTTCTGCGACAGCACCGGCTTGATGCGGGATTTGAGTGCCGGGCATTGTTCCACCATGCCGCAGGCCACGTCGAATACGATGGAAGCCTGCTGCCGGTCGGAGGCGCAGCCATAGACTTCGCCGCCGTATTCCATGTCGCCGCAGGTGAGCAACAGAGCCACCGCAGCGGCCAGCTCGGATTTTCCCTGTTTCTTGGCGATCTCGATGTATGCGGTATTAAACTGGCGGTAGCCGTTGGGCTTTACAATGCCGAACAAGTCCCGGATGATCTGCTCCTGCCAGTCAATAAGTTCAAAGTTCTGCCCGTACCACTCGCCCTTGGTATGCTTCAGGCAGCCGATAAAGGAAACGGCCAGATCAGCCAGCTCCCGGTTATAGGCCGAGCCTTCCGCCATGAAGTGGGTGGGCTTGTATTTCTTTAACTTGCGAATATCCGCCGCCTCCTTTCTCACGGCAACAAAAAAGGAACCTCCCCCGGTATGGGGAAAGTCCCTTAAAGATAATTTTTAAGTTTCAAGTGCCGGTTTTATTTTCCGGCTTCATACAGAACCGCTCTGGCATAGGTAATGCGGATAATCTCCTGCGGGTAGTAGTCCGCACTGCGGCCATATCGCGCCTCAAACCTCCGGCGATCCGCCGCCACCATATACCAACTGCCGTAATAGTTCTTACAATCGCGGCGCAGCTCCTGCGCCTCCGTCTTGAAGGAAAATTCCTCGCCATCTTTGCAGATGGTGACGTTCACCGTCTTGGCAGAGGTGGTATTCATGGCGGCCATGATTTTCTTGACGATATGTACCGGGTTGTCCCTATCGTCCACAAGCGCCTGATATTCCGCCAGCTCCACGTCATTGCAGAGGAAATCAAAGAGCATTTCTTCCTGATTGCCCTCCATGTAATCTGTGGCTTCTTTGGCGGCATAGCCCTGCGGGTCTAATATATAGGAAAGCAAAGAGTCCTCCGTCCAGTTTTCCGCTTCATAGAAGCACTGGAACGAGGGCGGCTCAAATTCCGCAGCGTCCAGAAAACGCTCGCGAGCCTTACTCTTTGCATAATAGTCCTGTTCATTTTTCAGTTTCCGAAGCAGCTCCGGGTCGGATAGCTCCGTGATTTGAAGGTTGCGCCTATCGTTGGCAACAGCGGCCTCTACCAACCGCCGGACAGCCTGTTGCAAATTTTCCCGCAACTGGCCTGCACCGCGCTCCTGTGTATCCTCACCGGCCAAGCCCTGCACATCGTATTGTGCGTCATACAGCTCGCCATCCCTCCGGCAAAAGATACCGGCATATTTGAATGTGCCGCCACGGGCCAGTTCCTTGCCAGAGTATTGCCGCTGGCAGTAGAGGTAGTCAAAATCCTCATTCTTTTGCACTCGGACAAAGTAATAGGTCGTGCCTGCGTTCTCAATCATGCAGGTGTGGCTGCCCGTATGGCCGAGCCAGCTTAGAAAATCTTTATTCATGGCTCTTACTCCTTCCCGCATAGTCCAGATGCTTGCATTGCGCCACCGTAGCTGCCTGCATATCTGCAAGCAGGGTTTCAAATTCACCTCTGGCAATCACCAATTTCATAGTAACGCTTTCAAAGGGGAAATAGGCTCCCTCTGCGGGGTCATATCGGCACACCCACCATTCATCTCCGCCATTCACCTGATTGCAGAAGAATAAATCCCGATAAACCACACCCTGCCGGATGCTCCAGTTGCCATGCTCAAAGAATAACTTCAACATGGCAATGTCCTCATACTCGTAAAAGGTATAGGGGCTGTCTGCCTCCAAACACGGATCGTCCATAAAGGCAAGGCCGTGTCGTTTCAGCCAGCAGTTCCGTTGGCAGAGAGCCACCAGTTTGTCATGCAGTTCTTGGGATATGGGCTTTCTTGCTGCCCGCATGGGGCCGTATGTTTTCTCATATTCTTCTCGAAAGTTACTCATAGCCGCCCCTCCTTACAGCTCATACCCGGCGCACCGGAGGATTTCCCGGATGGCGTTGATTGCCCGCTTGGGGCTGGAATAGTCGCGGGTGCCAAGTGCGCGCCCGTCCTCGAAAAGCTGGATGATAGGTACCCCATAGCTGATGTGCGCCATGATTTTATAGGTGCTTTCCATGGGGCCATAGAAGGCCACCTCGTCCGTCCGGTGCCAAGTGCGCTGGTAGATAAAGCTCCCGTCGTAGGTAGTCGCTCCGAGGTACTGGAAGCCATGCTCCCGCATAAGTTCCTCAAAGGCCGCCTGCTTCATTGCGATTGTCTGTTTCATGGTGAAACCTCCCTTGTTTGATGTGGTCAGAGATTACTCTGGAACACCTCAAAAGACAAGGCTCACCAGCGAAAAAAGCCCGTTTCCGGGCCTTTTTCTTTTGGAATATCAGCCGCTCATTTTGGCCGAGGGATACTTCACCAGCAGCGTTTCCCACGGATCGGCAGCACCGGAGGCGGCCACCTCCATCACCGCAAGGAACGGGAAGCAATAGAGCGCCATCCCGGCCCCGGTGTCCTCATTGACCCACACCTGATTTTCAGGGACATTTACCACGATGAAGCAGGAATAGCCGGTGTCCTGGTTGTCGGCGATGTTCCGCCATTCCGCCTCGGAAATCTGTGCGGCCTGTGGTATCCGCTTGTGCAGCGGCAGAGGCGCGTGGCCCGCTTCACCCCGGTTTTCATCGAGAAAGCGGACAAAATCCGCGAAGCCATGTACCAAAGGGCTGGTAAAATAGCGGGAAGTCCCGCCACCTTGTATCTCAAAAGCGCATCCTTTATTCTTCATTTTCTGGCACCTCCACAAAATAAAAATACTCCAAATCCTCGGAGGTGAAGCCGTGGCATAAAAGAAACGCCTCCGCCTCGGGCTGATTTTGAAAAATCCGGGTTTTGCCGGTATCATCCAGCAGGTATTCCAGCGCCTCGTTAAGCGTGATCCCGTCCACCGGACGAGCCACCATGACAGGCGGCAGATAAAGCGCGTCCTGTTCCTCCACCTCGAAGGAATAGAAATCCTCGTCGCAATGAAAGCACTGATAGCGGTACTCCGGGTTGTCGGAGTCGTACACAGGCCTGCCGCAGCGGCGGCAGATCATATCTGTGTTTTCATACCAGCACCCCTCATGGAAGATCCCGCTCATTCAAAATCACCGCCTTCCAAGATGCGGATTTTGTCCGCACCATAGGCCACGCCCAGCCCGGAACCACAATCCCATTTTACATGAACCGTGGCTATGTCGTCCACAAATTCCACCGTTCCCCGGTCGCCGGGCTTTAACCGGCTGTATGGGTCGTCCATGAAAACCAGCTCCACCCGCGTTCCCTTGGGGTAGCGGGCGCGGACAGCCTCCACGATTTCTTTTCTTGGGAACCTCATTGTATCCGCCTCCTTTCCCGGTAAACATTCTCGGACAGGAAGGAGCCAAGAAAGGTTTCTGCGCTATCGAGGCCTTCCCATGCTTTCTCGGCAAACAGAGCCTTGGATACCCGGCCCCAAAAGATGGCTCGCCGGATCGCACCGGCCTGCCGGGCCGCTTTCTGAATAAACCAGCGGAATTGTATCACGGGAGCGGCCCCTACCTCAAAGGGCGGCATGGATACGTCCTGCTGCCCGCATATCCGGCAAAGGACGATGCCCAGCCATTCCGTCACATATTCCGCGTCGGCAATATCGCTGCCGTTTACCCGCAAGCAGTCAACCGGCACCCTTTGCAGCCTTCGCGCCATCCGGCGCACATTGCGCAGGCTGCGGAGCGTAATCTGTAAATCGTCCTTACTTCCCATAGGCCGCCTCCTGCATAAGCCGGCGAGTGCGCAGCGGGTTTATTGAGCCGCAGTACAGACCGTCAGCCGTATCAAATACCCGGCCCCAGCCATCGGCTCCAACCTCAACCTTTGCCCGGAAGGCTTCTCCGCCGTTCCATTTCAGAACCGTTTCAAAAGTTTTCTTTGCCATGGTGTCAAACCTCCTTAAATTTGGTGTGACACAGATTACTCTGGACGGTGGTGAAAGACAAGGCTCAAACGTATTTTTTCATGCGCCGGGCCTTTTCACCGGTAAATTGTTCCCAGCGCAGAACGGTTAAATCGCAGTTCAGGGGATCGCTGTCCATGGCAAAACAGCGCCGCCCGCTTTGCTCGGCAGCAATCAACGTTGTGCCACCACCGCAAAATGGGTCAAGGATCAGGCCGCCCGGATCGGAGTGCATCTTGATACACCGCCAAGGAAGCTCCACGGGAACCGGCTGCGGGCCACCGGCCTGCTCCGGCACAGAAATCTCCCATACACCCGCATAGCCCCACTTGCGGCGCTCCTCTTTGGTAAGGCGTTTCACAAAGCGGTAACTATGGGCGGCGAAAGCGGACACCCAGCCATATTCCTGCTGGTTTACTTCCTCGGCGTCGTCCCCGGCAAAGGCCGCCAGATATTCAAACTGTTTCTGTGGCTTGTTGCTGTTCTGATGGGCGGAGCCTGTGCGGGCCAGCGAGCCCTGCCGTTTCCAGACGCGAATCCAGAGCGGGCGGAAATTGCAGTCCTCAAAGAGCTTCATGCTGTAAAGCCCCACGGGCTCCATGTACTGGGTGCCGGTAGTGAACAGGTCGTCCATTTTCCAGCAGACAATCTCCGCATGGCGGCAGAGGTTCGCCGCCGCTGCGCCCAGCCGTTCCAGCCATGGGGCCAGCCCATCCTTCCGGTAGTCAGCCAGTGCAATGAGGGGCGGAGCCGTAAAGGCACAGGCGGCCCGCTCGTTCCCGCAAAGCCGCGCCATATCCTCAGCAGAAGCGGGATCGCCGCAGAGAAGGCGGTGGTTTCCAAGCTCCCAAAGGTCGCCGGGCTGAGTCGTGGCCCCACCAGCCGCCGCAATCTCCGCCGCCGCTTCCTTTTGGTTGAAATCATCCTGTACGGCCTCGGCGGAGTAAAACTTGTTCATCAAAGCGTCGATTTCCTCAGCATCGAAGCCGGTAAAGGAAACGTCAAAAGCGGAGGCATCCAGCTCGGCGATGACCTCGGCCAGCTTCGCCTCGTCCCAATCGCCCTGAATCCGGTTCAGGGCAAGGTTCAAAGCCTTTTCTTTTTCCGGCTCCAAATCCACCACAACGCAGTCAATCTCTGTTTCGCCCATATCCAGCAGCACTTTCAGCCGCTGGTGGCCGCCCACAACATTGCCGGTGGCCCCATTCCAGACCACCGGCTCTACAAATCCAAACTCCTCAATGGAGCGTTTCAGTTTTTCATAGTCCTTGTCGCCGGGCTTCAAATCCCGGCGCGGGTTGTATGCTGCCGGGTTCAGCCGGTCAGCACTCACTTTCTGTATCAGCATTTTCTTCTCCTTCATCGGGCCGGTATCCACAAATTGGGCAGGGAATTTGTTCTCCCGCCATGAAATAGTTTTTCTGGCAGACCGGGCAAAATTCAAGCTCGTATGTATCATACAGCTCGTTCAATAAGGTTTCTGGGCTTTGCCAATCAACCGATTCAAAAAGCAGGGTAGCTACTTCCTCCTGCCCGTTACACATAGCCAGAAAATCCTGCCGGGTATATCCCTCGTCAGAAAGCTCCGGCACATAGCATACCTGCTCCGGGTGGAGGCGGAAGGCTTCTTCGTCCTTGAAAATCCAGCCCTGCCGGTAATATCCCCGGTCAATGACGGCTTCCTGATCCTCGGTTTCCGGTGTATAGCTGCCAATTTTCAAATAGCTTTCGCCCATATCAAAATCCCTCGCTTTCAGAATGTGACGACAGATTACTCTGGACACCGCCAAAAAGCAAGGGCGTTATTTTTGGAGCGCGGAGGACGGAGTTGAACCGCCGCTTCCCACCGGTTGGTGGGCGGTCTGCCGTTAGCCTACCCGCGCATAATGGCCGGAGGTCATTCCTCCGGCGTAACCTTGCTGTGCCGCTCGGCAAAGGTGATTTTCTCACCCTTATACATTCCAGCGCCCAGCTCGTCGATTTTGGAGAATGGGATCTCCGGCACCGTCAAATCCTTGCGTTTCGATTTGTCGATGAAGTAAATGTACCGGAGCTGAAAGCCGGGGATCGGGGTGGCCCCCACATAGTCCAGATACTTCTTGAAATTATAGGTGCCGCCTGTTACATCGAAAAAGGTCAGGCCGCCCAGCTCCTTGCGGGGAGAAGTGGGATTGCTCGCCAGCGTCATTTTGTGGACGCGGGTGCCATCGGGCAGCTCCGCAAGGTTCAGATTTTCCTTAATACCGGTCAGGACAAAATTGCTGGCCCGGTAGATCGTACCGTCGCCGCAGGAGCAGGCATCGGCGAAGCTGATAACCCACTTAATCTGCGGAGCGTATTTCTTGATGAGCCGCAGGCTCATGGAAATGGCCCGGCTCTCAGAATTGCGGGGAAGGTAGCTGTCAAAGGCCATCCGGTTCAGTTCCAGAAATTCATTCCAGCCGGTATCCTTTACCAGACCGATGATTTTTGACTTATCGAGGCTGGGGCCATAGCTCATAACCCCGTGAAGGTTCCCATCCAGAAATACGCCAAAGTGGAGCGTGCTGTTATTCACGACCTTGCCGCTGTAATGATGCGCCTTCATAAACGGGGTCGCCACCTTGGTGGGGATCACCCGCATCACAATTTCTTTTGCCCGGCCCATTGTCCGCCTCCTTTCCCACATGGCGCTCGGCCAGCGTGATTTTTTCGCCCTTATACATCCCGGCCCCCAGCTCGTCGATCCGGGAGTAAGGGATTTCCGGCACCGTCAAATTGCGGCGCATGGATTTGTCGATGAAATAAATATACCGGAGCTGGTAGCCCGGCAGCAGGACGCCGCCCGCCGCCTCCATGTATTTCTTCCACGCAAAGCCTCCGTCCGTCACATCGAAGAAGGAGCGCCCGCCCAGCTCCGGACGAGGAGCCTTGGGCCGGGATTCCAACGTCAACTTGTGGATTTTGCTCCCGTCCGGCAAAAGGCAGATAGCCTCGTTTTCCTTAATGCCGGTGAGGACAAAATTGCTGGCCCGGTAGATAGCCCCGTCGCCGCAGGAGCAGGCATCGGCAAAGCTCACGATCCACTTCACATGGGGCGCGTATTTTTTCAAAAGCCGGATGCTCAGAGAAATGGCCCGGCTTTCGGAATTGCGCGGGAGGACGCTGTCAAAGGCCATCCGGTTCAATTCCAGATATTCGTTCCAGCCGGTGCCTGCCACCAGCGGCAGGATTTTGGATTTATTGAGGCTCGGCCCATAAGACATAACCCCATGGAGCCGCCCGTCCAGAAATACCCCGAAGTGCAGGCAGCTATTATTCACTACGGTGCCGCTGTAATGGTGGCGACGCACAAAGGGATTTGCCACCTTGCCGGGGATGACTTTCAGACTAATTTCTTTTGCTCTGCCCATTGACGCACCACCTCATAGACTCCGTTGCCCTTGTGGTTTTCGTTTCCGAAGGTTTCTTTCACCTCGCCATGGGTGTGGACGTAATCAATGCAGGCAAGGATCAGCTCGGCCTGCTTGTCGTGCAGGGTCAGACTGATCTGCTGATAGGGCTTTTTCTCGCCGGAGTCCAGAGTAAATTCCTCTCCAAATTCGTCCTCGGAGATGGTTTCAAAACCGAAGGGAGTCAAATCCTGTGCAATATCCGCCAATTCCAGCGGCAGCAGGTCAACGTCCCACTCGGCCAGCTCGCCGACCTTGTTATCCACCAGCCGGAAGGCTTTGATCTGTTCCTCCGTCAGCTCGTCGGCTATGACGCAGGGGACGGAAGAAAGGCCCAGCTTTTTCGCCGCCTTGAAGCGGGTGTGGCCGGTGATGATTTCATGGTCGGCGGAAATCACCAGAGGAACGAGAAAGCCGTACTGCTTGATGCTTTCCGCCACCGCATCCACGGCCCCGTCATTCTTTCGCGGATTGTTCTTGTATGGGTGAACCTCCCCCAAGGGGAGCTGTATGATATTCATAAACGACCTCCTGAATAAAATTATGTTTTAACCGCCTCGCCGGGCAGAAAGCAGGCGCTCCATCATATCGTCGTGCGGAGTGGCCCCTTTGTACTCGGTGGAGCAGTTCTCCCGGACGACCTGATAGATTTGGAACCACAGGTTGTTGGCCTGCTTGGAAAAGCTCTGGCTCATGGAAACATAAGGCGAGGGAATGGCGTTCCCCGTGGTGGGGTGCTTTGCCAGAAAGCCATACTCGGTGATACATTCCTCGCACTGTATCCAGCGGGAGATTGCCATGGCGTACTGCTCCAAAATCTGAGCGGGTATCAAATGGGCGCAGCCCCGCTCGTGGAGCCACGTCCATGTGCGCTCATAGACCTCAACCGCCAGCAGCTCTTTTCCGTTTTTCTGCCGCGCCGCCAGATAGTCGCGGGGCGGCGGCATCGTTTCCCCTTGGAGGTCGGCGGTATCTGTAAACTCCATGACCGTCAATTTCCGTTTCCCCGGATTGCCCTCGACCAGCTTATCCGACAGCGCCTTTTTCTTCTGTCCAGCGCCGATACGAGCGCCTCCGTGGCCGTTTGCCATGGCCGCCACCTCCTTTCTTTGAAATTGCGGGGTATATACCCCACTTGAAAGCGCGATTTTTCGCGCGATAGCCCACGCCCGCTGCCCGCCGCGCCGGACGTAGAGATTTTCTTACCCCCGGAGGGGCAACAAAAAACCACCGCCCGCATGGGCGATGGCCGCAGTTCTTTAATTTTCGTATGGCGGCAGGTTTTCCAGATAAGAAACCAGCTCGTCAATCAATGCTTTGTGCCGGGCCTCCGGCTCAATATCCCAGCCCCGGTCATAGTTCATAAGGGTGGTGCGGGAATAGCCTCGGCGGCCCTGCCGCTTGGCTTCGTCCCATACCATGAGCTTGCTGATACGGCCCTCGTTGATACCATACACCGATGGCTCGTCATAGACCGCCGCCTGAAAATGGTGGCCTTCAACCGTACCTTCCCGCCAAGGATACTGGCCGAGCTTCTTAATGGTGATCTTCATTACTCGTCATCCTCCTTGCTGGGGATATATACGGTGCGGAACATGACCTTCCCGCCGACCAGCTCCACCCAGCGGAACCAGCCATCCGTATTGGCTGCAAAATAGATGCGCCCGGTGCGCTCCTCATACATGGAGGCTTCGGGGTATTTCTGCTGGGCCATAGCCAGCACCTTCCTTGCGGGTACATCTGCAAGCAGGTGTTTGAAAAATTCTGCGTCGCGCTGTACGCGGGCCTTGAGGCTGTTCTCGTTTCTCATGGTAATACCGCCTTTCTTTGATGTGCTGACAGATTACCAGACTAACGGGTGATTGCAAGCTCTATTTGCCTTGTTTCTCAAAAGAATTTCAGCCCCACCGGCCACCCTCGCGGGCGGTGATCTCAGAATGGCACCGCTTACATAGGGCCATGAGGTTACTTTCCACATGGGTGCCGCCCTTGGACAGCGGCAGGATATGGTGGACTTCTTCGGCAGGGGTGATTTTACCGGCCCGCTTGCATTGCTCGCACAATGGGTGGGCTGCGATATAGCGGTCACGAATCCGCTTCCATGCGCGGCCATACCGGCGCTTGCTGGCCGGATCGCGCTGGTGCTTGTTGTAATGCGCCGTGATGATTTTCTGGTGTTCCTCGCAATAGCGCCCGGAGGTCAAGCGCGGGCAGCCGGGATAGGAACAAGGGCGCTTGGGTTTGTAGGGCATACAGGCTGCCGCCTCCTTCCGGGCAAAAAGAAAGCCTCCGCAGATTTTCCTGCGAAGGCCGCTGTATTTTTTCTTTGTTGCTATTGTAATACTACCAGATTTCCATAGTGTCTTTCTATGTCTTTTAGTGTCCTCTTTCTGAAAAAACGAAAAAAGGGAGAGCCGAAGCTCTCCCAATCGCCTGCCTATTTCCCAGCCGGGACAAAGGCCGAGCATTGCTCCAAAGCCTTCCGGTGGAGCTTGTGGAGATAGCGCAGGTCGTATTCCATCTCCACGGCTACCTTCTCCCACGAGTAGAAACACAGATACCGCAGCTCCAACAGCGTCTGGTATTCCGGGTTGTCGATCCGCTTGATAACACCGACGATTTCCCGCTTCAAATCTACCAGCATATCTATGTCCTCGTTGATCTCGTTTTCCAGATCAATGATTTTGACAATGACATTCTCCATGGACTGCACATTCCGGCTCCCGCTGGGCGGGGTGTCGGACAAGGTAGAGGTGGCCTTGGTCGCCAAGGCCCGCAGGCTCGCCACCTGTTCCAGCTTGCTGTTGATCCGCTGGTCGATGCGGTAAGCCTGACTAAGATATTCTTTCACCGTCATAGGGAACCTCCTTCCGCAGAAATGGCGGCAGATACATCTTCCACGGAAGTCACCATATAGGCCGCGCCGCCAGCGGCCCTGATTTTCCCAAGGGTCACTTCCTGCAACCGGGTAAGCCGCCCGCCGGGCTGCTTCACCTCGAAAGCATAAAACCTGCCATCAATGCAGGCGATTATATCCGGGATGCCCGCTGTGCCGTACATTCCGCCGTGGGTTTTCCATGCGAAGCAGCGGGGCGTTGTTTTCAGGTGCCGCAGGATCGCGGCCACAATTTCTCTTTCCAGCATATCTCGGCAAAACCGATGCGCCGGAAAAACCGGAGTTACCGGGTATTTACCACACTCTATATATTTTTCTTAAAAAAAGGCCCTCATAACATACCTCTGGTAGTTACGCGCAAGGAATGAGGAAATCCCGGTTTTTCCGGTTTTCCCGGTACAAAAACGGTCAATCTGCCTCCACACCTCCTTCGCAGTAGGTGATTCCGCGCCATATCCGGCGCTTGGAGAGCTTATCCCGCCCTCTGGTGATCTCCGGGAAACCGGCTTCCAGTTCTTTGTTGAAATTGGTCTGTGACACCGGCTTCATGCCTGCATTGCCGCAATATTCCTTGTAGCGGAGGAACAGGTCGTCCCGTACCGTCACGCCTTCCTCCTCAGCCACGCAGTACAATTTAGCGAAAGACAAAACGCTATTTGATTCGATCCGGTATTTTTCCAGCTCGGCCCGCGTCCGCTCGGTTTCGCTGAACACATAGCCGGAGGCGATCAGGCGTTTCAGGCCGGTAAGCGCCCACATGAGGATACCGTCCCGCTCGGCGGCCAGCTTTTCCGCCAGATTGGGGTCGCGCTTGGCCTTGGGAACGGATTTCTCAAACCGGATAATGAGGAGCCTGCGGTAAAAGCCCTCGGAGCGATCCCCATAGTTGCGGGGGATCTCATTGCAGGAAAACAGGAACCGGGCATAGGGCCGGAAAGAAAACGGATCTTTGTTCTTGCGCTCGGCGGTGATAAAGTCCTCGCCGGTGAGCGCCTTGAACATACCGTTGTCGTCAATGCTCTTGGAGGGCAGGTCGGCAAAGATATTTGCCAGCTTGCCAAACAGCTCGGCCCGGTTGAAGCGGTCGCCGAGGTTCTGCCACGGGATGTTGGACACATTCTCGCTGCCCAGCAAAATCTCCTGCACCACATTGAGCAGGGTGCTTTTGCCTGCGTTGGGCGCACCCACAAAGACAAAGGATTTCTGCGCCTTGTTCACCGGCAGGAGCAGGTACCCCATGATCTCCTGAATGAGGTGGATTTCCTCCTCGGCCAGCATACTTTCCAGATAGCGCAAAAACAGCGGGCAGCCTGCGTCCGGCGCATAGGCCGCTTTGAGCTGCACCGTGGAGAAGTATTCCGGGGTGTGGGCCTTGAAGCTGTCATCGAGGGTATTATACAGCCCGTTTTGCAGATTGAGGATGAAAGGGTTGCTGTTGATCTCCTGAACCGGCTTCATTATGAGCATTTTCCACTGGCCCACGGTATCATTGATGGCCTGCATAGAGGCGCTCTTGGGGAGCATCAGCTCCCGCACCTTGGCCGCAGCCACCATGTCCTCGCTTTCCCGATATACGCCTCCCTGATAGAAGAAAAAGCTGCTGGCCGTATAGAAGGCGTGCATATTCTCGGCCAGATGGTTCGCCAGTAGGCCGGAAAGGAAACGCAGGCCGCCGCGCTCGGTCACTTCGTACCACTCCGGCAGGCCGTTTTCCTCCGTAGCCTGCCGGGTTTCCTTCTTGGCGGCATACGCCTTGTGCAGCTCCTTTTGATAGGCGGACAGCGCCTTGGTATCCGCCGCTTTCAGGCGGAAATGCTCCCGCAGCTCGTACTCCACAAAGGCCCCGGCATCCAGCGGCTCGATATTATACAAGGACTCCCGGACAAATTCCTTGGCTGCCCGCATATTTTCCACCGGGGATTTCTGCGCCGCCACCAAGGCGAGGGCCTCCCGCAATTCGTCCAGCGACAGCGGCAGGTAGCACAGGGCCGCTGGGGATTTGCAGGAGCAGGAGCCATTTTCCAGCTTCGGGCAGACAAAGCCCTTTTCCGCAATGGCCTTGCAGGTGATGGGCTTGGTGCCGCTTTGCAGGAAATGCTGGATTTTCTCCTGCGTTTCTGCTGCCCTGTACCCCGGATAAAGGGCGGACAGTTCATGGATGGCCCGCTCGCCGCCCTCAAAAACCGCCAGATTGGTAATCATGGCGTACCAATCATGTTCCGGGAGGGTAGCCCCATTGTCACGGCAATGCCGGATGAAGTCGCAGCGTTTCAAGACCAGCGCGAGGCCCTGCTGCTTCCCCTTGGCCGTTGGCCCGGCAGGCGCGGCGGGTTCCTCGGAAATCTGCGGCAGGTATTGTTCCAGCTCGGCCTGCGTATAGCGAAGCTCCGGGTGAAAATGGATACACTCCACCATGACCGGCTCCTCCTTGCAATGGTAGAAGCCCGGCAAGCGAAGCACCCGGCTTTCATTGACGCAGGATCTGTCCCCATGAAACTGAGCCACGAGGCGCTTTTGTACCCGGCGAAAAGCCGCCACGTCCCCATCCTTGATAAGCCAGTAAGTATGCAGGGATTTCCGGGTTTTCACAATGAGCGAGGGTTCCAGCGGAAACGCTTCAATCTGTTTCAGCTGCTCGTCCAGCGGCAGCTCGTCGCACTCCATAAACTGCGCGTTGATCCGGGTGATCTCGCTGTCCTCATGGCCGCCGAAGTTCACCACAAAATAGATGCCCCGGTTTTTCTCGTTGTGTTTTTTGAGGGTATCCATCAGGCCCGGAAGGCCGGAGAGGGAGGTTTCCAGCTTGACCCCTTTGAAGGTGCCGGTTTTTCTATCGTCAAATATCCGCAGGCAGATGCGCTCGCCCGGCCCGAAGAAAGGGCGGAGAAATTCTTCCAGCGGGATATTCAGTGCTTTCCTCATTTCCGTACCACCTCCACGCATCGCTCGGTAAAGTACCGGACAGGCAGGCCGCGCTCATGGGCCTTTTCAATCTCCACCGCCATGCCCTTTGTGATATTGCCGCCGAACACCCACACCTCCTTGCACTTGCTCTGTAAGACCAGACCAAAGAAGATGCCAAGGCGGCGCTGCTCCGGGTCGCTTTCCTCCATGAATTGAGGAAACAGCAGGTGCGGCGCTATGGGGATACAGTTCTCAGACACCGCAAACCGGCAGAAATCCCGCGCCCGTCTGGTATTGCGCTCGATATTCCCGGCAAAGGGCGAGCAAATAAAGACCAGCGGCTTATAGGCGGTGCGCTTGGCCTCCCGTTCAATGTTCATCAAGGCTTCATAAGCAGTGGGGTCAAGATACCGCTCCGCGTTATACAGGTTCACGCTCATCGAGCCACCTCCATTTCTGCCAGTTCCCCGAAGCTCGGCCCAAAAGCGGCCTCGGCCACGATAGGCACGTCAAATTCCGGGAAGGGCTGGGCCTCCATGCAGGAACGGATCAGTACCGTCGCTTCCTCCACCTTGTCGGCGGGCAGTTCAAACACCAGCTCGTCGTGGATTTGCAGCAAAGGCCGCAGCCACGGGTAGTCCGGCAGCTCCACAATCAGGCGGCCAAGGGCCAGCTTCAAAATATCAGCGGCGGTTCCCTGTATGGGGGTATTCATGGCGCACCGCTCGGCAAAGCTCTTTTTGCCCCAATCGTCGGAAACGATGCCCGGCAGATACCTGCGGCGGCCCAGCCATGTTTCACTGTACCGGCGCACCTTGGCCTGCCGCTTCACCACCTCCTGCCACAAGGAGAGCTGGGGATAACCGGCTTTGAGGTTGGCGATGATTTTCTCACATTCCGCCAGCGGGGTATTGAGGCCGGCTTTGAATTTTAATGTCCGTTGCAGGCCCTTTGGAAACAGGCCGAAGAATACGCCAAAGTTGCAGTTCTTGGCAATCGTCCGGCGCTCCTTATAATGCTCCGCGTTTTTATCCGCCGCCTGCTCGAAGGGGATGTGATAAATAACCGAGGTGGTCTGCGCATGGATGTCGCCGCCGTTCCGGTAGGTTTGGAGCATCTTTTCATCCCGGCAGTAGAAGGCCCCGACGCGCAGCTCGATCTGCGAAAAGTCCAGCGAAAGCAGGACGCAGCCCTCCGGTGCCACGATCATGGAGCGCACACCGATGGGGTCGTTATCTTTGCGCGGGCAGTTCTGCATATTCGGGTTCCGGGCGGCAAATCGGCCCGTTTCCGTCCCCAACGGCATGAGGTCGGGATGTATCCGCCCGGTGGCGCTGTTGATATGCCGCAGATAACCGTCCAGATAGGTGCCTTTGATTTTTCCCCAGCGCCGGTATTCCTGCACCAGCTCAAAGAGCCGGGTCAGCTCCGGGCGGTTCTCCCGGCACCATGCTGCCAGCAGGATCATGGTTTCATCATCGGCGGCCTCCTGATACTTGGCCGTGGTTTTCACCACCGGCAGGCCAAGGTCTTTATAAAGATAACTTTTGAATGCAGAGGTGGAGGCATTGGCCCCGATCTCCACGTCGCCGATTAGGAAAGCGATTTCCTCCCGGATGGCAGAAATCCGTTCCTCGGCCTCCGCCTGCTTGGCTTCCATGGCGGCCCGATCCATGAGCAGGCCGTTATACCGCATCAGGCCGCAGTACACGGCGGTCGGGGACTCGATCTGCTCCACAATGCGGCGGTGCCGGGGCAGGTATTGATCGAACCAGCCGTTGAAAAGGTGGTATAGCCGCAGGGCAAAGTCGCTGTCGGCGCAGGCATAGCGGACGGTTTCCTGATCCTGCGGGTCAAGCTCGTCGAAGAAGCGCCCGGCGGTTACGGTTTCAAAGTCTGGCAGCTCCACATGGAAAAGCTGCGGCACAAGGGTTTTCAGGCCGCTGTCCGACAGGCCCCGGAAAGCGGTGCTGCTTTTCAGGGTAAGCTGGGCCGCTGCGATAGTATCATAGCAGGGCGGCTGCACGATCACCCCCAAGGCATACAGGAACATGGACTCGAAGGCCAGATTGTGGGCCACCTTTATCACAGTGGCGTTCTCAAATACGGCCTGCCGCAGATAGTCCATGACCGCCTCCGGCTTTTGGATATTCCGCCCGGCCCGGTGCCGCAGCGGGATATAGATGCCGCTGTCCTCGGATACGGAAAGGCTCACTCCGGTAATGGCAGCCTTGTGGGCATCCAGCGCGGCCCGCTCCTCCGAGCGGTATTCCTCGATGGGCGAGGTTTCAAAGTCGAAGCCGACCACGGCGGCCCCGGCCAGATAGTCTTTTATCTTTTTCAGTGACAAAGCACAGGTATAGCTCATTTTTCCTCCATTCTGCCCGGAAAGCGGAGGAGGCCCGAAGGCCCCGCTCCGCTGGGCGAAAGTGCTTATTGCAGGGGTTCCACGATCTCACCGGTTTCCGGGTCAACCAGCGGGCCAGCCTCGGCAGGCTCCTCGGTATCAAAGCCCACGCGGCGGCTGTACTGCTTCACCTGCTCGGACAGACGGTTAATGAGGATTTGCTCCTCGCTGGTGAGCGGGCGGTCAATAGTAAACTGTGCCTGCGAGTAGGCAATGCCGCTGGCGTTGGTGGCCTTTTTTAAAGAAAAGCGGGTCACGACCATGTTGCTCTTTTTGCCCTTACTGAGCAGACGCTTGATGTAGCGGGAAAACTCCCGCATCGAGCCGGTGGGCAGGGAGAGGATCAGCGGAAACAGCTCGCCCTCCCGCAGCAGGAACACCCTGCGCCGGGTTTTGCAGGCTTTACTGTTATTTTCGCCGGAGCCAAACTGATTAAGAGGGCAGTTTGCGCAGACACCCCCGGGTGTGCCTTCTCCGGTCACGCCATCGAAGGAGCCGCAATCGGGCGGGTTGCTGCCTCCGGTATATTTTTCTTTGTAATACTGCAAGACCGGATGATGGTGCAGGATCACAGCGGAAAATTCCTTCACCATTTCCGGCTCGTCCGCCTCGTCGCCGGGCAGCTCGAACATGGTGGCACCGCCAGACGGGATCTTCACCCGGTCAAAGCCGCCCTCCAAGCCTTCCAGCTCCTCGGCCATACTCTCGTTCATATTGAAATCGGCAAGGGCCAGAAAGCCGCTGCCAGTAGTCATAAGTTCGTTCTTATCGCTCATGGATAAATCCTCCTGATATTTTTACTTTGCGGCCTTGCGCACGCCCACGGTGGTTTTCTCGAACACATTGACAAGGCCATCCAGCCAATCCGGCAGCATATCGCCGTTTTCCGCCACCTGTTCCTTGACGAAGGCGGAGAGGCTGTTGGCGTTGACAGTTTCATACACAAGGTCGCCGAAACCTCCGGCGCGGAGGGCGGAAAACAAATCCTCTTTCCGGCCCGCCACGGCGGAAGCGTGGGTTTTGGTCGTCAGGCAGAACATGGTTCCGGCGCGGGTGAAATTCTGCGTTTCACTCTCGGCCATCAGCTCGGAGAGGCGGTAGTCCACCTCGTCCATTTCCGCCTTGATTTCTTTCAAGTGCTGCTCGACCTCGGCTTTCTCGTCACGAAGCGCCCGAAGCCGGTCAGCCAGCTCAAACATTTTTTCTGTATCCATCGTTCCTCCAAATCTAAGCAGCAAAGGGATTTCTCCCGCTGCGGTAATCATCAACAAGGGTTCTCGCAAGGTCGGCCTTGCTTTCCAGTGCCGCCAGCACCTTTTCATCCACAGTGCCACGGGCCACCAGATATAAATAGGTGCAGGGTATCCGCTGGCCCATCCGGTGTATCCGGGCCTTGGTCTGTTCAAAGTTCGACATGGAATAGTCGAGGGAGTAAAAGACCATGGTGGAAGCAGCGGTCAGGGTAATGCCAAGCCCCGCCGTGGCAATCTGGCCCACAAAGGCCATGACCTCCGGCTCGTTTTGGAACCGCGCCACCTGCTCGTCCCGGTTCTTTACCTCGCCGGTGATGCAGGAATACCCAAGGCCCCGCTTTTCCAGCAATTTGCAGATGGCTTTGATTTCCGGGATAAAGCGGGCAATGATAACCAGCTTTTTCCCCTCGGCCACAGCCCCGTCCAGAATGTCCTCCAAGGCGGAGAGCTTGGCCGCGCTTACCTGCTCCACGGCAGCGGTTTCGTCATTTCCGAGAAAGCCGCCGGTGAGCTGGGACAGCCGCAGTAGCCGGGTGAGGATGTTGGTGGCTGTAACCTCGCCACCGGCCAGTTCCGCATAGCTTTCTTTAACGAGGCCCCGGTATATCCGCAGGGCGGCAGGTTCCAGCTCTATCTGCCGGATCATATCGGTGGTTTCTGGCAAATCCAGACATTCCGCCTTCGTTGCCCGGTAGGAAATGCTGTGGAGCTTCTCTGTCAGCTCGCTCTCCATAGATTTCTTCAAAACCGGGGTATGATTGCCATAGCCCACCATATCAAAGTAACGGTTGCGGAAAGCATAGAAGCTGTTCCCATAAATGGCCGGGTTCAGGAATTTATACTGGCTGAACACATCAATGGCCTTGTTGGTGATAACCGTACCGGTGAGCAGGAGTCGGTAGCTTGCCTTTGTGCCCATCCGGTGCATGGCCTTGCTGGCAGCGATATTGTGGGTTTTGATCTTGTGGCCCTCGTCCGCGATAATCAGGTCGGGATGCCATGCGGTCAAAGCCTTTTCCAGCCGCCATGCGGACTCATAGTTTACGACTACCACCTGCAGGGCGGTGCCGTTCATGTGCCGCAGGGTATCCAGCTTCTTGGCGCTTGTGCCGGAGAGAACCGCCAGCGCATACGGGAAGGCAGCAAATTTCTGAAATTCCTCCTCCCATACGCCAAGGATGGAGAGCGGGGCCACGATCAGCACCCGGCGAATCCGGCCCGCTTGTGAAAGTGCGCCGGTAATGGCGATGGTAGTCAGTGTTTTCCCTGTACCGGGTCAACCCATTTCCATGAGGAGCGCAGCCCCTTTACTGGAAATGTTCATTTGCACCACCTCCCTTGCGGATCGCGGCGCTGGGTCTTGGTATGCTCCGCCTGAGAGGGAAGCACCTCTAAATTCATCGGGTCGTTGTTCAGCTTGTCCCCGTCCCGATGATGAACGACCTCTCCGGGCCGCAGGGGCCTGCCCAGCATGGCTTCCGCCGCCACGCGATGCTCGTGCCTGCCGTAAAATTTCCGGTAAGCCTTCCCGGCACCTTGGCCGGACAACTTCTCCCGGTGCTTTCTTCGGGAGGACACCACCCCGCCCGGTTTGTTGAGGGGGTTCGCGGTGCGGTTGTATTCCGCCATGCGGCCAGCGTTCCATTTGCGGGCATGGGCCGCACAGCAGAAATTATGCGGACGCACCTCATGGGCGGGCTTCTGAAAGTTCCGACCGCACAGGTGGCATTTCACCGTTGCTTGGGCCATCCCGATCACCTCCCGGCAGCAGGCCAAACAGGCCGCAGACAAAATTGAAGGCTTCGATCTGGTGTCGGTAAGGCGTTGCCTTAATCGGCATAGGCAGGGCCGGACGGACATTCTCATGCGCAATCATGGCTGCCCACCTCCGGCACCTCCTGAACCGACAACGCCTGCACACTGTCGCCGGGGACGATGATCGTCACGCGGCGCGTATCCCCGAACAAGCGCCGCAGCACCCGCTCGCGCAGCCGAACCGTCTTACAGCGGACAATGCCGCTGGTTTCCGGCTCGCTGGCAATGCAGATTTTTAAGTTATGTTTCATTTGCCTTTCACCTCTTTCTGAGAGCCGGTTTTTGTAGCTCTCACTGTTAGGCCACGAGAAAGGCAAATCCGTGGGGTTATTCCAGAAATTTTTTTAATTTCTTATAAATCCACCGGAGCCGCTCACGAATAGAGGACTCATTCACTCCTTCGGAGCGGGCCACGGCAGCAATACTTTCTCTTTCAAAATATACCCGGCGCACCAGCTCCCGCTGGGCCGGGGTAAGGGCCTCCATGGCCCGGAGCAGGCAGGCCATATCCGCCCGCTTCAAAACCTGCTCCTCCGTATTTTCAGAGGAGAGGAACGCCTCGCCTTCGTATTCCATACCGTCAAGGGAAGTATGGCGGCGGGTTTCCTTATGGTCGTTGTTATATTCCTGCCGGTCAAAATCCACCAGCAGCTCCCCAAGGTTGTCGTCCACCTCAATTTCAGAAATTTCTCCATTTGCAAATTCATACCGGACTTTCATTTTGCCGTTCTCCTTTCGGAGCCCGGCAGGCGGCACCTTGGCCGCTAAAACGAAAAAAGCCTGGCAAGCAGCACAAAAGTGCCGCTTGCCAGGCTTGGTGTCGTCTCCACCATCTTTCGGGTGGTATCATGGAGGTTTGACCGCTATCTAAGGAATGAAATCGCCCCTCCGCGCATCATGCACAAACAAACGCGCGCACCGGTTTCCCGGCTTCGCTGTCCGTTGCCCGTCCTCATATACATTCCTTATGAGGGCTGTAGTATTGCCGCAGCTATCCGGTAAGTCCCGGAGTCTTGCCCGGAACATTCGGTGTTTGCTATTCAGTTTTTATTACCCCGATTTCTGCGCCGCAGTGCCCGCACTTTACATAATAATCGGGATACCGGCCCTTCTTCGGGATAATCAGCCGTGATTTGGTATCTGGTGCGGAATCCATAAACCGCCGCCCGCATTTCGGGCAGAGGATCGGCTTCCGTTCATCTGTCAGCTCATATTGTTCAACCTCCTTCTTGCTTCGGCGCAAGTCTAAGCACCCCTTTCCGCCAGAGCCGATCCGGCTGCCGGGGAGCGGGCCTGCGATCTGTGCGCAGCTATTCCTCCACAATGTCCGTGAGCCAATGCGCCACCGGTCTGGAAAGAAGCCGCGCGTTGAGGTACGCCATCTCTAAGGTGAGGCAGGTATTCCCCAAATAATACCCGTCCATGATCGTGAGAGTCATGGCAAGGTCGGGCTGCTCCATATCGGTCAGACAGATCGGCAGCAAGTATTGTACCCGGCCCTGATACCCCTGTGGAACCACAATGCTCGGTTCCACCACAGCCTTCCGCCGCGCCAACTCAACTGCCGTTTCTAAAAGCAGGGGCAGGTTTTGCGCTTCGCGGATTTCTGCCGGGATACGGGAAAGGTTCTCTTCGTCGCCGAGGATATGATCCACGTTGACGCGGATCGGCCATTCCGGGTTGTAATTGACGCCATATTGCGTCATATAGTAGCTGGGCTTCTTCGGCAGCGGGGAGATGTGCCGGAGCATCGGCGACAGCTCGTCCGCAAAGCCCCTGAAATACCATTCCAGCAGGGAGTCCTTCTTTTTATTCCGGTCAAAGCAGGCATAAATAGCTTTATACCGCCGGGTGTAGAGGCCCGTATGGAAGCAGCAAAATTCATTCTCGATGTGGAAGTAATCTGCTGCGCTGCTGGGGTTTCTTTCGTCCTTGTAGTCAATAAGCTGTTTCTTAAAGATCGCGTGAATATATCGCTCCAAAATCGGAGTATCTGGATTTTTCGTTAAGTATATAGGGTTTTTGAATCGCCACGGTTCCGGCAGGGCCATCTCCGCCAGCATAGCAAGCTGGGAGTACCAGTTCGGGACGTAGGCGAAGGAAAACAGGTCTGGCATGAGAATCATATCAGCTTCCTCCATTTGTTCTGTAATGCGTCCACGATCTTCATCTGCACTTGTATCTTCATATCCTCGTCGATGTAGGAATGTATCTGGCTGTCCGGGCCAACTTCGTCATACATCACCAGAGAATTGATATAAGCGTCATAGTATCGGAGATATGCTTCGATTGCCTCCTGATCGCCGTGAACCGCTCGCTTGATTAGGTCATAGGTTAATTCATGGCTCTGAGCTTCCTTGCTCATAGAAAGTTTTGATTGCCTTAAATGCCCGCTGTCTCAGATTGTAGACAGTGCGAGTCGTCACCTCCATTCTGGCTGCAATTTCCCCATCCGGGAGGGCTCCCCAGAAGTCAAAGAGTAAGACCTTCTGCTGCTTCTCCGGTAGGGAGCAAAGTGCTTTATATAAAGTTTCGCTGTGAACCACGCAGGATAGCTCGTCCGCATAAAGCACAAAATGGTCAGACGGGTACTTGTCGTCGTGGCTTAAAAGTTCAAGAAGATAGTCTATTGGTTCATCGGAAAAATGCTTCTCCCGGTTTGCCTTTGCCCGTTTGAGATTTCTGCTGAAATTCCGGGCCACCGTCTTGGTAAAAGAGTCCACCATGGCGACGATCCGCTTTTCATCAGAGGGAGACATCATGCCGCATCCCTCCTTTTTGCAGATTTGAGCTGGTTGGTGTTTTTCGCCTCCTCACATAACCAGAACACATCTCAGGGGTGCAAACCGGAAAGTTTTTGAAAAATAATTTGAAAAAATTTTTTGAATGAGTAAATCTATTTGAGTACAGGTTAAGAGTCGTACATATAGTTTTCCTCCTTCGACAAAAATGGGCCAATCCGCACAAGGCAGACTGGCCCATTTTGGCAGGTAATTGGCCCGCCTTGCTGTAATAAAAAGTTCTTTTGTATTATTACTTCTTTATTCCCACTTGAAGAATTTCACCGCAATTCCTCCGCAGATAATAATCAGAGCCACCATGACAACCAGAGGGAGCCAAGCAACTTCTATCGGTAATCCCAGAGAAGCCGCTTTCAGCAATTTGATCCCCTGTGTTAGCGGTAGAATATCTGAAATCCTCTGCAATGCTGTCGGCATCACCTCGTATGGGAGAGTGGCCCCGGAGAAGATCAACATGGGAAAATACAAAACGCTGGCAACAATACTCGCGACCTTCATGTTCGGAGCGACTCCGCCCACCATCATTCCAATGCTGAATGTGGAAAGCATCACCAGAAGATAAGAGGCCAGAAAGATTCCCACGGAACCGGGCAACCGCACGCCGAAGAACAGACTTCCTACCAAATAGACCAATATCAAAGAAAGCAGCGAGTAAATGGCGTAAATAGAAACCTGTACTGTTAGCAGCAGGATGGGGCTGGTTGGCGTTACCTTATATCGTTTCAGTATTTTCTTCTGCCGATAGTCAGAAATCACCAACGGGAGGCCCATAACGCCACCGGCGCAGATTGCAATCGTGGAAATTGCTCCAAAGGATTGCTCCAAAAAGGAATAGCTTGCTCCCTCGAAAGCGGGCTGATTTCCATAAATGATGCCGAGCAGTACCACCATCACGACCGGCAGGCAAAGTGCGAAGATCACCATATCCATACCTCGAAAAGACAGCTTGATTTCTGTTTTCAGCATTGTGACATATTTATTCATCGTCCGTTTCCTCCTCTCCGGTAAACCACAAATAGGCTTCTTCCAAATTATCATATGGGCTTTGGTGAATTGCCTCCTGAACGGTTCCTGTGAAAATGAAATTTCCGTCCTTCAAAATGGCGATTGTATCGCACAGGACTTCCACCTCGTCCATAAAATGTGAGGAAAGAAAGATGGTCAGACCCTTTTGTTTCAGTGCGTCCAGACTTTTCCAAACACTCCTGCGTGCTTTCGTATCAAGGCCCGTTGTAAGCTCGTCCAGAAAGACGACCCTCGGATCAGGCAGGAGTGCTAAAACGATGAATAGCCTCTGTTTTTGCCCACCGGACAATTCATTTACGAAAGCGTCTCGTTTTTCCCACAGACCAAATTGCCTCAAAAGCTCCTCGTAATTTGCAGCTTTCCGGTAAAGGCAGGCGGTTTCTTCGCACAGCTCCCAAACTTTAATTTTGTCCGAGTAGCTGGCTTCCTGAAATTGCACGCCAACCTGCTCAAAGAGTTGTTTTCTGTCTTTTCGAGGATTCAATCCTAAAATAGAAACAGATCCCGCATCTGCCTTCCGAGTGCCTAAGATACACTCTATCGTGGTAGTTTTGCCCGCGCCATTCGCTCCGAGCAGGCCGAACACTTGACCTGTTCCAATCGAAAGCTCAATGTTACTGATTACTTTGTTTCCGGCGTAAGATTTACTCAAACCGGTTACTTTGATGGTTTCATCCATGCCTTTATACCTCCTATTTTGATGTATAAAGGTTAGCATGGTTCGGTGGTATGGTGGGTCAATGTAGGCTTTTATTTTGTCATTTTCTGCATTTTTTCAATTTGTCCGGCCACATAGACCGCATTTTTCCGGGCCTCGGACAGAGAGGTAAGCAGCTTGTCGCACGCCTTAATAATATCGTCATCCTCATTCGGCGTATCAATGACTGTACGGATATTTGCGGCGGGATCATCGTTGATCGCCCGCAGCATCCGTAAAATGGCTGCCAGCGAGTAATTCGCGCAGCGAAGGGAACGGATGATCTTCAAGCGTTGTATATCCTTCTCCGAATAGACACGATAACCGTTCTCTCTGCGCTTGATTGTGAACAGGCCATTCAATTCCCAGTTCCGCAGCGTGTCTATGGTAACACCGAGAAAATCCGCAGCTTCTTTTCGCGTGAAGTAAATACCTGTATGTTCTTTTCCATCCAATCCAGCAAGTATTTTCCGGGTAATCTGAATTGCTTCCTCCGCATTTTTTCGTTCCTGATCCACTTGCTGGATATAGCGGCGGGTCAATGCGGCAGCTTCTCCATAATTTCCGGCAGCAGAAACCTTTATGATATTCACCGCCTGCTTTCTGAGTCCATTTTGAAGTACCTCTACCCGAAGTGCCGCACGCGCCAGCTTAAATTGCTCTATATGAAGATCGGTAAACACTCTGTATCCATTTGGTAAGCGTTCCGGCTTAGGGATAAGAGCGCATTTTTCATAGAGCCGGACGGTATTCACATGGATGCCAATCCGTCTGGCAATGTCGATGGTTTTATACTGCTTCATCCTATACACCTCCCATTCTGTTATACCACACTTTATAAGTCTGGTGTTAAAGTGTAGGGTTGACAGTGTAGCGGATTTTGAAGGAAAAAGCAAGCCTTTTGTAATGGGCCAATCCAAGCAAGGCAGATTAGCTCATTTTGGCAGGTAGAAGGCCCGCCTTGCTTTAAACATTAGATATATTTATGTTTTCTGTTTGCCAACTTGAATTTGTGCTAAATAAGTTATGCCTGCAATTATAAGTCCTTTTGACTGTTCATATATCTTGCAGCCATCTTCGACATCAGTTTTCCCATTTTAATCGGGCATAAATAACAGAGAAGAGTCTGAAGTTTTTGACCAAAACTATGACATATAATAAATCTCTTAGAAAAAATATGTTTCGCAATGCCATATCCGACTTTTTGAGGATCAGCCATGAATTCATTCGGTACTGGAAGAGGAGAAGCCGATTTTGTTCGGGTTAATGGTGGGTGGATAATATGAAAAGATATTCCGTCAGAAGCATATTCAATATTTAGACATTTCGCCAACGATTCTAAAGCACCTTTGGTAGAAGCGTAAGGCGATATTCCGATAAAGCCGGTCACTCCTACTCCGGAGCTTGTAAAAATAATTTTGCCCCTTTTTTGCTCCTGCATATATGGCAGAACACGTTTAGCCAAACGCAGTCCGCCATAATAATTCACATTGAAAACTCTTTCATACATATTAAGTTCTGTATCGTTCTCATTAGCAAAGGTACAAAGGCAGGCATTATGGATTGCAATATCTATGGAGGAAAAGACTGCAACGATTTCTTTTACAGCGGTATCTATCTGTATATCATCACACACATCTGCTTTACAGCACAAAAGCTGCTTTGGAAACACTTGGGCTAAGTCTTTCAAATGATCTGTTTCTATATCCAATACGGCAACCCTGTTTCCATCTTTGAGCGCCTGCTCTGTAAAGTAGTAGCCGATTCCTTGATTTGCACCTGTAATGATAATATTTGCCATTATGCCACCCCTATCTCGTTGAAAAATCTTTGAATATACTGATAAGCACTTGTGCGAAAAGCACTTTTACGCTCTTCGGTCAGTGTTCCGCTAAACAGCCACCTTTGAGCAAAGAATTGGATTGGCGCATAATACTTCACCGCCAAATAGTCGCTGTCTTTACCCTGGATAACACCCATCTGAATTAGAACAGAAAACACCTTGCTTTGAAAAGAAAGCGGTTCAGTAAACATCCAACGGTCATATACTTTCTGAACGGCGCTGTTTCTGAATTGCTCTATTAAGATCAAACGCATTACCTTGTTACAGAAGTTATCCATTAAATATCTATTAAAAAAGGTATCACACACAGTTTGATAGAAGTTTTCCGTTGCAGAAAAAGTTTGCTCTGCAAGTGCTGCATCTAATTGAGACATCATATCTCTTGCTTTTTCCTCAAACAAGCAAAGCAGTTCGTCAAAAATAGCCTGCTTATTTTTAAAGTAATAGTAGATAGAGCTTTCTTTGATTTGCACCTGTCCGCAAATGTCTCTGATTGATACCGCCGAAAAACCACTTCGAGAAAACAAGTCTAAAGAAACATCTAATATGCGTTGCTTTGTGTCGTTCATCTAATCTCCTCCCTTATCTAACAGTTGTTAGGTAAATTATACCTAACAACTGTTAGAATGTCAAGAGCGGCGGAAAGGAAATAATCAAAATATAGTTTGAAGAGAAAGCAAAAAAGCCTTGATTTTCCACCCGTGGTGTGTAAGCTGTGACTCACACAAGGCACAAGCCCAAGAAAAACGAAAGGTGGAAATGATAATGAAAACAGGGAAAATCACAGCGAAACTGAGGGACGCGGTTCCGGTTTGCCTTATGGTAAACGGCGAGGAGGTCAAGCGGTACAAGAACATCGAGCTACCGGACGAGCTGAAAGAAGTGGAAATGACTGACTTCCACTTCAACGTACACATGGACGGGAAGATCACCTTTGAAATCCACTATGAGGAAGGCGCACTGCCGGAGGTATTCCCGGAGGCCCGCACCAGAGTAAGCCGGGCGGCGAAGGCCGCAGCCAAAGCCGCCGCACAGGAAAGTACAGAGGTTATGGCCGTGGAGACTGCCGAGCCAGAAATAGAGGCCGCGCTGGAAGAAAGCCCGCAGGAGATTGAAACCCCGGTAAAAAATCCCGGTGAACCTACCGCAGAAGAAAGCAGTCCGGGAGGCATTGAGGCCGCCTACAATGTGACAGGTGTACGGCGCAAGGAGCTGGTGGCAGCAGTAGGCGACTTCATTGGAGCAAAGCCGGAATATCTGAGAGCGCCGACATACGCTTTCGCAGTAGGAAGCTACAATATCGACAGAGAAGGAACATTGACTGGCCCGGAAAATCCGGGGCTGATCGAAAGCCTGAAAGAACAAGGCTTCATTGCCGCTGAGTGAAACGAGAAGGCCCCGCTTCGGCGGGGTCTTTCTTGGGTTATAACATGCTTCCCTTTTGTAGCTCGATATGCTATAATCAGAAAAATAAATTGGAATTTATAAGGAAGGATAATATGAAAGGATTTGAGCGAAAAAATCAATTATTTTCCCTTTGCGGATTGAATTGTGGGTTATGCCCTATGTTTTTGGGAAAGCATTGTGGCGGATGCGGGAACGGTAATCAATCGTGCGGAATTGCTAAGTGTAGCCTTGAACATGGTAAGATTGAATACTGCTACGAATGTGAAAGTTATCCATGTGAAAAATATCGGTATATTGATAAATATGATTCTTTTATAACTCATAAACGCCAGAAAGCAGACTTGAAACTGATACAGGACATTGGTGTTGAGCAGTATAATTTCCAACAACGAGAAAAAATGCAGATTCTTTCTCATTTACTTGCTAACTATAATGACGGTCGTAAGAAGAATTTCTTCTGTGTAGCAGTCAATTTGTTAGAGCTATCAGAATTACAAGAAGCTATGAAACAAATACAACATAATGATGAATTGTCTGTCTTGTCCGTCAAAGAACAATGTTCATATATAGTTGATATACTTCAAAAAATTGCTGACAGAAGAAATATAGAGTTAAAACTTGTTAAAAAGTAGTTTGTAAATTCTAATTTGCTGTTTTGATTAGCCCTGCTCCGACGGGGCTTTTCCTGTCCTCGGAGAAAAAAGATATGTTTTAAGACCTTTAGAGCTTGCTTTTTGACCGTTGATGTGTAAGCTGTCACTCACAGAAAATAAAACATATCTTTGAGGAGGACGCAACCATGCTGCAAATATCTGAAATCGTAAGAAAAACCGAGGAAATGTTCGACCTGTTCAACGAGCATTTTTACGAGGGCGAGCTGAACCGCCCGGCCATCACTGTATCGCCGGACGGAGGGCGCGGGGCTTATGGCTGGTGCAGTATCAACGAGATATGGAACGCCAGCGGCGAGAAGTATCGGGAAATCAATCTTTGCGCCGAGTACCTTGACCGGCCCATCTTCGAGCTGGCAGCCACGCTCCTGCATGAGATGGCGCATCTCTACAATCTGGTTCATGGCATCCAAGACGTAAGCAACAACGGCTATTACCACAACCAGAAATTTAAGGCCACCGCTGAGGCCCACGGCCTGCATATCGAGAAGCACGCCAAGTATGGCTGGACGGCAACGACGCTGGCCCCGGAGGCGGAGGCATGGATCAGAAAAACTTTGGGCGAGGACAAGATCAACGCCAGCCGCTTGCCGGTGGAAGGCACCACCAAGGGCGGGAGTAAGAAATCCATTAACCGCAGCATCAAATATGTTTGCCCCTGCTGCGGCACCATTATCCGGGCAACGCGGGAGGTCAATGTAATCTGCGGGGATTGCGGAGAGGCTTTCGAGCGGGAATAAGAAAAAAGCGGGGGCCGCGAGGTTCCCGCTAAATTGTTCTCATTGAAAGAGGTGGTGCTGTCCGGGAGCGGATACTTTTTAGCGTTTCCTCGTTTCTGGCATATACGGGCCGGACAAGGGTGTGCAAAAATGAGCCGCCATGGGATTATGTGATCGCCGCAATAGGAAGCGGGCTGATGGCGGCTTGTTCCACCGAGTCCCCGGAAAACAGAAAAAGCCCGGAAAGCCCACAATATCAGGCTTTCCGGGCATAGATACAAAAACAGCCCTCCGATTTGGAAGGCTGTTTTTGTATTAAAGGTTGTTCCTTAATATGGTCGGAGTGGCGGGATTCGAACCCGCGGCCTCATGGACCCGAACCATGCGCGATACCAAACTTCGCCACACCCCGTTTGCGGTTGTTATTATAATGAATGGAATGTAAAATGTCAAGTGTTTCCCAGCTTTTTCCTCCGGAGGTATTTTTTGAATCTCCGGGGCATAGGTATTTATGAGGTGGTGGCAATGGGAGCAAAGCCCTTGGACAGGGGGAAGGAGGCCGCAGCGGTTTGGTTGGCGGCGGCCTTTATGCTGATGTTTTCCTTTTTTGGATGGCGTTATTTTCACGGCGGAGAAGGTGCGTTTCCGCTTTTCTATGAGGCATCCAGTTTGCTGGATGGATACTTGGAGCAGGCAGGGCAAGGGCTGTATACTGCCGTGGGGAATTTTCTTCGTGAGGCATTTTTTCATGTGCAGGCGGATTTGTTTTGACTATGGATTTTGCTTTCTGGCGGCGCTTTTGCTGCTGATGCTCCCTCTGCGCTGGGTGGCGGCTTACTTCCTGGCTGCATGGGTGCATGAAATGGGACATCTTCTGGCTGTTTGCCTTCTGGGGGGAAGGGTCAGCTGCCTGGAATTCTCTGCCCGGGGGGCCAGAATGCATGCCTCGGCCCTGTCTCCCGGAAGACAGCTGGTTTGCCTATTGGCCGGGCCTGGGGCGAGCTTTGCGCTGCTGCCCCTTGTGGCGCTCTATCCCCAGCTCTCTTTCTGCGGCTTCGTCCAGGGGGTATACAACCTGCTTCCTTTGGGCAATATGGATGGGGCTGGGGCCTTGCGCTGCATTCGGCTGCTGATTAAGCGCCATTTTTCCGGCGTTGCACCAAAAATACCTTGCAAAGAGGGGAAACAAAGAGTACAATAGGGGCACTATGTTCTGAGAGGTAGGTCTATGACAGAGCTTAAAAAGAGAATTCTCCCCACGGTGCAGAAACCGGCCCGCTATATCGGCGGCGAGTGGGGGGAGATTAAGAAGGATAAGCAAGCGGTGGATGTGCGTGTGGCCTTCTGCTTCCCGGATACCTATGAGATTGGAATGTCCAATGTGGGCATGCGGATTCTCTACGGCGTGATGAACCGTATGGAGGGGGTCTGGTGCGAGCGGGTTTTTGCTCCCTGGGGGGATATGGAGGCCCAGATGAGAAACCACACTCTGCCCCTTTGGGCGCTGGAAAGCCAGGATCCGGTCCGTGACTTTGATATGATTGCCTTTACCATCGGATATGAAATGTCCTATTCCAACATTGTGAATATGCTGGACTTGGCAGACGTTCCTATCCATAGCAGGGACAGGCAGGATTTGAAAAACATCGTCTTCGCCGGTGGCGTCTGTGCCTTTAACCCGGAGCCTTTGGCGGACTTTATTGATTTTTTCTCCATTGGAGAGGGGGAGGAAAGCACCACTGAAATTGTCTCCCTCTATCAAAGAGCGAAAAAAGAGGCCTGGAGCAAGGATGCCTTCCTCCGGGCAGTTTCCAAAATCCAGGGGGTGTATGTTCCCAGCTTCTATGCCCCGGAATACAATGCCGACGGGACATTGAGAAATATAGAGGTGAAAGAAGACGCTCCCCCGGTGGTTACCAAAAGAATTGTGGAGAATCTGGACACGGCATTCTTCCCCACGGAAATGATTGTGCCGTCCACGGAGATTGTCCATGACCGGGCCAATCTGGAAATATTCCGCGGCTGCATCCGGGGCTGCCGCTTCTGCCAGGCTGGCTTTAGCTGCCGCCCTGTACGCAGAAAGCACCCGGAGGTTCTGTACCGTCAGGCGGTGGAGATGCTGGAAAACTCCGGGAACAACGAAATTACCCTTTCCAGCCTTTCTACCTCGGATTACCGTGGGCTGAAGGAGCTGACAGACCAGCTGCTTCCGTATTGCGAGGCCAATCGGGTCAGCCTTTCGGTGCCCTCACTCCGGGCGGACAATTTCTCCCGGGAGCTGATGGAGAAGCTACAGGCCGTCCGAAAAAGCGGCCTGACCTTTGCGCCGGAGGCAGGAACCCAGCGGCTGCGGGATGTAATCAACAAGAATTTGCAGGAGGAAGAGATTCTGTCCACCTGCGCCCAGGCCTTTGCCGGCGGATGGAACAACGTAAAGCTCTATTTCATGCTGGGGCTGCCCACCGAGACGGATGAGGATGTGCTGGGTATTGCGGAATTGGTATATAAAGTGGTTCAGGCATGGAAGGAAAACGCCGCCAACAAAAAGCGGGGACTGCGTGTCCATGTGGCTACGGCATATTTTGTGCCCAAGCCCCACACGCCATTTCAGTGGGAGGCCCAAATTACACCCCAGGAATATCTGCGGCGGTGTAAGCTGCTGAAGGAGCATTTTTATTCCAAGTCCATTGAGTACGATTATCACAGCACAGAGCTGAGCCGCCTGGAGGCGGTGTTTGCCCGGGGAGACCGCCGCCTGGGGGCGGTGATTGAGGATGCGGTAAAGCATGGGGCAAGGCTGGACGGATGGGACGAGTATTTCCGGTATGACATCTGGCAGGATGCCTTTTCCCGCTGCGGGATTCCCATGGAGTTCTATACAACCCGGGGCTATGGAGAGGACGAGCTTCTCCCTTGGGATGTAATTGATGTGGGTGTCAACAAGCGCTTTCTGCTGCTGGAGCGGCAGCGGGCGTATGATGGCAGGGTGACCCCGGACTGTCGGCATGGCTGTGCAGGATGCGGCGCCAACGGACTGCTGAAGGAGGTGTCCTGCGATGCCTAGACTGTGCTTTGAAAAGACGGGAAACGCTGTATGGATATCTCACCTGGACTTGATGCGATTGTTCCAGCGGGCCTTTAAGCGGGCGGGGCTTCCTCTGACCCACACCCAGGGCTTCAATCCCAGACCGTCGGTTTCCATTGCGTTGCCCCTTTCTGTGGGGATTGAGAGCGTATGTGAGCTGCTGGATTTTGACCTGGATGGGGACGAGATCCCCGATGACGAAATCTGCCGCAGGCTGAACGGAGCATTGATTGACGGCATTCATGTGCGGGAGGTCTACAGCGATGGCCGGAAAATCAAGCACATTGCCTATCTGGACTGTGCCTTGACCCTGGAATACGATGCCGGAGTCCCCAGCGGGGCGGCAGAGGCCCTGGCGGCACTCTTTGCCCGGCAGGAGCTTGTCGTCACCAAGAAGAGTAAAAACGGAAATACGGAGCAAAATATTATCCCCATGATTCGCAGCCTGCAAGTGCAGAACCCGGATGCCCACACGCTGAAAATTGCAGCTCGTATTTGCTGCCAGAATCCATCCCTGAACCCCATGCAGCTCTCGGCTGCCATTGAAGCGTATCTCCCAGACCTGACCCCCGATTTTGTGGCGTGCAGGCGGGAAGCAGTATATGACCTACAGGAAACCATATTCAGATAGGAGAAGTACAATGAAAGAATTGATTATGCTGGAAGAATGCCCCCTTTGCCGTGGCCCTGGAATGCTGATGCACGAGGGCGGCTGGAGCGTGCAGGTAGAGTGCACGGATTGCAGTGCCCACACCGTGTATGTGGAGTACGCCAACGAGGAAGAAAAGGAGCAGGCAGAGCAGACAGTTGCCCACCTGTGGAACATCGGCAAGGTGGTCAGCAGCGAGCGGGGAGAGTAATTTCCTCTCTTGCTGCCGGGGCAAACCGGAGGAAAAGATTTGCTTCCAATACCAAAAAGAGCGGGGAAAGCTGCCCCGCTCTTTTTCGGGCTCTTTGGTGCAGGCTGCTGCCGAAATAGGACTGTAAAAAATTTTTCGAGTTTTTGAAAAAAGTACTTGCATTTTCCGGGAACCTGTGATAATATATCCAGGCAGTTGAGAGACAGCACAACAACAACTGAAAATCCGGGTGTGGCGAAGTTTGGTATCGCGCTTGAATGGGGTTCAAGAGGCCGCTGGTTCGAATCCAGTCACTCGGACCAACCGCTGAGATTGAAAAATCTCAGCGGTTTTTCTGTATTACGAATCCAGGTCGATTTTTTCTGTGATGGTATCGGAGACCTTCCATGCGATGTCCTCCACCTTGTCGGCGGCTTTTTCTGCCAGCTTCCGGGTGGGATTGCTTTTGGGCATTGCCAGAACTGCCACCATGCCGGCTGCCACGCCAAGACCGGCGGTCAATGCTACTGCTTTCATATTCATGTTTTCACCCCCTATGAAATTAGGATTCCCAGAGGATACAAAAAAATACAATGTATCCCCTTTGCACATTGAAAATAAATGTGATATACTGTACAAAAAGGCGGAGAATAGGAAGGGGCGGGGTGACATATGTCAATAGATGCATTGCACGTTAAAATGAAGCGGCAGGAAAACACACTGATGGTGGATTTTTCTTTGGACCCGGAGCTGCTGCCCCCGGCTATTCTGGGGGAGTATGACGATATTTGCGATGCATACAAGCAGTTCTGTGACCAGCTTTTGGCCAGCTTGAAGGGAAGGGCCGCAGCCGTCCGGTTCAGCGTGATTCATTTTGTCCTATTGGGCGAACGGGGCATCCCCATACTGTCCGAGCTGCTGGCCAAGGCCTCCTCCATGGGCTTTTATGTTCTGCTGGATGTATTTGGCATTTCATCGGCCCCGGCGGCGAAGCGTGCGGCCGAGCGAATCTGGGGGGAGGGAAGTCCGCTTCCCTGCGACGGTATTTTGATTTCCGGCTATTGGGGTACAGAGTTGCTGAAGCCCTTCATTCCATACTGCCAGGAGAAGAAAAAGGATATCTTCGTTGCCGTCCGGTCTACCAATAAGACCTCCTCTGAGATTCAAGACTTGCTGGTGGGCAGCCGGACGGTGCATATGGCGGCAGCGGACTATGTCAACCGATTCAGCGCTTCGGCGGTGGGACGATTTGGCTATTCCTGCGTCTGTATTGCCGCCTCTGCCACCATGGGCGGCAGCATTAAGATGCTTCGCAGCCAGTATCCCCAGATGTTCCTGCTGATTGACGGCCTGGACGCTTCCGGCGCCAATGCCAAGAATGCCTCCTATGGGTTCAATAATCTGGGCCATGGTGCCATTTGCTGTGTGGGCAGCTCTGTTACCTGTGCATGGAGCCAGCCGGAGTATGCCGGGATGCCCTTTGCCGAGGCAGCTGCGGAAGCAGCAGAAAAGGCCCAGCGCAAAATCAACCGCTATATAACCATCCATTGATTCCTAAATTCTATGTATCCGCCAGTTTCGCTGCTGTCTGCTGCAAACTGGCGGATATTTACCTCTTTTTGGCAGCGGTACTGGGGGTGCTGCTGTTGGTCTGTCCGTTTTTTCCCTTGGCATATTCCGTTGCCCGGGTGGCAATCCGCTCTTTTGTGCCGTCCTGGGTGGGGGTGGTGGTGACCTCTGTTGGCTGGGTGGTCATTTCCGTGGCGGGCTGGGTTTCAGGCATGGTGGTTTCGGCCACTGTTGGTATGGCCGTGGGGACGGTGGTAGCAGTGGTGCTGGCAGGATTTGCCCGGCAGCCGGAAAGCAGCAATGCAAAGAGCGCAGCTGTATACACCATTTGGACAATCGCTTTCATAATTTCCCTCCAAATATCCTTGTTTCAAAGGAAGTATGCCCACCAGATGTAAAAAGATACAGGGAAAATCCAAATTCTCCGGCCCTTCTTCTGAAAATCAGCCGAAAAATGGGCATTGCTATTTTTCTGTTTTTGTGTATAATATGAGCAGAAGGTTTCCCCTATAACAAAAATACAAAGGAGTCGTTTCATTATGAAGAAGCTCTCGGTGAAAAAGGATTCCCAGTGCATGGCTTGCTTGGAATGTGTCCGTGCCTGCTCCCAGGCGTTCTATAAGGAGTTCAACCAGGCATACAGCTGCATCCAGATTGTGGCCAAGGGCACTGGCGCAAAGCCCAATGTGTGCATTCAGTGCGGCAAGTGCATGAAGGTTTGCGAGCACGATGCCATCACCCAGAATCCCAAAACCGGTGTGTACATGATCAACAAGAAGAACTGCGTTGGCTGCGGCAAGTGCGTCGAGGTTTGCCCCACCAAGGTCATGGTTCACAAGGCAGAGAATCCCGTGTCCAAGTGCATCGCCTGCGGTATTTGCGTCAAGGTTTGCCCCATGGACGTGTTGGAGATTGTGGAGAAATAATCTGTTTTCCATTCAGCAGCTTGTTCAGCCGCCGGAAGCTTCGGTTTTCCGGCGGCGTTTCTTTTTGGCGCGGCCTTTCCGTGTGGAAATTAACGGTTTGTTTCCATTGCCCCAGCGGTTTTTCGTTGCGCATGGGAGGAAAATGTGCTATACTAAACTCAATCATACACCCGGAGGCGTTTATTGTGGAATTGAACTCTTTTCAGCAGGAAATTGCAGGGAATCTACCCCAGGTGGAGCTTCGTTTTCATGAGCCGCTGAGTAAGCATACCTCCTTCCGCATCGGCGGCCCGGCAGAGGTAATGGCCTTCCCCAAGAGGGAAGAAGAATTGGCGCAAATCTTGAAAGTGTCCAGGAAATTGGACATCTCATATCGTATCCTGGGAGCAGGAACCAACGTACTGGCCCCGGATCAGGGCACCCCCGGGTTGGTCATTTGCCTGAAGGACTGTCTGGGGGGCATAGAGCAGCTGCCCGGCAGCTGCATCCAGGTTATGGCTGGTGTGACCATGTCCCGGGCAGCGGTGTTTGCTTCCAATCAGGGGCTTTCCGGGCTGGAATTTGCCCACGGAATTCCCGGAACCGTGGGGGGCGGCGTATACATGAATGCCGGTGCCTACGGCGGGGAAATCAGTCAGGTTTGCCAGACGGTAAGAGTTATGGATTCCTTCGGGGAAATACACCGCCGTTCCCCCGAGGAAATGGACTTTGGCTACCGCCACAGCGCCCTGGAGCAAAGCGGAGAAATTGTCATCAGTGCCGTTTTCCAGCTAAAGCCTGCCCCGGTGGAGACGGTGAAGCAGCAGATGAAAGAGCTGCAGGCCCGGCGGTCTGCATCTCAGCCGCTGGACTATCCCTCTGCCGGGTCTGCCTTCAAGCGTCCGGCCGGGGGCTATGCCGCCGCCCTGATAGAGCAGGCGGGGCTAAAGGGATATCAGGTGGGCAGCGCCGCCATTTCCCGGAAGCATGCGGGCTTTGCCGTTAATCTGGGGGGCGCAACTGCCGAAGATGTTCGGAGCCTGCTTTTGCAGGTCTCCCAGCGGGTATATCAGGATTCCGGCGTTTGTTTGGAACCGGAAATCAGAATTTGGTAAACAGAGAGGTGAGTGCTATGCGGTCGTTTTCTGCGGCGGCAAAAGCGGAAATCTGTAAAAATGTCCCCCAGTCGGCATGCTGTGCACTGGCAGAGTGCTTTGGAATCCTGCTTTTCTGCAATACCTTTCGCAATGATTCTATAAAGATTATCACAGAGAGCGGAGAGTTTGCGGCGCTGCTCCGGAAGCTATTCAAAAAGACCTTTGGATTTGACTTTGACAGCCAGGCAGGGGAGGGCAAGAGCAGCAAGCAGGTTTTTCAGATTCAGGATGCCCGAAAGCTGGCGGCCATTATGAATGCCTTTGGCTTTGACCGGGAGGAGACGTTTTCCCTCCATGTTAATCTGCCTGTGGTGGAGAATGACTGCTGCAAGGCTGCGTTCCTTCGGGGCGCCTTCCTGGCAGGGGGCAGTGTCACCGACCCGGGGAAGGGATATCATTTGGAGCTGGCCACGACCCATCGCAGCGTTGCCAGGGAGTGCTACATTCTGATTCACGAAACCCTGAGCTTTCCCCCCAAGCTGGCCGCCCGGGGCGGTACCCAGGTGATTTATCTGAAACAAAACGAGCAAATCGCCGATTTGCTTACATTCCTCGGGGCATCGGTGGCCTCCATGGGGATGATAGAAGCGAAGCTGGAGCACGAGCTGAATAACCAGGTAAACCGGCGCTGCAACTGCGACGATGCCAATATCACCAAGGTGGTTGAGGCATCCCAGGGGCAGCTGAATGCCATCCGCATTCTCCGGGAGCAAAATCGATTCGACCAGCTTCCCGAAAAGCTGAAGCAGGCCGCCACACTGCGGGAGAGCAATCCAGAGGCCTCGCTGACAGAATTGGCCGGACTGGCAGTGCCGAAAATCTCAAAGCCGGCAATGAGTCACCGGCTAAAGCGGCTGGTGGAAATGGCAACGGAGGAAGAAAGATGAGTTTTGTCCATCTGCATGTGCATACAGAGTATAGCCTGCTGGACGGGGCCTGCCGCATCGACCGAATGATGGAGCGGGTCAAGGAGCTGGGGCAGGACACCATTGCCATTACCGACCATGGGGTTATGTACGGCTGTATTGATTTTTACAAGGCTGCCAAGGCGGCGGGAATCAAGCCCATTATTGGCTGTGAGGTCTATGTGGCCCGGCGGCAGATGTCCGACCGGATTCATGGTCTGGACAATGACCCATACCACCTGGTGCTGCTGTGCAAGAACCGCACCGGATATGAAAATCTCTGCTATATGGTTTCCGAGGCCTTCCTCCATGGCTTTTATGGCAAGCCCAGAATCGACTTAAATCTTCTCCGGGAGCGGCATGAGGGGCTGATAGCCCTCTCGGCCTGCCTGGCAGGAGCAATTCCCCAATATCTGATGGAGGAATCCTATGACTCAGCCAAGGAGTATGCCCTGAATCTGGCGCAAATCATGGGCCCGGGGAACTTTTATTTAGAGCTCCAGGATCATGGCATTCCGGAGCAGAGAATGGTAAACCAGGGAATCCACCGCCTGGCCAGAGAAACCGGGCTGCCGCTGGTGGTCACCAACGATGCCCACTACCTGCGCCGGGAGGATGCCAAAATGCAGGATGTACTCCTGTGCATCCAGACAGGCAAAACGGTGGATGACCAGAACAGAATGCGCTTCCACTCCGATGACTTCTTCCTGAAAAGCGAGGAAGAGCTGCGGGAACTGTTCCCGGGGTGTGACCAGGCCTTTGACAACACCGTAAAAATTGCGGAGCAATGCAACCTGGATTTCGTATTTCACGAGTACCACCTGCCCTCCTTTCCGGTGCCGGAGGGCTTTACCAACGAGGATTATTTCAGGAAGCTGTGCTACGACGGCTTCCAGGAGCGTTACCCCAACCCGCCGGAGGAATACAAGCAGCGGCTGGAATATGAAATTGGCGTCATCAGTCGAATGGGGTATGTGAACTACTACCTGATTGTGTGGGACTTCATCCACTATGCCAAGCAGTCCGGCATTCCGGTTGGCCCGGGCAGAGGCTCCGGTGCGGCCTCCATTGTTGCGTACTGCATGCATATTACGGAAGTTGACCCGATGAAATACGCCCTGATTTTTGAGCGCTTCCTCAACCCGGAGCGGGTGAGTATGCCGGATTTCGATACGGATTTCTGCCAGGAGCGCCGGGGCGAGGTTATTGACTATGTGTGCCGTAAATACGGCGCCGACCATGTGGCCCAGATTGCAACCTTCGGCACCATGGCTGCCAGAGGCGCCATCCGGGACGTGGGCCGGGCGCTGAATTTCAGCTTTGCCGAGACGGATGTGGTGGCGAAGCTGGTGCCGACTACCCCCCACATCACCTTGCAGGAGGCAATGGATTCCTCCCCCAAGCTGAAGGAGATGTATCAGCAGGACCAGAGAATTCACTCTCTGCTGGATACGGCTATGTCCCTGGAGGGAATGCCCCGGAACACCTCTACCCACGCAGCAGGTGTGGTGATTACCGCAGACCCGGTATACACCTATGTCCCGCTGTCCACCAATGACGATACGGTGGTCACACAGTATACCATGACCACCATCGAGGAGCTGGGTCTGCTGAAGATGGACTTCCTGGGTCTGCGAAACCTGACGGTTATCCGGGATGCAGAGCAGCAGATCCGAGGCATTGACCCGGAGTTCTCCATTGACCGTATCCCGGACAATGACCCGGAGACCTTTGCCATGCTGGCAGAGGGAAAAACCCAGGGCGTGTTCCAGCTGGAATCCTCCGGTATTACCGGCGTGTGCATCAATATGAAGCCCACATCCATTGAAGACCTGACGGCCATTGTGGCCCTCTATCGTCCCGGCCCCATGGATTCCATACCCACCTTCATTTCCAACAAACTGGATCCCAGAAAGATTACCTATAAAACCCCGCTTTTGGAGCCGATTCTTCGGGTGACCTACGGCTGCATCGTCTACCAGGAGCAGGTGATTGAGATTTTCCGCACCTTGGGCGGCTATACCATGGGCCAGGCGGATAATATCCGCCGTGCTATTTCCAAGAAAAAGATGAAGGTTATCGAGGAAGAGCGCAGGGTATTTGTCTACGGCGACCCGGCCCAGAATATATCCGGCGCCATTGCCAAGGGGGTAAGCGAGGCGGCAGCCCAGTCCATTTACGATGAGATTGTAGACTTTGCCAACTATGCCTTCAATAAGGCCCATGCCGTGTGCTATGCGGTGGTTTCCTATCAGACGGCATATCTCAAATGCCACTATCCCCAGCAATATATGGCGGCGTTGATGACCTCTGTTTTGGACTATGCAGAAAAGATTTCCGGCTATATCACGGAATGCAAGGAAATCGGCATCGAGACATTGCCCCCGGACATCAACCACTCGGAAGACCATTTCAGTGTGGAGGGGACGTGCATCCGCTTCGGCTTGGGGGCCGTGAAAAATGTGGGCCATGGCCTGATTAAAACCATGGTGGCCAAGCGTGCCGAGGGGGGGCCATTTAAGACCCTGGAGGACTTCCTGGAGCGGATGGGGGAAGGAGAGCTGAACAAACGAGCGGTGGAGAATTTTATCAAGTGCGGGGCAATGGATTGCTTTGGCTATCACCGCAGTGAGCTCCTCTCCGTTTACGAGAAGATGATGAACGCCGTTTCTGCCACCAGAAAAAAGAATCTGGAGGGGCAGATGGGGCTGTTCTCCATGCTCTCTGATCAGGATTCTGCAGGAAAAATCGATATCCCTTACATGGAGGAGTTGCCCCGGGCGGAACTGATGGCCATGGAAAAGGAAACCACCGGAATCTATATATCCGGCCACCCCATGGACGATTACCGCCAGCTGCTGAAGGGCACCAGCGTTGTGCCCATTTCGGCCCTGACAGGAGAAGAGAGCAGATTCCAGGATGAGCAGATTGTCAGCATTGCGGGCATTGTCCAGACCATCAAAATGAAGATGACCCGAAGCAATACCATGATGGCCTACGTCACCATAGAGGACGACACCGCCTCCATTGAGCTGATTGTATTCTCCAATGCGCTGAACGAGCATGGGGGCTATCTCCGGGAGAATGCGCCGGTGGTGGTGGTGGGCAAGCTCTCTGTGCGGGATGACAAAGACCCGCAAATCATCGTCAACCGGGTTCGGCCTATGTCTGATTTTACAGACCCCTACGTCAAGCCCTTCCTCCATGAACTGATCCCGCCCAAGCAGGAGCCCCCTGGGGACAGTACCCTCTACCTGCGGCTCCCTACGGAAAATTGCAGAGAGTACAAAAAGGTTCGGGCGATTGTCAATATGTTCCCCGGGGACAGCACAGTGGTAGTGTTTTTCGCAGATTCCCGCAAGCGCCAGGGGGCACGGTGCCTGCTGCGGAATTCCATGATAGACGAATTGAAAAATGTGCTGGGAGAAGCGAATGTTGTTCTGAAATAGCCTTTTCTTTTTCGGGGGAATATGCTATAATAATCGGATGGAAGGAGTAGGTAGCTTGAAAAAAAGAATATTGTGTTCTGTTTGGGCAATGCTGCTGATTCTGCTTCTTTGCGGCTGTGCAGCCAAGACAGTCGATGAGATGTATGCATTACCCCGCAGATCGGAACGCAACAGCAATCTTCGCTCTGCGATTGAATCGGCCATGGAGGGCAGGGTGTATGCCGCCCCGCTTTCCGGCAACAACCGGGAATCCGTCCAAACGGCGGACCTGGATGGGGACGGAAAGGAAGAATATCTGATTTTTACCAGGCTCACCCAAACCGATGCCCTTCAAATTCTCCTGTTTAATCAGCTGACGGATGAAAGCTATCAGCTGTGGGAGATTATAGACTGCAAAGGCTCCTCCTTTGAGCAGGTGCAGTATGCCAGTGTGGACAATGCATCGGGCAGCGAGCTGATTGTAGGCACCCAGCTCAATGAAAATGTCACCAAGACGGTTACGGTCTATTCCTTTGCCACCGGCCAGTCGGAAAAAATCAAGAGCATGATTTATGTCAGGCTCCTGGTGGTGGATTTGAACGAGGACGGCCGGAGCGAGCTGATGGTCATTCAAAACGGCGATGCCGTCTCCGGAAACGGCACGGTAAGGCTCTATAGCTATCGGGACGGAAACCTGACCGGCTCTGCGGAGGCAAAGCTCTCTGTGCTGCCGGAGTTTATCCGCCGGATTGAGGTCAATCGGCTGTCCGGTGGGGAACCGGCGGTATACGTTTCCAGCCTGTCCATGAGCAATTCCATCGAGACGGATATTTTTGCCCTGCGGGATGGAGTCTTTACCAACATCGCCCAGGCCAGCGAGGCCAGCGCCGGTGTGCAGCCGGTGTCCAATTACCTGGTATATGCCCAGGATTTGGATGGCGACGGTATTTTGGAGCTGCCCAGCCTGCTGAATATAATGTACAACCCCACCGGCCAGAATTTGATTCGCTGGTTCAGTGTGGATATCGCTGGGCAGGAAACCAATAAACTGTATACATTCCACAACTTCGACGAAGGCTGGTACCTGCAGCTGCAAAGCGAATGGATTGACAGAATCGCAGTGGAGCAGAACGGAAATATCTACACGTTCTATATGTGGAACAACAGCTACGGTGCCGCCGTCCCTGTGTTCACGGTGTTTACCCTGACAGGGAGGGACAGAGACAGCCAGGCGGCTGTGCAGAACCGGTTCGCCCTGCACCGGGGGGAGGACGTTGTGTACGCGGCAAAGCTGGAATCCGGCTCGGCAATTTATGGGATGACAGAAAGCTATCTCCAGAACAATTTCCATCTAATCCGCCAGGGTTGGAATGCTTCGGAATCATAAGAGGTGGACTATGAAAAAAGTTTTAATTTTGGAAGATGAAGTGAATATTCGCAGCTTTGTTGTTATCAACTTGAAGCGTGCGGGATACGATGCCATTGAGGCCGGCACCGGCCAGGAGGCATTGGAGCGCCTGGCGGAGAATCCGGATATCGGCGTTGCCATACTGGACATTATGCTGCCGGATATTGACGGCTTTGAGGTCTGCCGCCGGATTCGGGCTACCAGTAAGCAGATTGGCATTATCATGCTCACTGCCAGAACCCAGGAAATGGACAAGGTGACGGGGCTGATGACCGGAGCGGATGATTACGTCACCAAGCCCTTCTCTCCGGCGGAGCTCACCGCCAGAATAGATGCCCTGTTCCGCCGCCTGGGTGGTGACAGTGTAGTGGGCTCTGAGCTGCTGACCCAGGGGCCTTTTGTGATGAATACCAGAAATCACACCCTGGAGAAAAACGGAAACAGAATCCGTCTGACCCAGGTGGAGTATGCTATCCTCAAGCTCTTTATGCAGAATCCGGGCCGGGCACTGTCTCGGGAGGATATTCTGGCAGCCGTCTGGGGCAGGGATTACGAGGGTGAGCTGAAAATTGTGGACGTGAATATCCGCCGGCTCAGAATCAAGATTGAAGACGATACGGCCAACCCCACCTATATTACAACGGTGTGGGGCCTGGGCTACAAATGGGGCGCATAAAGGGGAATGAAAGAAAAGAAGAAGAGGTCCCATGGTCTGCAAAAGCGGTGGCTTATCAATACCTTCGGCGTGATTCTGGCCCTGGGACTTGTGTGCGTCGCTGCGGTCACTGCATCCTATGCGGCCTACTACTACACCAATATGCAGGCGGATATGCGGCACCGTGCCCAATCTGCTACATCGTTTTTCTCGGACAATTCCTACCAGAATTTCTCGGAATACTACCAGGCCTGCATCACCTACGCCCGGAGCTACGAGGCCCGGGATGTGATAGAGCTCCAGTTTATCGACAAAAATGGCCACCTGGTGGCAACATCCTACGGCCTGTGGGGGGACGAGTCGCCGGAGACACCTGAGATTTCCCAGGCACTCAGCTCCCGCACCAGTGAGCCCTTTGTCGGTGTGGACCCGATTACAGGGGAGCACATCATCTCTATTTGCAGTCCGCTGATTTACAGCAGCGGCGAGGTGGTGGGGGTGCTTCGATTTGTCACCTCAACACGGGTGGTAAATCAGCAGATTTTTTACATCGCCTGTATTTCCATTATGGTTTTGGCGGCATTTCTGCTGGTGGTGCTGCTCAGCGGCGGATTCTTTATGAAATCCATTATGGTGCCTGTGGCGGAGATTACGGAGAAGGCAAGACGAATTGCCAGCGGCAGCTACGGTGCACAGATTCAGACGAGATACGATGACGAAATCCGAGATCTGGCGGATACCATCAACGAAATGTCCACAAAGATTAGCCAAAATGAGAAGATGCAGGCGGAGTTTATCTCTCAGCTCTCCCACGAGCTGCGTACCCCCCTGACGGTAATCAACGGCTGGAGCGAAACCCTTTTGGCGGATGAGCGGATGGATGACGAGACACGGCAGGGAATGAAGATTATTTCCAGCGAGGCCAAGCGCCTGACCGGTATGGTAACGGAGCTGCTGGACTTCACCAGAATGCAGGACGGCAGAATGACCCTGAACGTGGAGCTTACGGATATCCGCAGCGAATTTGAAGACACTGTTTACATGTACAGCAGCCGCCTGGCCCAGGATGGGATTACCCTGGAATATCTGGAAAATGACGGCGATATTCCTGAAATTCCCTGTGACGGTCAGAGACTTCGGCAGGTTTTCCTCAATGTGCTGGACAATGCGGCGAAGCATGGCCGGGATGGCAAGCGCATCGAGGCCAGCATCTCCTATGAGAATGACCAGGTGGTGGTTCGCATTCGGGACTTCGGCCCGGGCATTCCAGAGGACGAGCTGGGACTTGTTAAGAAAAAATTTTATAAGGGCAGCTCCAAGGCCAGAGGCACCGGCATTGGCCTTGCCGTCTGTGAGGAAATTATGGAGCTTCACAACGGCAGCCTGACATTGGAAAATGCCCCCGGGGGCGGGACACTGGTTACAATTTCCCTTCCTGCTTCCCAATAAAGAAAGGATTGCTATGGCAAGTACAAAAAATCCACCGGTGAAGGAAAAATTCAAGACAATGATTGGCGGTCAGGCGCTGATTGAGGGCATCATGATGCGCGGCCCGGAGAAGGATGCCATTGTGGTTCGGACATCCAAGGGCTTGGAGACCGAGGTGCACCCCAGAAAGCGCAGCTCCAAGAAATCCATCAAGAGCTGGCCTTTTGTCCGGGGCATCTTTAACTTCTTCGATTCTCAGGCGGTGGGCATCAAGGCCCTGATGCGCTCTGCCGACCTGGCACCGGAGGAAATGCAGGAGGAGCCGTCCAAGTTTGATAAATGGCTGGAAAAGGTTCTGGGCAACGAAACCTTCCAAAAGGTGATTGTGGGCATTGCAATGGTGCTGGGCGTGGGACTGTCCGTCCTGCTGTTTTTCCTGCTGCCTATGGTGATATCCGGATTTCTGGATGGGGTAATCAAAAGCAATCTGATGCTGAATCTGGTGGAAGGCATTATTCGGATGGTTATTTTTGTGGCCTATATGGCACTGATTTCTCGTATGGGGGAAATGAAGCGGGTCTTTGGCTACCATGGAGCAGAGCACAAAACCATCCGCTGCTATGAAGCGGGCCTGCCCCTGACGGTGGAAAACGTCCGGGCACAGACACGGCTGCACCCCCGGTGCGGCACCAGCTTCCTGCTGGTGGTGATGGTGATTTCCATCCTGATTTTCTCCATTGCCTCTTCCGTGCTACTTTCCCTGTGCCCCCAGCTGGCAGAAATGCGGGGGAGCGCCTTGTACCGTGTCATAATGATTGTATTTAAGCTGCTACTGCTTCCGCTGGTGGTGGGAATCACCTATGAAATTAACCGCTGGGCGGGCCGCCATGACAATTGGTTTACTAAAATTCTGACGGCACCGGGCATGTGGATGCAGTATTTTACCACCCAAGAGCCGGATGACAGCATGATTGAGGTGGGCATCGCAGCCGTGCAGGCGGTGCTTCCGGAAAAGGAAGGAAGTGACCTGTGGTAATGACCCATCGGGAGCTTTACCTATTTGCAAGAAATGCTCTCTGCCAGACGGAGTCCCAGCAGACCGCCGGACTGATTGCCAGGGATTTGATTTGTACCTTTTCCGGCAAGACCGCCGAGCAGATGCTGGCAGCCCTGGAATATGGGGCAGACCCGGAGGTGGTGGCCAGGGTCAAGGAGGGGGTTCACCGTCTGCTGGATGAGGAGCCCCTGGCTTATGTGCTGGGAGAGTGGGAGTTCTATGGCTTAAAGCTGTATGTAAGCCCGGATGTGCTGATTCCCCGGGACGATACCTGCGCTGTCACAGAGCTTGCCATCAACCGAAGCCTTTTCCTTGAGAAGGACCCGAGAATCCTGGACTTGTGCTGCGGCTCCGGCTGCATCGGCCTCGCCATTGCCAGCCGGGTGAAGGATGCCCGGATTACTCTGGCAGATATTTCCAAGGAAGCCCTGGCGATTGCCAAAAAGAATATTGCAAGGAATACCCTGGGTGGAAGAATGAGCACCTTCCAGGTGGATGTGCGAAAGCACGCCCCGGGCTTCCTGGGCAAATTTGACATGATTGTTTCCAACCCACCCTATATCACAGCCGGGGAGATGCAGAGCCTTCCCAAGAGTGTGGATGCCTTTGAGCCCCACCTGGCACTGTATGGCGGCGAGGACGGCTTGGATTTTTACCGTGCCATCATTGAAAATTACACCCCCATTCTCAAGCCGGAGGGATATCTGTGCTTTGAATTCGGAATGGGGAGGGGGGATGCGGTTTGCAATCTCCTGGAAGCGCACGGCTATACCATCATCGAGCGGAAACGGGATTATAACGACAGAGAACGTGCCGTGCTGGCCCAGCACGGCGGGAAAGGATAAATGACTATGGCAACGAAAAAGACCGTGTATGAAACCCCCACCCCTGCCTCGGATAAGAAGAAGGCACTGCAAACCGCACTGGCACAAATCGATAAGAATTTCGGCAAGGGCACTGTGATGCGTTTGGGTGACCGGCCGGAGATGAATGTGGAGGCAATCCCCACTGGCTCCCTGGCTCTGGATGCTGCCCTGGGAATCGGCGGTGTCCCCAAGGGTAGAATCATTGAGATTTATGGACCGGAATCCTCCGGTAAAACTACCCTGGCGCTGCATATCCTGGCGGAGGCTCAGAAGCGGGGGGGCGAAGTGGCGTTTGTGGATGCAGAACATGCCCTGGACCCGGTATATGCCTCTGCGCTGGGAGTGGATATCGAGAACCTGCTGATTTCTCAGCCGGATACCGGCGAGCAGGCTTTGGAAATTACCGATGCCCTGGTTCGCTCCGGGGCGGTGGATGCAGTTGTTGTGGACTCCGTTGCTGCCCTGGTGCCCAAGCAGGAAATTGAGGGCGAGATGGGGGATACCTTCGTCGGCCTTCAGGCCCGCCTGATGTCTCAGGCTCTGCGGAAGCTGGCGGGTACCATCTCCAAGACCAACTGCGTGGTAATTTTCATCAACCAGCTGCGGATGAAGATTGGCGTAATGTACGGCAACCCGGAGACCACCACCGGTGGCAATGCCCTGAAATTCTATGCCTCCGTCCGCCTGGATGTCCGCAGAGTGGAGGCCATTAAGGAAGACGGCAATGTGGTGGGCAACAAAACCAGAGTCAAGGTGGTTAAGAATAAGGTAGCACCTCCTTTCCGGGAAGCCGTGTTTGACATTATGTACGGCCAGGGTATCTCCAAATGGGGTGAGCTGGTTGATTTGGCTGTCCAGCTGGAAATCATCCAGAAGAGCGGCAGCTGGTTCAGCATGGGCGACGAGCGCATCGGCCAGGGCAAGGACAGCGTGAAGGCGTATCTGCTGGCCAACCCCGAGATTGCCGAAAAGGTGGAGGCAGAGGTTCGGGAGAACCTGTGGAAGATTTGCGGCGGCACGCCCAAGGCCCCTGCAAAGGCGGCGGAGCGGCCCATTGCCGTAAGTGCGGACGATTTCAACGATGAGGATTGAGCACCTGAAGACCACGCCGGATCGGGCAGGGCGCTACTTCGTCCAATTTGACGATGGAACTGTCATGCGGCTCTATCGCCAGACGGTGGAGGACTTCGCCCTGTATTCCGGCATGGAGCTGTCTCAGGAGCAATACCGGGAGCTGGTGCAAAATGCCCAGAAAATCTCTGCCCGGATGCGTGCGGTGCGAATTGTCTCCGCTTCCGGCGTTTCCAGAAAAGAGCTGGAAAGCCGCCTGGTTCAGAAGGGAGAGAATCCCGGCCAGGCGAAGCAGGCAGTGCAGTGGCTGGAAGAGCTGCATTTGGTGGATGATGCCAAGCTGGCGGAGCAGATTGTCCATTCCTGCATTTCCAAGGGCTACGGTTTGGCCCGGGCCAAGCAGATGCTGTATGAAAAGCGTGTGCCCAAGGAGTACTGGGATGCTGCGCTTGCCGACTACCCAGAGCAAACGGAAAAAATTGCTGCGTTCCTGAAAATGCGGATTGATGACCCAACCAACCAGCGGGAGGTCAAGCGGGCTGTGGATGCACTGCTTCGCCGTGGCCATAGCTACCACGCAATCCGCGAAGCGCTGAATGAACTATCTTTTGATTCCGAGGATTTACCGGAGGACGAATAAATGGCTGTAATTGGATTTATATCTCTTGGCTGTGCCAAAAACCAGGTGGATTGTGAGCGGATGATGTACCGTGTCCAGGAGGCGGGCTACACCGTCAGCGGGACGCTGGATGGATGCGACGTTGTGGTTATCAATACCTGCGGCTTTATCGATTCCGCCAAGTCAGAGGCAATCGATAATATTCTTATGGTGGGTGCCTTGAAGGCAGAGGGGAGAATCGGGAAGATTCTTGTTACCGGCTGCCTCTCCCAGCGCTATCAGGGGGAAATCATTCAGGAAATGCCGGAGGTGGATGGCATTCTCGGCACAGGCAGCTATGCCGAAATCGTTCCGGCCATTGCCTCACTTTTGGAGGAGAAAACCGTTTCGGATTTTCAGTCCATTGATGCCCCGGAGCAAGAGACCTGGCGCATTCTGACGACGCCTAAGCACTATGCCTACATAAAGATTGCAGAGGGCTGCGACAATCACTGCGCCTACTGCGTGATTCCCTCACTGCGGGGCAAATACCGCAGCAGAAGGATGGAGGATGTGCTGCTGGAGGCAAAGAGGTTGGCACAGGCCGGAGTAAAAGAGCTGATTGTGGTGGCCCAGGATACCAGCCGCTACGGTACGGATCTGCCGGAGCATACCCGCCTCCTGCCAAAGCTCCTCCGGGAGCTTTGCCGAATTGATGGAATCCATTGGGTGCGGGTGCATTATGTGTATCCGGATGAAATTGACGACGAGCTGATTCAGGTGATGGCCCAGGAGCCAAAAATCGTCAAGTATTTGGACATTCCCATCCAGCACTGCAACGATGGCATACTGAAGCTGATGAACCGCCGGGGCAACGGCGCATTCTTGCGGGAGCTGCTGGGGCGGCTTCGGGAGCGAATTCCCGGCCTGGTGATTCGCACCAGCTTGATTACCGGCTTGCCCGGCGAGGGAGAGGCCGAGTTCCAAGAGCTCTGCGATTTCCTGCGGGAAATGCATATGGAGCGGGTGGGGGCTTTCCCCTTCTCCCCGGAGGAGGGAACCCCGGCCGCCCAGATGGAGCACGTGGATGCAGATATCGCCATGGAGCGGGCCCAGAAGGTGGAGATGCTCCAGTCCGAAATTATGGATGCGTACAACGCTTCCGTCATGGGCAAAACGCTGGAAGTACTGGTGGATGGCTATGACGAGGAATTTGAGCAGTTCTACGGACGTACCTTTGCCGACTCCCCGGAAATTGACGGGCGGGTTTGGATTGCAGCCCGGGAGCCGCTGCACGAGGGCGACTTTGTGCAGGTAACCATTGACGGCACCCAGGACGGTGACCTGACCGGCTTTATTTCGGAGGGGGAAGCAGAATGACAACTGCAAGCAAAATTACCCTGGTGCGGGTGTTCATGATTCCTCTGGTGATGATTGCCTTGTATCTGAGCAAGGGCGTGACCGGGCTTTGGATGTGGATTTCCCTGGGGCTGTTCGTCATTGCCAGTGTGACGGATTACATCGACGGTCAGATTGCCCGCAAGTGCAACCAGGTCAGCGATTTCGGAAAATTCCTGGACCCCTTGGCAGACAAGCTGCTGACCATTGCGGTGATGACCATGTTCTGCCAGTGGGGGCGCTTTCCTGCCTGGGCGCTGATGCTGGTGCTGACCCGGGAATTTGCAGTCACCGGCCTGCGGCTGGTGGCAGCCCCCAAGGGGCGTGTCATTGCCGCCGCCTGGAGCGGCAAGGTGAAAACCGCCAGCACCATGATTGGCCTGTGCGCCGTGCTGGTGTTCCCGGAGAATGCTGCACTTTTGTGGGTGGTAACGGCGGTTATTGTGGTGACCACGGTTTACTCCGGCGTAGAGTATTTTATCAAGAATTGGAACTGCCTTTGGGAGTGATGCTTCCAAGGCACAGAAAAAGAATCAGGACCTGCCCCTTCCGGAAAAATCCAAGGCGGCAGGCCCTTTTTTACCCTTGATGAAACAAATCTCGTTTCTCAGTCGTATTCATGGTGAAAGGAGGTGAGGACCATGACTTCTTTGTTGCGTACGGACAGAGAAATCACGGAAATCTACAGAAGAAATGTGGATACGGTCTACCGTGTCTGCTATTCCTTTATGAGGAACAAGCCGGAGGCGGAGGATATGACCCAAGAGACCTTCCTGCGGCTGATTGCCTCTGAGAAAGCCTTTGAAAACCAACGGCATGAAAAAGCCTGGCTCATCGTGACGGCCTCAAATCTCTGTAAAGACCAGCTTAAGCGGCTTTACAGGCATGAGGAGGACTTGGAGCAGCACACAGAACTGGCAGCGGAATCGCCTCCGGAGGAAAACGCCGTGTTGGAGGCCATTCTCCAGCTGCCCACGGATTACAAAACGGTGGTATACCTCTATTACTACGAGGGCTATACCACCGGGGAGATTGCAAAAGCCCTCCATTGCCTCCAGCCCACGGTCCGAACCCGGCTTGCCCGTGCCCGAAAACAACTGAAACTGATGTTAGGCGGTGATTTGGAATGAAAAAACAGAGCATTCATCAGGCATACGATTCCATTACGCTGACCCAAGGGGAAAAGGATGCCATGCTTGCACAAATCCTGTCCGTATCCGGTCATCGGCCTACGGAAAGGAAAAGGACCATGAACTATAAAAAGACATTGATGATAGCAGCCATCGTTACTGCCATGGCGATTTTTATGGGCTGCGCCGTTGTGGCTCTGACCACAAAGCAATTAAAACTGGATGAGTACGAAACCACATCCCCCGCCTGGATTGACGGGGACGGACAGCGCCACGAGGCCATGGAGGTAACGAAAACAGTCCTGTCCCTACAGGGCTTACAGGGAACGCCGGAGCAAATGGCGGCAAAGGAATGGTACGATTTTTGCAAGGGCTATGACCCGGACAATTCCATTTATGTTGCCTCCCATGGAAAATTCCAGGCCCCGGAGGAATATGGGGCTTACGATGTCTATTCCCAGGAGATGTTGGAGAAAATAGATGCCATTGCCCAAAAGTACGGACTCAAGCTCATGGGCAAAATGGGCCAGGCTTACCACTACGATTGGAAGCTGGGCTGGGATGCCCTGGGCATTCAGGAGCCGGTGATTTCCGGTACGGATGATACCTTTGAGCTTCGGGGTTGTACCTTTTTTGAATCCGGCAGCTATTGCATTTATACAGGCTTTCATGTAACAGACCCTGCCTTCTCCTGGCAGCATCCCACCAATTTGGTGCTGCACTGCAATAAAAAAGGCTTTATGGGGAACAAGATTGTCAGCCTGATTAACGGGGCAACCACAAGAGAATGGAACTATACCAGAAGTGACGGAAAGACCATTTTGATTGTGGTTTCCAGCGACCCGGTTCAGCCGGCCAATAACGGTATCTATCTCATCTGTGACCGGGAGGATGCCTTCTTGTATGCGATTTTCCCTCCAGCCTACTACTTAAATGGTGGAGATGGGCCAAGGGAAGAAATGTCCGACAAGGATATTGAATGGCTGGCAGAGCATATTGATTTTTCGCTCCAGACAAAAACGCCGGATATGGATGCGGTGCTGCCGCTGCTTCAAGAGGAGGATGCCGAGTACGATGCCCTTTTGGATGCGGATGATCCCTTTGCCCAGGACAGCTACCGGAAGCTGCGGAAGGTTCTGGGGGCGGTGACGGAATACGCTCTGGTGGATTTGGATGGCGATGGGATAGAAGAATGCTTCTTCTGGGATCCATATGGCAATCCATCCCTTTACACCATGAAGGACGGAAAAACCGCCCCGGTGCTTACCCAGGGAGAGAAAGCCTTCGGCATTCAGGGGACGGTCACCCTCTGCGAAAACAATGCTTTGAAAACCTATGAGGAAGTGGGACAGGCTTATAAGCTTTACTGCTTCTATACCGTGGAGCAGGGAAGCCTTGTAGAGCAGAACCGGGTGGTCTATGACATTGCCAACGATGCCTGGGGCTTGAGCCTCAGCGGCATCCATATGGATAAGACCCTCAGCCGGGAGGAAGCGGAGTCTATTTTGCACACTTACCGTGAGATTCCCTTGGAGCGAGCGCCAATCGAGGATATGCCAGAGGACAAGTAAAAAATCCAGAATGGGAGGGGCACGGGCATTCCCGTGCCCTTTCCCAAATTTTCCTGGATTTTCTCCAACGACTGTGCTATAATGTCCTGGCATTTCCAAGGAAAGCGAGGACGATACAATGAACGAAAAGGAAGTTGGCGAAATTCGCCGCCATCTGCGGCGGGATCGCAGCAACATGACTGCCATCTATGGCTGCTTTGTCAACGATAACAAAGAAATCATTGCCGAATACCGGGCAAGCACCGGCATTATGTCGGAAAACGAATCGGATAAATACTACGCAATTCTGCGCAAGGCCCTTTCCGGGGCAGTGGGGAAGAATCTTATCGACCTGACCTTCAAGACCAGCCAGGTGGCCGGAAGCCCGGAGCACAAGCTGCTGATGGATTTGCGGGAGTGTAAGCTCCAGGATGATGAGCTGCGCCAGTCCCTCTACCAGAAGATGATGGAATCCATCGTGTTGGAGGGGAATTATCTGATTCTTCTGGGATGCGATACCTATGATGTGCCCTTTAAGAGCAAGGATGACTTCCAGCAAAACGACTCCTCTGACGAGAGCTACACCTATCTGATTTGCGCTGTCTGCCCGGTGAAGCAGACAAAGCCCAATCTGCACTATGTCCCAGAGGAAAAGACCTTCCACGATGGGGCTATGAATCAGCCTGTGTCCGCACCGGAGGTGGGTTTCCTGTTCCCGGCTTTTGACAATCGTTCCACCAATATCTACAACGCTCTCTATTATACCCGCAATACCAAGGAAAACCAGGATGCCCTGATTGAGGCCCTGTTCAATACCCCGGTGCCCAAGCCCGCCGCCGAGCAGAAGAAATGCTTCGAGGCACTGCTCACCACCTCTTTGGGGGAGGAGTGCAGCATGGACGTGGTGCAGACCGTCCATGAGCAGCTGTGTGAGCGGATGGCGCTGCACAAAGAGAGCAAGGTACCTGACCCTCTGCTGGTGGACAAGCAGGTTTTCAAGGATGTGCTGACCGGCTGCGGCGTATCCGAAGCCAGCGTTTCCAAATTCAGTGTGCAGTACGATGAGACCTTTGGCTTTGAAGCGGAGCTGCATCCCAAGAACATCATCGACAGCAAGCATTTCGAGATTCACACCCCGGATATCGCCATCAAGATTGACCCCACCCGCACGGACTTGGTGGAGACCAGAGTGATTGGCGGCGTGAAGTACATTATGATTAACGCCGATGAGGATGTAGAGGTCAACGGAGTCAGCATCCATTTCCAGGGCGACCAGGAACAGAGCTAAAAATCTTTCTGATTCAGAAGAAGCACCCGGACTGCCCGGGTGCTTTTTTCACAAGGTTGACATTTACACATTTTTCTGTTATGTTCTTGCTATCGAATCAAAGCAAATGTTTGGGATTTTGCCTGCAAGAGAGCATCGATGTGTTGATGGCGTTTCGTGAAAAAAGGAGGTAGACCTGTGCTAAAATATAAGGAAAAAAAGAAAACTGCGTGGTGGATGATTGCCGTAGAAGGAATCATATGTATCATACTGGTTGTTTGCTTCTTTACGAATGCGATGAAAAGGGAAGAACCGTCTACAAGTGCTGTACAGGCAAGCAACGAAGATAGCGGCGAAATGATGCAGCATACCATAGAAAACCTGGAAAATAATGGAACCGATACAGCATTTTTAGACCTGTGCGGCAGCTGGATTCTTGATGAAAGCTATACAGTCCAGTCAAATAATGGCATTGAACTTCAGGCAATCATTGGAAAATCTCCAACAAACAGCCCCAGTACGCTTCTTTTGAAGCCTGACGGAGTCATTGAGTTCACGCTTGGCAGTTACAAAGGGGAAGGCAGATGGCAGCCTGACGGAGATACCGGTCGCTATGTCGCAGACGTGCTTCTGTCAAACGATGGCGGCAATGTTTCGCTCCCGCTGTACACCTCTAGAGAAAGCCCCAATCGCACGCTATATCTTGTTCTTCATTACGGAGATGCTGTACTATTTTGGTCAAAGATGAATCAGAAAAGCGATATTGACACGCTGAATTTAAGCGGCAGCTGGATTCTTGATGAAAGCTATACAGTCCAGTCAAATAATGGTATTGAACTTCAGGCAATCATTGGAAAATCTCCAACAAACAGCCCCAGTACGCTTC
>ENA-OZAA01000103-OZAA01000103.1-human-gut-metagenome-genome-assembly--contig:-NODE-103-length-65091-cov-29.329141_pt1 | contig 65091 bp, 56 predicted proteins | sample MGYA00244204_ERZ653492 | MGnify/ENA primary metagenome ERZ653492 (study PRJEB26926, sample SAMN06164980) | human gut metagenome | biome: ENVO:00009003; feature: ENVO:2100002; material: ENVO:00002003... | reverse complement strand
GCGGTCTATCTCTTGTTTTCGGTTGCTTGCTTCCTTACCGTACATGAGCATTTGCGCCCGGATTGTCATTACCATAGCCCTCCAAGAGGTTGATAACGCCCCAGATGCCAAGACCTGCACCCAGTGCAATCACAAGGGTCTGCAATACGTCTACTGCCGAATTGAAAAATGTCATAGATTGACCTCACTTTCTGCCGCTTTGCGGCTCTTGAATTTTTGTGTTTGTATTTTTGTGCATGAAAAAAGCCGCCCTCATCAAAAAAGGCGGCTGCGCGGGCAATGCCCGCAAGGGAACAGGAAGTGCAGAGGTAGGAGCGCGTACCATGTAGCCGATGCTTACGGTCTTGATGGCGGTATCACCTCCCAAGTGGCGGTGCGGACAATTTCGCCGCCCGCTTTAATGAGATCGAGAGCTTGCGCCCGCTGGCGTTCGCCGCCGCTTTGAAAGCTCTCCAAAAGCTGCACGGTACCCCATACCGCAAGCCCTGCGGCAAGAGCGGTGATAAGCGTCTGCATGACTGCTCCCGGCGTTTTGCAGGCGTTCGTCACGGCGTCCTCCTTTCCGCGCCGCCCTGCTTGGCAAGGTAGGCGCTGTATGCGGTCAGAAAGCGGTCGATGGCTTCCTGCCGCTTTTGCTGCCGCTTCTCCGCAAGGGCGACAAGCTCCCGGATCGCCCGCGCAAGCTGCTGTTTCTCCCGCTTCTTTCTGATGCGTCTGTTCATTCCGTAACCTCCTGTAAATCCGCTGCGTCAATTTCGTAATAGTCAAAGACGGTATCCGGCTTGATGATTACCGGGCGTCGCTGCCGCTTCAAAAACTTCTCGATGTCAAAGGTGTTTTTCTTGTCATAGTCCGAAAGGTATTTGTATTTCGGGTGCCTTGTGATGTCGTACTTGTCGGAGAAGAACGGGCGAACGCCCCGTAGCTGCAAGATACATTTCCCGCCGTCCATCACGGCAATTTCGTCCTGGCTCATAAGCTCCTTTCCGAGCTTTTGATAGTTCAGTCCATGAGAAACGTCCCGCCCCCGGTTTTCGGAAGTGTTGAAGCTGTCAATCGTTTCTTTCCCCAAAACCTCGGAGATTTCTTTCAGCGTCGTTTTCTCCTTGCCGCCGAGGAAAAGGGTTGTGTCGCAATTCCCGATGATGGTGTCGGCGTGTTCCTTGTAGATGGCTTTTAGCTGGCTCTGCGCCTGCACCACAAGGCAAGCGGAGATTTCCCGGCTTCGCAGGACGCTGATCAGCCGTTCCAAATTGGGGATCGTGATGTTGGCTACCTCGTCCAGCAGACAGCGAACGTGGATAGGAAGTCTGCCGCCGTATTCGTCGTCGGCTTTGGTGCAGAGCAGGTTGAAAAGCTGCGATACGATCATCGCCGTTACAAAGTCAAAGGTGGGGTCGGTGTCGCTTGTGATGATGAACAGCGCGGTCTTTCTGTCGCCCAGCGTGTCAAGCTCCAATTCGTCGCTCTCCATAAGTTCCCGCAGCTCCTTGATGTCAAAGGGTGCAAGCCTCGCGCCGCAGGAAATGAGGATCGAGGAACGGGTCTTGCCCGCAGACAGCAGAAACTTTTTGTACTGCTTGACCGCAAAATGCTCCGGGTCTTTTTCCTCCAAGCGTTCAAACATGAGGTCAACGGGGCTTTGAAACTCGCTGTCATCCTCGCGGGCTTCGCTTGCGTTGATCATTTCAAGCAGCGTCGTAAAGTTTCGCTCTGCGTCCGGGGCTTCGTAGTGAATGTAGCCGATTAACGCACAGTACAGCAGCCGCTCGGCTTTCACCCAAAAATCCTCGCCGGACTTTTCGCCGCTGCCCTTGGTGTTGGCAATCAGCGTGTTTACCAGCTTCAAAATATCCTTTTCGTCGCGGAGATAGGCGAAAGGATTATATTTCATGCTCTTTTTGAAGTTAATGGTATTCAGCACCTTAATACGGTACGGCTCATAGACGAGCTTTCCGTTTTTTCTAACGGGCTTTCCGTCCTCGCCCAGCTTCGGACTGCCGCGCTCCAAAAGTTTGCCGCACTCAAGCAGGAGAGTACCTTTCGGGTCAGACACGAGATAGCTGCTGTGCATTTGCATCAGGTTGGGTTTGACGAAAAAGCGGGTTTTGCCGCTTCCGCTGCCGCCCACCACCAGCACGTTTTTGTTCCGTGCATACTTCGGCTGCTTCGGGCGGCTGTTCATCATCAGCCGTTCCGTCTGTGTGAGCAGCACATTGTTTTCAAACACCGGGTCGATGTACGGGCGTATATCGTCGGCGCTGCCCCATCTCGCGCTGCCAAACTCTTTTCCCCGGCGATATTTCTTTGCATTTTTGCTTTTGACGTAAACAACAAGCCGGATCAGTGCCGCGCCCAAAATGCCCACAAGTAAATCTGCGGGGTGCAGGCTTGGCGCGAATGAGGAAAAGGCGGCGGCAAAGCCGTCACCAATGGAAAGCAGCTTGCCGGAGAGGTCATCCCCCGGCGCAAGCCGCGCCGCCTGTCCCGCTTTATCAAAGAGAAAGACAAAGAGCAGATAAGGGAGATTGGGAAGTATCAGCTTTTTCAGATTTATGCTTTTCATCGCTCAATGCCCCCTCTTGTCTGATTTTTCACCTTTTGGCGGTCAGCGTTAAGCTGCTTTGCTTTGTCCTTAAAGGCAGCTAACGCCTTGCGGATCGAGGGCTTTTGTTCCTGTGTCAGCTTCTTTGCGGAAAACTCCTGAAAAGCTGCGGTCAAAACGTCCGCGTCGCGCCCCTTGAAAAACACAAGGTAGCGGGGCGGGCTTTCCGTCGCGTCCTTTTTCAGCGCAAAGTCAACGCCGTATTTCTTTGCCGTACTCTCAAAGGCTTTGATATTGCTGTCAGTGATTTCGATGCTGCTTACGCCTGCGTTCTGCTTCATAAGCTGTTTTAGGGTCTGCTTGCCGTGGTGCTGCACCGGCTTATCCAACTGCTTTTTGATTTGTGAAAGCATGAAGCGAATGGATTTTTGCAGCATTTCGGCGGTGAGCTTGGTCGTCCTTATGGATAAGGCAATGACTTTTTCGTTGATTTCATCTTGCATTTACCGTCCTCCTTTCGCGGTGATATGTGCTGCGCCGCTTTTAGGCGCAAAAAATGGGCGTCCGCTATCTGCGCCGCCCCGCTTAAATCCGCACCAGTAAGCCGTTCAAGTCCTCGGCGCGGACACCCGCAAGATACCAGTTGTCGCCGTACTCCATGCGGGTTGGCTTCCACTTGCCGCCTGTGAATACCTCCAAGCACTCGCCGCAATGCAGCCCGCCGTAGTAATCGGCAAGGTCAAAGCGGATGTCGTAGCGGTCGGCGGTTTCGTCAAAAAACAATGCGCCCTGCTTCATAGTCTTGTCCTCCTTTGGTTTTACAGGCTTTCGCCCTCGTTGCAGGTGTAATCGGGTATGCCGCCTTTCGGCTTCGCCCATGCGACGCCTGCCATGTCGTGGGCGACAAGGGCGGTATAGTAGCTGTCGATGGTAGACGGGGCGTTGAACAGCACCGCCCGTAGATACTGCTTGATATTGCGGATCTTCGTGGTGTTCTCCCGCATACAGTCAAGGACAAATTCAATATGGCTGCTCGTCAGCTTCATAAACTTGCTTTTGACAAGCTCTGCCGGATAGTCATCCCCGGCGATGCGGAGCGTCTTTCTCGCTGTGCATACCGTTTCCAGTATGAGGTCAACGATTTCGTCCAGTCGGTCTTTATCCATGTGCGGATCCTGTATGAGAATGTCATACTCGATATTGTCCTTGATGATGTCCCGATATATCTCTATTGCGCTCTGCGTTTTCGCTTCCGTTCCTTTCCGTTCCGGCTCTGCCGCGTCCTCTGTGAAAGGTGAGGGGTAAGGGGAAAGGATAGGAATGGAATGGGTATTTGATATATCCGTATTTGATTTCTCTTTTTTTGATAAATCAGTTCTTGATATATCTTTATTTAATTGCGTTGGATTTTCCGACGTCGGATTATCCGTCATCGGATTTTCCAACATCGGGTTATCCGTTGTTGGATTTTCCAATATCGGGTTTTCCAACTGCGGCTGCTCGTAGATGGTGTACTCGATTGCCGCCATCTTGCCCTTTTCGTCGCGCCCCTGCCGCCGAGTGATATATCCGGCTTTTTCAAGCTCCCATACGGCGGTACGGATCGCGTCGATGCTCTCACGGTTGATATGGGACAGCCCTGCAAGGGTATAGTCCCAGTTGTCCGGCAGGGACAGCATTTGCGAAAGCAGCCCCTTTGCTTTCAAGGTCAAGCCCCTGTTGCGTAGATGGTGGTTGCTCATTACGGTATAGCCGCGGTTTCGTTCCACACGGAAAACTGCCATTGTTCATCACTCCTTTGCTGTGCTTTTGTTACGCAGTAGAAGCGCGTTTTTAAGGGAAAAGGTATAAACACCTTGCCTTGCCAAAACCGCGCCCCAAAAGCCGCTTGCTGCAAGGCTTTTTCCGGCTCTACTGCGTAACATGAGGGCATGAAAAAAGCGGCGTTTCTGTTCTCCCTGTGTGGGATTGAGAAACGCCGCCTGTGTGCGCGTATTCTATTGTGCTTCCGCGATATAGTCTTTGATGATTTCGCCAAAATCTGCCGTAAAGGAAAAGATGAAGTATTCCAATACGTCGGGGGCGGCGTCCATCGGCTCGGCTTCCTCGGAAAACGGTAAGCCCATAAGCCCATACAGCATTTTGATGATTTTGAACAGCTTGCCCCGGTCTGTGGGGGTGTTCATGGAAACGAGAACATCGGTAAGGCGGTTGATAGTTTCCATATCGCCGCCTGTCGTCACCCAGACCATTTCTGCGAACGGCTGCGTGATTGCTCCGGCGACAAGGTTGATTTTGTCCTTGCTGATTTCGCCGGACGGGGTTATAATACCTTTGTCAAGTAGAGTGTTTTTCATCGGATTCTCCTTTTCTTCAATGGTGCCCGTGGTGCCCTCTTTTTTTACAAAATAGTGCCCTGTAAGGTGCCCGGTTTAACACATGATTTGTAGAACGCAGAGGAACAGGGGCACCCTATGTTTTAGTAATTTTTGCTTATACTATGCGGGATTTCAGCCTGTTTAGAAAATCAAAAATCATAGCGTATATTTTTTTCACTTGACTTTTGTTCTCTTTTGATTGATATTAGAGAGGTCATATTTGTTATGACCTTGCAATGGTGCCCAAATGGTGCCCGGACGTGAAAAACAAGGTTGTAAAAAGAAAAACCGCCACAATCACAAGATACAAGAAAAGCCTTTGGTTACAAGGCTTTTCGCAGATAACCTATAAGAAGATATGTGGAAATACAGGGCGGTTTTGGCTGTTTCACGACCCTCGAAATCAGGTAGTCGCGCAAGCGGCTCGTGGGTTCGAATCCCACCCTGTCCGCCATAAGTCCACCGTAATTTTGATAGAATTACGGTGGGCTTTTTCTATACCCGAAAACCGCTTGAAACAAGGCTTTTCGGTAGAAAAATTCGCAAAGATATGGTATAATATTTTTGAAATAAAACGAAAAATCGGAACTTAGGAGAGCTATAATGAAAATAGCGAATGGAATGCAGTTTGTAAATGACGAAGCTGTCATTGGGAAATGGAATAATATCGGTTGGATTGAAAATACATATTGTACTTCGCTTGACGGATTAAATGAAAAAAGCGGTGAATATGATACAATATACTTTTTGCCGAACGGTGAACCGTACTGGATATTTGAAGGCTGGACAAAAGGCGTTCTTTTAATTCATTACGGCGGTAACGAGCCTATTCTTACATACAAATACGATATACAAGTAATTGACGGCAAGGAATATCTGTTTTTCAGACTAAAAAACAAAACCGAGATTTTTGTCAAGTTCAATTCAAAGCACTATACAAAAGCGACTCTCGGCAGGCACGATAACATTGAACTTCCGTTTGTTTATGATGAGCGTATAACAGGAAAATGGAAGTCTGTTGGTTTTGTTGATACAATGGAAAGCTTTTCACCAAACAATACTTGCGACGATCTTTATCTGAAAGAAATCTACTTCTTCTCTGAGGCAGATTGGAACAGACTACTATGGACGAGGTGTGGCACGATAAATGGACAAAAGGCTGCGTTATTAACATACATCGCACAACTGTTGCTGCTTATGAAATAAAAGCTATAAACGGTACAGAGTATTTATTTATGGAGTGGAAAATGGGAAACTATATCTATGGCGATAAGGAACCCGATTTTTATGTGTTTGTCCGCGCATAAGAACACAGATGTTTGACTTTTTTGCATTATTGTCAAAAATTTCATTATATGATACAATCGGTTTGATGAAACGAATTTTTTCAGGGGTTACGGATATGAAAAGAGTGCTTATATTAAACGGTGAGGGTGCGGCTTTAGAAAACATTGCAATCCGAAGTGTTCTTGAATATTTCGGGTACATTGTAACTATGTATAACATAGGCAGACCGCAGGATTACTTTGATGTATTCGGCGGAAAGCTATATTTCAACTATGACTATTTAATTATCGGATGTCACGGTGACGGCGGAAAGATAATCGTTCCGGTTTTAGGGGAAAATGTCTATTATCCGAATGAGTGCCGGAATAATATCGGTTATGAAGAATTACAAGGTTCGGTAAAAATCAAGGATAAAACCGTTATATGCACCGGATGTACCACAGGTACCGGAGATCTATGCAAAGCGTTTAATCGAAATAACAATATCTTTGTTGCTCCTGCGGATTATATTGAAGGCAACAGCAGTCTGTTGTTTATTGTGAACCTGTTTTATCATTTGTCCAACGGATCGAGTTTTAAAGACAGCTTTGCTGCTGCAAACAGTATTGATAGTGAAACCCAACTGTATAACTTTTATTCTTGATATTTTTATTATAAGGATGGTAAGTTCCGATTTACTTCAAGCGGCGGCGTGTCACCCAAACTCTTAAATCATAAACCGCCCTGCGCTGAACCGACGTTGTTCTCCGTTAACGCTTTTCCATCAAAATTACAGCAGACTTTTTCTACGTCCGAATAAGACTTTCGCTTGTTCTGATATATAACAAACCCCGTCACAGATTTGCTCTGCGGCGAGGTTTTGTACGTTTTACGGTTATTAGTATTTTCTGCGGTACTGTAATCGTTAAAATACTATGTTTCGGCTACGATTACAGCTACCTGTCCTCTTTCTTCAACAGGAATTTCGACATGGATTTCGCCTCGTTCGTCAACAAATACCGCATACAGTTCGCCTGCGAGCTGCTGAAAAACTCCGACGAGGACGTGACACAAATAGCAATGAAATGCGGATTTTCAACCATCAGAAACTTTAACCGCGTTTTCAAAAATGAAACGGGACAGACACCCAAAGATTACCGCAATGCGAACAGCTCAAATTACGGCTCGGATTCAAAACGGCGGAAAGCGGATTGAAGCGAAAGAGTTTTCCTTTTATTAACAATGCTGTTTCAAATTGAGCGGGATTGATGTATAATTGTTTTACAAGCCTTTTGGCAGGAGGTGAAATAAGTGAATTCCAACAAACACATGATAATTGCCAACGGGCGCATAATCACCGATGATATCGTTGATTTGAAGTATAACGGCATAACTCAAAAATATGATATAACTTTTAAGAATCAAAAGACATATTCATATAATCCCGAAAAAGTTCATTGGCTTAAAGATCCTACTGTTTCAGATCCGCTGAATTACCGTATATCGCATAACGAAAATGAGCTTTGGGGCATACGCGCCATCTATATCTTTACGGATATTGACAGGCGCTATTGGCATATCTGCTTTGAAAACGGCTCCTCTCGCGATTACAGGGAGGATGAGCTGCAAATCGACAAGTCTGTTCTTGAAGACAGCGCCGCAAAAAATGTTTTCGAATATTTGAAAAGGTCGGCGGAGCTCTGCAATTTAAAAACAGAAACCGGCGACAAGCTTTTGCCAATGCAATATGCCGGAATTAATTTTATCGATGAAAACTCCGCATTGGCCGATTATCTTTGTCCGTCTCTTTATTCCGCCGAGCCATTGCGGTCTACACATCTCATCTTTCCTTTTGGATGCAACGCAAGTCAATTTAAAGCCGTAAAAACCGCTTTAGAAAGCAAACTCAGCGTTATTGAAGGACCTCCCGGAACCGGAAAAACTCAGACGATTTTGAATATTATCTCTAACATTCTCATCGCGGGCAAAACCGTACAGGTAGTGTCCAACAACAATTCGGCAATACAGAATATCTATGAGAAGTTTTCCGAATACGGGCTTGAATTTATCATTGCCTCACTCGGCAAGTCGTCAAACAAAGCCAAATTTCTGACATCACAAACAGACTCATACCCAAACTTCAGCGGATGGTTTTGTGCCGAGGCGGAAAGCCCGGAGTTCATTGAAAAAATAAGCAGTATCAACAAACAGCTTGAAAATGCTTTTGCGTTACAGTCCGACCTCGCCGAAGCAAAACAAGAGCTAAACCAAATCATCCTTGAACAGCGGCACTTTGAACAATATATAACCGAAACCGAGCTTCCCGACCGCTCAAAGATAATCATGCGCAGAACAGTCAGCTCTTCCGATATCCTCAAGCTGTGGGAAAAATGTCAGCGATACGCAGACAGAGGAAAAAACATACCCCTGTTTTTCAAGCTTAAAAGCAGATTCGGATACGGTATGTGCAGGTGGGATTTTTATAAAAATAAGCCCGAGCATATAATTTCGGCGCTCCATGCTCTTTTTTACAGCGCCAGGGAAGAAGAACTGAAAACAAAAATCAGCACCATTGAGAGCTCTTTAAAAGAAATAAACGCACAGCAGCTTCTTGATGATATGCGCACAAAATCAATGCAGTATCTTAAGCATCGCCTGTTCATTAAATATTCAAGAAACAAAGGCCGCCCGATTTTCACCGGAGAGGATTTGTGGAAAAAGCCGCGGGAATTTCAGGCTGAATATCCGGTAATACTCAGCACTACATTTTCGTCTCGGAGCAGTTTATACAATAAATCAAAATTTGATTATGCGATAATGGACGAAGCATCACAGGTTGACATTCCCACGGGTGCTTTAGCTCTTTCGAACTCCGGTCATGCAGTAATAGTCGGCGACTCCAAACAGTTGCCGAATGTCCTGACTGATGACGACCGAAAAATTGCCGATGCAATGTTTCATTCTTTTGATCTTCCGGAGAGCTATAACTTTGCAAACAACAGTTTCCTTTCTTCGCTGTGCAAAGTTATTCCGACTGTTCCGAGAACGCTTCTTCGCGAACATTACAGATGTCATCCGAAAATAATAAATTTCTGCAATCAGAAATTCTATAACGGCAATCTTATAATTATGACTAATGATTGCGGCGAATCGGATGTCCTTTCCGTGATAAGGACTTCGATCGGCAACCATTCGAGAGGACACATGAACCGTCGTCAGATTGATGTACTTATCGCGGAAGCATTGCCGAAAATCAAATCCGATCCTGACGCTATCGGAATCATTGCTCCGTATAATGAGCAGGTCAACGCGATTAAAGAACAGCTTTCGAATGACTGCATTACAGTCGCTACGGTTCATAAATTTCAAGGACGCGAAAAAGATTCAATAATAATGACAACTGTTGACAACAGGATATCGGACTTTACCGACGACCCGTATCTGCTCAATGTTGCAGTATCAAGAGCAAAGAAACAGCTTGTGCTGATAACCTCCGGCAATGAACAGGCGGATGGGAAAAATATATCTGATCTTATTGACTATATCGAATACCAAAACTGCTCCGTCACCGACAGCACATTATATTCGGTCTTCGATTATCTCTATAGCCAATATACTCGGGTAAGACATAACTATCTAAGCAAGCACAAAATAATTTCATCATACGATTCCGAAAATCTCATGTATGCGCTAATAACAGAAGTTTTAAACGAAAGCGGGAGAAATGATCTCGATATCGTTTGCCATCAGCCGTTAAATATGCTCATAAGGAATCCGTATCTGATGAATGACGATGAGTGTCGGTATGCAATGAACAGCTCGACTCACCTTGATTTTCTGATATTCAACAAAATTTCAAAGAAAGCCTTTCTCGCAGTAGAGGTTGACGGATATTCATTCCACAAAGCAGGCACAAAACAAGCCGAGCGGGACAAAATAAAAAACACAATTCTTGAAAAGTACGGAATCCCTTATCTCAGATTTGCAACAAACGGCAGCGGCGAAAAAGAAATATTGAGGCAAAAAATAGACAGCCTTTCATAAGTTTCTTTGCATATATCTCTGTTCTTTAAAATCCCTCCATGTGCTAAATAAGTGCAGCCGGCGGCTACCGATTCGGATAGCCACCGGCTTTGAAACCGTTTCGTTTCTTGCAAAGAAGGCGGACGAATATTTTTCAGAAGCATTAACCCATACTGTTCTTATCAAAAAAGTTTAAACGGCACAGCAGAATTATCTGCCGCGCCGTTTTCTTTAAGCAGCCGCCTTCGGTGACTGTATTTAACTATGTTTACTTTTTCAGAATGAATTCGCCGTTGGTGCCGCCGAGATATTCGCCGTTTTTCAGGACTGCTTTGCCGTTGATATAGACGCTGTGGATGCCGCCGGGGGCTGCGTCGGGGCGGGATTCGTCAACGCTGAGCTTTGCGGGGTCGACAATGCTGATATCGGCCTTGTATCCCTCCCTGAGGTAGCCGCGCTCCTTGATGCCGTAGCGGTCAGCGGTTGCGCCCGTCATTTTGCGAACTATCTTCTCTGGGGCGATATTCCAGCGCCTGCCGAGCAGGAAGAACTGCGGAAAAGTCTGGAATGTCGCAATATTCTGCCTCCCCTTTTCCTCGACCCATGCGTCGGTCATGAACACCGACATGTCGTCCTCCATGAGCGTATGCACGATCGTGTCATTGTAATATTTATCAAGATAGATCCTGCCCGTGCGGTCGGAGAGCTCAACGAGCTTCAGATACATATCCAGCGGCTTTACGCCCTCCTCTTCGGCGAGCTGAATGACCGTTTTGCCCTCGTATTCGGGGTGCTCGTCATTGATATACGCGACGGTCATATCCTCCCAGTCGATGCCGAGCACCTTGCGGTACATAAGAATGGTGAGGCTGAGCTTGAAGCGGTTCAGCGGTGAATTCGCCTGCTCCTTGGTGAGCTTTGCATACCACTCGGGGAACACGACGGTGATGACCGACGCGCCGTAATGAAACGCGTAGTTATCATATGCAATGGGCTTGCCCTGAGCTTTGAGGGTGTGGAAAACATTCAGCATCTTGTCGAGCTTTTTCCACGATTTCTTGCCCGTGAAGATAAGATGGCTGTACTCCGTGCGAACGCCCGTCTGCTCCATAATATCAACTATCTCGTCGAGGGCTATTTCGAGGTGGGATTTCTTGGTGATGAGCGGATACTCTGCGCTGACCGCCGAGCAAGCTCTCGCATGAACGGTAAGGATTCCGTCGTATTTCGCAATCTCCTTGGCGAAGGCATAAAGCTCCTCCTTGGTCGCGTATCTGTTAGGCTCATACATGAAGCCCATCGAGCCGCCGAATGCGCCGTCCTCCATTGCCTGATGAACGTGTTCGATCTCATTTTTGAACTGCTCCGGAGTGAGCGGCGTCGGGTCGTAGCCGCAGATACCCGCGCGGACCGAGCCGTGACCGACGAGCGGCACGATATTGACATGGAGTCTGCCCGTGAGCTTCTCACGGAAAGAAGCGAGGCTGCCGGTGAATTCCGACTCAAAGAGTCCGCCGCCGAGCTTGTCTCTGTAGGGCGTATTTTCGTCCGTCCCGAACGGCGAAAAGCTGCAATTGCCGGTTATCTGGGTGGTGATGCCCTGCCTGATGAACGGGCTGAAAAATTTCTCGCTGTCCGCCCTGTCGCAGAAGAAATCGTTGTGTGAATGGGCGTCAATGAAGCCGGGGCAAACATAAAGACCGGTTGCGTCGACCGTCTCGTCCGCCGCTTCGCCGCACTTGCCGACCTTGAGAATTTTGTTGTCCTCAATAAGGATGTCGCCGACAAACGGAGCATTGCCGCTGCCGTCGAATACAGTGCCGTTTTGGAATAAAGTTTTCATGTTTTTGCCCCTTTCCTTGATCTGTATAAATATTATACAATGGCCGCTGAGGAAAAATCAACAAAAATCCGAGCAGCCGAGGCAAATTTCATTCTATTTCGTACAGTTGAAATACTAAACGAGTTTTTCTTGAAAAAAGCTTGAAAATCGCAAAAATTTTCACAAACTCGTGAACCGATTTTGTTGCCTGTTGCATTTCTGTCAGAGCAGTCTGAAGAATACCCGGTGACTTTTTCTTCAGGTGTTACAGCCCGTGTATGATCAGTGTTCTAAGATAATGCTCATTTTTTATTCTGTTCTTTTGCACACTGAGTTTTGGAAAGAATACTGTTGAAACGATTGCAGATTTTTCAATCGTTCTGTCTCCAGGTCTTCAACCACAAAACTCCCGTCGGAACTCAATACCCAAATCGTCCCATGCAAAAATTCATTAATCTTATTTTATACATTTATTCAACCTTCATATTCTATCCGGATAAGCGGTTACTGTTTTGTAGGTGGTTCTTTTATTGTCTTTGAGCTTATACTATGGGCTCGACCCACTTTCCAAAAAGCCTTCCGACAAGAGCTCTTATTGTATCGTAAGTGCGTATGCAAACATCAATTAAATTGCCGTAGTCCCTGCTTGTCGCCTTGACATCGGACTTCCACTCGTTCGGAGATGAGAGAATCAGATGAAGCGGGAGCTTCATTTCGAGGTCGTCCCATTCGCAGAATTTCTCAATCCCGAAATCGCATATATCGCGATAGAGCCTCATCCTCTCGGGAAACAGGCCGAAGAACTCAAACTCGCCCTTGCGCACGGAGCTTTTCCAGACCCTCCAGCTTATTTCGCTCCGCCTTACGTGCTCGTTGGCAACCTCGTCATGGGCGGTATTCCTCTTCGCATTCTCCCAGAGCTCGTCGCATTCCTTGACTTCTTTTCTCGAAAAATGCAATGTTTTATCAACACTGTTGAAACATCTGACGTGTCCTTTTTTCGCGTTTTCGCTCGTCTTGTTTATGAATTCGACAATCTCCTTACCCGCCGCGCCGTAATAAAAATCGCAAAATTCACGCATGGCTTTATCGTAGTCGCAGTAAGGATCGGACAGCAGAGAAGCGATGAGATATGACCTCAAATCACCGAACTCCGCATCGCATTTTCCGAGATAATAATTGCCCTCGACGTAGACTCCCTTGACATTGTTTTCGCAAAGAATCTGCATATTTCTCTGCAAAACTCCGAAATCGGGGAATATGCAGACAGTATACTTATAGTTATTGGCGTAATCCCACACATAAACGCGGTCGCATATTTTACCCCAACCGTAAAGATCGCTCATGAAAGTTGTGTTTCGCTCGCAGTCGGGATCGTCAAATGTATGCGTAAAGCAGCACTCTATGCTGCAAAGCCTCACTATAACATTATCAAGGGGCTTTACGTTCTTCGGAGGCTTTCTCGTGTACTGATACGCAAACGTATCTATTGCAACATTATCGTAGTCCATAAGGGCTACCTGCTCGGCTATGCGGTTTACAAATGAAATCATCGTGCCCGCGTGCGACTCGTTTTCTTCGTCAAGCCTCTTGCAGTTTTCGCATTGGCAGTAGTCCTGATTATCCGCCTGCGTAAGCGAAATTATCTGAAGCGCGGCCTCGGGGTCGTGCCTGTTTTTAAGCAGGTCGAGAACCTCGTCAAGCACGATATGATAAACATACTCATTGGTAAGGCAGAGCTGAGTCGGAATGCGCTTACCGTCTCTTAATGCAAAATACTCGGGATGAGAGTCGAAGTATTTATCTTTAGAACAGAATCCGGCGGTTAGAGTATGGGCAAACGAATTTATATAATTAACCGTACCGCCGAGATCCTCGGAAATTCTGTTATATACTCCGCCACTAAGCCCGTTTGACAGGGAATAGATATGTGAATCGCACCACGACAGTCTCCAGTCCGTCTCGGTATACTCGAAGAACGGAGTATATTCAATATCGACATCATTCGGGATATTCAAAGCATCTCCGCCGTTCGCCAATTTATCGCCCGCGACAAAGCAACGGTATCCTCCGAACTCCTTGAGAAGCCTGCAAACTCCGTAAATGTTCCCCCTGTTTCCCGCTCCGACAACGGCGATTCCGCCGTCATAGCTCTTTATAACATATCCGCCGTCGGCAAACGAGGATACATCATAATCAAAGCGTCGGGTCTTTCCTACCGCGATTTCAAATCCCTTTTTCCCCTCGGAATCTGTAATTATCGGATATTCGATATTTGTAGATTCCCTGACGGTATCACGCAGAAATTCCGCCGCCGCTCTCTCGAGGGAATTTGCATTTTTACTTATTACAATACGAATATTCAAGCCTCGCTCATCTCCCGAAACAGCTCCGACACCTATCGTTAGGACGGAAGCCGCGATAATAACGGACAATATTACGGATATCACTTTTTTAAACATACGTCAAATCCCTCCTAAGAAAATATTTCCATTACGATGTTATTATACAATAACCGGAAATAAAAAACAATAATTCTTATCGCCGCCTTATTTTTTTGTATACTATCACAAATCAAGCGCTTATTTTTCATCAAAATAGCCATACAAGCCTGCCTTCTAATCCCAAATACAGACAGATGCCTCACAAAAAAAACACTTATATTGCACTTTTCGACAACAGCCGAAAAGAAAACGCTTGTCTCTGTTAATTCAAAGATACGGGATTCTCAACAGGAAAAGCGTTTGACTTTTAATATAATCTGATATATAATCGGTATATACCGTAAATAAAAGGAGGGCGCAGTCATGCCGAGACCCCCGCGGTGCCGCAGAATTTGCGTCTTGCCGCAAGTTGATGCCTTTTCCCCCGACGGCCGCGCGGACACAGAGCCTGTCTTGTTGGCGCTCGACGAATACGAGGTCATACGGCTTGTGGATTTAGAGAAGCTGACCCATGAGCAATGCGCCGCACAGATGGACATCTCCCGCTCCACCGTGCAGGAAATATACGAGAGCGCGAGGCAAAAAGTCGCTGCGTGCCTTGTCTACGGAAAGCCGCTTCGCATAACAGGCGGATGCTACCGCATCTGCGCGGGGCGTGAGCATTCGCGCTGCGGGCGCTGCAAACGCTCAAACGAAAGAGACACAAGCAAAACCGACAACGACTATAAAGGAGAACCTATCATGAAAATCGCAGTTACCTATGAAAACGGTCAAGTTTTTCAGCACTTCGGCCATACGGAGCAGTTCAAGCTCTATGATGTTGAGGACGGAAAAATCGTCCGCGAGGCTGTTGTCGGCACAAACGGCAGCGGTCACGGTGCGCTGGCAGGCTTTTTGACACTCAACGGCGTTGACGCTCTTATCTGCGGCGGCATCGGCGGCGGCGCTCAAACGGCGCTTGCAGAGGCGGGCATAAAGCTCTACGGCGGCGTCACCGGAGATGCGGATGCGGCGGTGAACGCGCTGCTTCTCGGCAAGCTCGGCTACAATCCCAACGTCCGCTGCAGCCATCACGACCACTCCCACGAAGGCGAGGGTCATACCTGCGGCGACCGCGGCTGCGGCAAGCACGACTGCCACTGATATGGAAAATATATTAACTAAGCTCCCGTTTTGGACATCTCTGACGGAGCAGGAAAAAGAAATCCTTCGCAAAAGCGCTGTTATTCGGCGCTACGAAAAGGGCTCGTTTATTCACAGCAGCGACCGCGACTGCCTCGGTATGCTGTTCATACTCTCCGGCGAGATACGCACCTATATCCTCTCCGACGAGGGGCGGGAGATCACGCTGTTTCGCCTATACCCAAATGACCTGTGCGTGCTGTCGGCGTCCTGCGTCATCAGTCAAATTTCGTTTGACACGCAGATGACCGCCCGTCAAGACACGGAGGTTTTGATCATCCCGCCAAATATTACTGCTCTGCTCAAGGAGCAAAATATATCCGTGCGCTGTTTTCTCTATGAGCAGGCGACAGAACGCTTCTCCGAGGTCATGTGGGCGATGCAGCAGATTCTGTTCAAGGGGCTCGACCAGCGTTTGGCGGCGTTTTTGGTTGAGGAATGCGAGCGTACAAATTCCAATGCCGTTCGCATGACGCATGAGCAAATAGCCCGGAATATCAGCTCGGCGCGCGAGGCCGTTGCGCGGATGCTCAAGCAATTCACTCAGGACGGACTCGTGGAGCTGAAGCGCGGGGAAATTATCATAAAAGATACGGACGGGCTGAAGCGGCTGCGATAACACTCCGTTTTTAATCTAAAATAAATATCAGCTTAAAATTCGACGTTTCAAAAAAATGTCGGATTTTTTTTGAAAATGTGACCGTGTTACAGTACGGCGCGGCAATTTGGGCTATAATACAGACAACAACCGACGAAAGAGGTGGCAAAAATGAAAATTAAGCTCAATCCCGACAAGGAAATAGTGGACACCGTCCGCGAGGGGCTCAAGCGAACCGGCGGATATTGCCCCTGCCGACGAGAACGGACAGAGGCAACAAAATGTATGTGTCAGGAGTTCAAGGATCAGATTGCCGACCCTAACTTTGAGGGCTTCTGCCACTGTATGCTCTACTACAAGTCCCTGCGGGACTGAGGCGGACAGCCGCGATGTGAAAAAAATTAAGATTAAAGAAAGGAGCCTTTATCATGGCCGAACTTAAAATTACTGCCGAAAACTTTGAAAATGAGGTGCTTCATTCCGAAAAGCCCGTCTTGCTGGATTTCTATGCCGACTGGTGCGGTCCGTGCAAAATGCTCGCACCCGTACTGCATGAGCTTGCCGAGGAAAAAGCCGATTCGCTCAAGGTCGGAAAGATAAATGTTGACGAGCAGACGGAGCTTGCCATGCGCTTCGGGGTATCGAGCATCCCGATGCTGGCGGTCATCAAGGACGGAAAAATCGTTTCAAAATCGGTCGGATACCGCCCGAAGGCGGACATAGCCGCAATGATAGACGGCATAAAATAAAGACGGAACCTGCGGGCGCGCTTCAGTCGCCCGCATTTTATATTTAAACAGGAGCGTTTATATTGCTCTGCAGCACCCGTTGCCGAAAGTATATTCTTTGAGAGAAGCTTTTAAAGCATTTATTTCGCCCGAATCGCCTATAAAGCCTCACTCTGAGGATTATTTTCGGCGTTTTTGTTGATATATTTTCGGCTATATGATAGAATACATCAGCACGATAATTTTTTAAGGGTGATAAAACATGAACAAAGTACCATTGCGTGAGAAGTTAGGTTACGGCGTAGGTGCAATAGGCCTTGACTTAAGCTACGGAATGTTCTATTCCTACCTCTCGCTTTACCTGACCAACGGTCTTGGAATCAAGCCGCTTTTCCTGCTCATCCTGGCGCCGCTCGCCAGACTTTGGGACGGCGTCAACGACCCGATGATGGGCATGATAGTTGACAAGACCAACACCAAAATGGGCAAGTACCGCCCGTGGATACTGACGGGAGCCCTGCTCAACGCAATAGTGCTCTGTCTGCTTTTCAACAATCCCGGCTTTGCGCTCAACTCCGTCGGTCTCTATATCTATGTCGCCGTGCTCTATGTATTCTGGGGCATGACCAACACTCTCGCCGACATTCCGTTCTGGTCGATGATACCGTCGTTTGCAAGCGAGGAGAAGGACAGAAACCTCGTCTCGACTATCGCAAGAACCTTCTCCGGCCTCGGCCAGGGTATAATCGTTATATTCACCGCATACGCAGTCGCTTTCTTTGGCGGCGCGACCGGCAGCAAGCTCGACAAAATGGACTCCGCCTGCCTGACCGCCGGCTTCGGCAAGTGGTCTATGGTGACGGCTGCGGCTCTCGTATTCTTTGCATTAATCTGCGTTCTCTCGACTAAGGAGCGCAGAGTTGTCGTCAACAACGATAAATTCTCGTTCAAGCAGGCAATAAGCGTTATAAAGCAGAACGATCAGCTGCTCGTATTCATGCTCTTTGCCATGATATCGAACGCCGGCTTCTATATGACCTCGGGCATCAGCAGCTACTATTTCACCTGCGTTGCGGGCGACCTCAAGCTTCAGTCCACCTTTAATATGTTCGGCACTGTGGGCTCGGTGCTCTCGCTCCTCGTCATCCCCATCTGCTCCAAGTTTATGTCGAACCGCTCCACCTACCGCCTCTCGCTCATCATGGCGGCGGCAGGCTACACCGGCATGGCGATAGTCGGATATCTCTTAGGCGCAAACGTCTATGCGCTCGGTGCGTTCTACTTCATCACGAGCGTCGGTACGGGCAGTATGTTCGTCAACCAGACCGTCATGCTCGCGGACGTTGTCGATTACGGCGAGTACAAGCTCGGCAAGCGCAACCAGGCTCTGACCTTCTCGATGAAGGGCTTCCTGCAGAAGATGGCTTACACCATGCAGTCGATAATCATGTATGCCGCATTCAGCATAACCGGCTACAACGGCGAAGCGGCTGTACAGACCGCAGCGGCGAACAGTGCGATATCGTTCCTGATGTTCATCGTCCCGCCCGTCATGATAGTCGTCTCGCTTATCGTCTTCCTCAAGAAGTACAAAATCCACGGCGAGTTCAAAACCGAAGTGCTCAAGGCAGTCGGCGGAGAGAAATAATAATAAGCGGAGGTGCAGTGCTGCTGTTGCCTCCGCATTTTTTAACTTAGTATTTGTGAGGTAGTGGTATGGGAATTATAAAAAATGAGATACCGATATTAGAGTTTGATTCAGAGCAGACAGCGGTCATAAGTCCTGTTCATGAAAATCTAAACCTCAATCTTCCGAAGAAATGTGTATTCGCATTTCTCGGCAATTACATAGACGAGTATGCAAACAGCTCCGACACCAAACAAGTATCGACTTTTATCAGCGCAACAAAGAACTATCCTATTTATATAACAAAATACAAAGGCGAGGAAATCGTTCTCTGTCAGGCGCCTGTCGGTGCTGCCGCCGCCGCGCAAATACTTGACTGGCTAATCGGGTACGGAGTTTGTGAAATTATTTCTGCGGGCAGCTGCGGTGCACTTGAACATTTTGAGGAAAGTACATTCCTTGTTCCGAGCAAAGCATTGCGCGACGAGGGGACATCGTATCATTACGCTCCTCCCTCACGCTTTATGGAAATCAACGAAAGAGCAAAAAAGGCCATTGAAAAAACAATACTTGAGCACAACATGAAATATCAAGAGGTTATTACATGGTCTACCGACGGCTTTTTCCGCGAGACAAAAGAAAAAGTCGAATATCGCAAAAGCGAAGGCTGTTCTGTTGTGGAAATGGAGTGCTCGGCGCTTTCGGCGTGTGCAGCTTTCAGAAAAGCAACATGGGGAATGATACTGTATACGGCAGACAGTCTTGCCGATGTTGATAAATACGATGAGCGGCATTGGGGCGGCAACGCATATGAATATGCGCTTACCCTGTGTCTGGACGCGGTATTAGCCATATAACTTTAAAGCGGGATGCGGCAACGAAAAGACGCAGCACCCCGCTTTTATTTACGGACGATACCCGAAAACATTTATCTGAGCCGTTTGCCAAAAGCTCTATCCGATGTTATAATGAATTAAGACAACAAAAAGCAAATGCTCGGGAGGCGAAATGGAAAAGAAATTATTGATTTTCGGAACAGCTTTTATTATCCTCGGTGTTTTGGCGCTGATATTTTCCGGTCTTTCTTATGCCGTGCTTCACGGCACAAACGACGCGCCCCTCGACTTTTATCATTTATGGAACGTCATGCTGAAAATCTCGGTGCCCATAGGCGCAATTCTCTGCGCTGCGGGCGTGATTTTACTGATAATTCGGGCGAAGTCGTAATCTTTTCTCACGCTCTGCGTCTGACTTCACCGACCGTCGCAACAGCGAGTTGCTTGTTATTCCGACGGCTTTAAATTATAATAACCCCGAGGTGATGATTTTATGGATACAAAGGGTATTATTCTTAAACTCAGAACAGGCAAGGGTATGTCTCAGGACGAGCTTGCGGAAAAAGTATTTGTTACCCGCCAGGCGGTTTCCCGCTGGGAAACCGGCGAAACTACGCCCAACACAGAGACATTGAAGCTGCTGTCAAAGCTGTTTGACGTTTCTATCAACACGCTTCTCGGCTCGCCGAGACAGCTTATTTGCCAGTGCTGCGGTATGCCTCTTGACGACGCCGATATCAGCAGGGAAACGGACGGCTTTTTCAACGAGGAATACTGCAAATGGTGCTATGCCGACGGGCAATATATGTATCACAACATGGATGACTTGATAGAGGTTTGCGTGCAGAATATGACGAACGAGAACTTCTCGGCAGAACAGGCGCGCAAATACATGGAGGATATGTTGCCCAAGCTCAACTATTGGAAACGGTACGAATATCTCGGCGGCGCGGAAAAATTCGAGGAATACAAGCAAAAGCTTATCGATGAAATAAACGGCTTAAATATCGACGGTCTGCCGAAGGTTGAAAAGCTCAACGCTCTTGTCGGCAAGTTCATCAACCTTGAATACCGACTGCCGAACGGGACGGCCGTAAAATTTCTTGACGACAACGCCACATATCTCGGCAACGAGCTGGAATGCGAATACGGCGGCTTGCGCCGCTTCGGAATCGCCGCAAGCATGGATTTTTTACTGATTTGCACCTACGAAGAAAACGGCAAAAATCCGGAGCTGGTCGTCTACAAAAAAAGATAAGTGAAATTTTAAACGGGGCGCGGCAAAAACTGCCGCACTCCGTTTTATTATCGACCGCCCGCCGTAAACTCAGCAGAAAACGCAATACGTGTTTTGAAGCCTTATCCGCCATGAGTTTTTGCATTGAATTCGCGTTTGCGGTCTGATATAATGAAAATGATAAAGAGTGCGATTCAAGGCGCAGCGCGGCAGTATTACCAACAGCTTTTCGACTCTTACAATTTTGTGACAACTTTCATCCGATTTTTCGGTGAATGGGGTGCTCATTTTTGATATTCTTGTATTGCGGAAAGGAAGTCCGCGAAAAAAATCAAAGGAGCATTTGTCATGAAAAACAGAAAGAACATTATCGCAACCGTATTCGCCCTTGTCCTTGCCGCAAGCATCATCGCCGCATCGGCGGCTACCGCTTCGGCAAACAACAGAAAGAACACACCGACCGAGACGCTGCCCGAAATCGTCTCCGTCAACTCGCCCGACGACTGCGGCGTTCCGTCCATAGGGAGCTTCGTTAAAGACATGAACTCTCTCACGGAGAAAGAGCGAGAGGCTCTGCTCGGTGACCTCGCCGAGATCGCAAAGCTTGAAAAGCAGATCGATGAAATCTACGCCCGCATGACCGACAAGAACGCAGAAAAGCTCTACAAGGAAATCTCCGCAATCGACGACAAGATAACAGCAGTTCTCGAGAGAAACTCCAAGCTCTGGGAGCGCGTCAACGACGAGTATGACGAGCAGATCGCCGCAAACGAGACGGACATGACCCTCGAGCTCAACGAGGCCGACCTCAACGACGCCCGCGAGGATGAATATGCCTACGAGAAGTTTGTCAGAAATCTTGACACCATAACCGAGGACGAGAGAGCCGCTCTTATCGCCGACCTTGCCAAGGTCGCGGAGCTCAACGAGAAAATCGACGCTATCTACGCCCGCATGACCGACAAAAACGCCGACAAGCTCTATGAGGAAATCGACGCTGTGGAAGCCGAGATTACAGAGGTTCTCGAGAGAAACTCCAAGCTTTGGGACCGCGTCAGCGACGAGTACGACGTGAGAGTCGCAGCGAACGAAGCAGACATGGCCTTTTAAGCCGAGCGAACATAACGCCCTGCGAAAAGGCACAGCAGACAAGCCATGAACACAGAGCCGTGTCCGAGCGGCACGGCTCTGCAGCTACTACGGAGGCGCTATGAAACAACTCATCTATATCGCAGAGGATGAAAAAAACATAAGAGAGACGCTTCAGCGATTTCTCGAAAATGACGGATATGAAGTGTGCGCGTTTGAAACGGGAGACGCGCTTTTAGGTGCGTTTTTCAAAAGACGCGCCGACCTTGTCATTTTGGACATAATGATGCCCGGCACGGACGGGCTGACCTGCTGCCACCTCATCCGCGAAAAGGACAAGGTGCCGATTATTCTTCTCACGGCAAAGGACACCGAATACGACTATGTCAACGGAATATTGCAGGGCGGAGACGACTATTTGACAAAGCCGTTTCGCCCGACTATGCTTTTGATGCGCGTCAAGTCACTGCTTCGCCGCGTGGAGATGGAGCGCGGCGGCGACCCGATGGACAAGGATATTTCAGTCGGCGACCTGCGTTTTTCTGGCGACGAAAAACAGCTCTTCTGCAAGGGAAAGCCCCTCGCCCTCTCCCCCAACGAGATGAAGATGCTTCTGTTTTTGATGCGCGGCGAGGGCAAGGCCTTTTCGCGCGACGAGCTGCTGAATCATATTTGGGGCTACAACGACGAGGTCGAGACGCGAGTGACCGACGAAACTCTGCGCAGAATCCGCAGCAAGCTCTCTTCGGCGGACAGCAACGTGCTCATTGAAACCGTCTGGGGCTACGGCTACCGACTGCGCTCAAAGGAGGGCGGAGCATGAAGCATATAAGAAGAAAAATCACACTCGCCGTGCTCGGCACCATGCTGCTCGTCTTTGCGGCGCTGTTCGCTACCGTCAACATTTTTATCCCGAGATATCTGACGGCGGAGGCGCAAAAGGCGATACTCTCGGAAGATGAGCACGAAGCCCCCGTCCCGTTCTCCGATATTAAAAACGAGGATGACGAACAGGAGCATTTTTTGACTCCGAGTGTTAGATATCTTGAAATCGAGGGCGAGCTTTTTGAACCCGAATACCTGTCGAAATCGGAGCAGCGGCTCCGGGAATACTGCCGCAGAGAGAAGCCGTCCGTCGGTGAATTCCACACCTTCAAAAACGGCGGCAGCCGCTTCGTTTTTCGTATGACGCAGGTTGAAGCCGACGGCGATGACGGCGCGTATTCCTATATTCTCTATGTGGATATCGGCGCCGTAATGCAGTATGCCTCTTACCTGAACGCCGCTTTTTTCGCGGTGCTGGCTGTTTTGACCGTATTGGTCTGCCTATTCGGCTGGAAGCTCGGCGGCTATGTTGAGAGGGCGCACGAATCGCAGAAATGGTTTTTCCAAAATGTATCACACGAGCTGAAAACGCCGATGATGGCGGTTCAGGGCTGTGCAGAGGGCATAAACACCGGTGTTTTAGAGCCTGTCGAAGCGTCAAGGGTCATTCTCGAGGAAAACGAGCAGATGTCCGTTTTGATAGAGGAACTGCTCGCGCTCTCGCGGCTCGAGGCGGGACAGTTTAAATCGGACTTCCACTCGACGGATGTGCGCGAGCTTCTGTACGACTGCCTGCGCGGCACGGAGCACCTCGCGCAGCAGAGAAATCTGCGTATCACCCCGATATTTGACGACGACCCCGTAACGGTCAGCTGCGATGAAATTCATCTGCGCCGCGCTTTTACGAATATAATCACCAATGCGCTGCGCTATGCAAAAGAAGAGATAATAATTGAGTGCAGGCAGGAAAAAGGCAAGGCCGTTATCCGCATCCGGGACGACGGCGAGGGCATCGCGCCCGAGCTTCTGCCGCATATTTTTGACCGCTTTTTCAGCACGAGAAAGGGCGGAGCGGGAGTCGGTCTCGCCCTGACAAAGGAGATAGTCAGCCTTCACAGGGGAACGGTGCGCGCGTCAAACGACGGCGGAGCGGTGTTTGAAATTATCCTGCCGATAGGATGAGCTTTTTTACGCAACGGACTAAACGGCAAAGCCGAAGTATTTACTTGAACATAAAAATGTGGTATAACTGTAATCGTAGGCCGACTCGGAATCCATCATAAAGGAGCTTGCGATATGTCCCAGGTAACAAAGCGCGCGTTGGAGCAATCCTTAAAAAATCTTCTTTTAAAAAAGCCGCTGACCAAAATTACGGTGAGTGACATCGCAGACGACTGCGGAATCAACCGCATGACCTTTTACTATCACTTCAAGGATATCTACGACCTTGTTGAGTGGTCGTGCCTCGAGGACGCCAAGCGGGCGTTGGACGAGAAAAAGACCTATGACACGTGGCAGCAGGGATTGCTGCAGATTTTCGAGGCAGTTCAGCAGAACAAGCCGTTCATTCTGAATGTTTATCGCTGCGTACACAGAGAGCAGGTTGAAAAATATCTCCAGCCGCTGGTGGACGAGCTTTTAATCGGCGTCATAGAGGAGAAAGCGAGCGGCATGACGGTTCGGGATGAGGACAAGCAGTTTATCGCCCAGGCCTACGGCTATATGTTTATCGGGCTCATGCTCGACTGGATCAAGGATAATATGCGCGAGGACCCGCGGCAAATCGTCGACAGGCTGAGCAGGCTCATCAAAGGCTCCCTGTCCGCGGCTCTCTCCAGATTCAAGCTTTGATTTTATCATTTCGCCGCATTTGATAAAAATTTTTACAATACCGTGCCCCGTGATAAGACTTTTATCACGGGGTTTTTTCTGTTTATTGTAAAATAGTTTCGGCGGGGTATACTGTAATCACAAAGAAAAACAGGAGGTTTCCACTATGTATTACTCTGCAGGAACTTATGAATCATTCGCTCATCCCGAAAAGCCGAAGGATGTCGATAAGAAATCGGCTTACATCATCGGCACCGGACTTGCAGGTCTGACGGCTGCCTTCTATCTGGTTCGTGACGGACAGATGAAGGGCGAGCACATTCATCTGCTTGAAAAGCTCGAGCTTGCCGGCGGCAGCTGCGACGGTTACAGGGATGTCACAAAGGGCTTCTTCATGAGAGGCGGCCGTGAAATGGACAACCACTTTGAGGTAATGTGGGATACATTCCGCGACGTGCCGTCCATCGAGACTCCCGGCGTCTCGGTGCTCGACGAGTACTATTGGCTCAACAAGCACGACCCGAACTATTCTCTCTGCCGCGCCACTGTGAATCGCGGCGAGGACGCTCACACCGACAAAAAGTTTGAGCTCGACAAGGATTCCGCCATGGCGCTCTCGAAGCTGTTCCTGACACCCGAAAAGGATCTTGAGGACAAAAAGATTTCCGACGTTTTGCCGGACTCTTTCTGGGGCACCAACTTCTGGCTCTATTGGCAGACGATGTTCGCATTCCAGCGCTGGTCAAGCGCATTGGAGATGAAGCGCTACCTCTGCCGCTATGTCCATCACATCGACGGACTGCCCGATTTCAGCGCTCTGCGTTTCACAAAGTATAATCAGTATGAGAGCATGATTTTGCCGCTTGTAAAATATCTCGAGGCTCACGGCGTGCGCATTGAGTACGGCATGGACGTCAAGAACGTTATCATCGAAAACGAGGGCGACAAAAAGGTTGCAAAGAAAATAGTTTACGTCAAGGACGGCAGGGAGCAGTCCATAGACCTCGTTGAGGATGACCTTGTGTTCATCACCAACGGCTGCTGCACCGACACCTCTTGCTACGGCGATCAGACCCATGCGCCCGACCTGTCCGAGGTCAAGAACGGCTGCGGCGAATCGTGGGATATGTGGAAGGCCATCGCCGCGCAGGCAAAGAACGGCGAATACGGAGATCCCGACAACTTCTGCAGCGACGTTGAAGCCACCAACTGGATGAGCGCAACAGTCGCCACCTCGGACGAGAAAATCATCAAATATATCATGAACGTCTGCAAGCGCGATCCCCGCGCCGGCAAGGTAACTACGGGCGGCATAGTGACCGTCAAGGACAGCACCGACAACTGGTATCTCTCCTGGACAATAAACCGCCAGCCCCAGTTCAAGTCTCAGGACAGAAACACGGTTCTCGTATGGCTCTACTCCCTCAGCACAAACAAAGAGGGCAACTATGTCAAGAAAGCCATGCGTGACTGCACGGGCGAGGAGGTCTGCCGCGAGTGGCTGTATCATATCGGCGTGCCGACCGAGGAAATAGACGCCCTGGCGCATGATTCCTGCAACACAACCACTTGCTTCATGCCCTATATCAACGCCTTCTTCCAGCCGAGAAAGGAATCCGACCGCCCGAAGGTCGTGCCCGACGGAGCCGTAAACTTTGCGTTCATCGGCCAGTTCGCCGAGACTCCCCGCGACACCATCTTCACCACCGAGTATTCAATGCGTACCGGCATGGAATCGGTCTATACCCTGCTCGACATTGACCGCGGCGTACCGGAGGTTTGGGGCAGCAAGTACGATGTGCGCGAGCTTCTGCGTGCGTGCTATTACGCCATAGACAAAAAGCCCATAAGCGAAGTTAAGCTCTCCTTCGCCGAAAAGGAGCTGCTCAAGGTCGTTTTGAAAAAGACCAAAGGCACAGACATCGAGCTTCTGCTCAAAGAGAGCGGCCTTATTGAGTAATCAGCCCGCTCGCGGCTGCCATGATAAATTCGGAGCCGCTCGGCGGTAAAGCAGCCTGAAAAGCAAAAACAAACAACGTCCCTCCCTCGATAATATACGTTACCGAGGGAGGGCGTTGCTTTACAAATGTATAATTAAGAGATAGGGGTTTTCTGTATTTATGTCTTATAGCTTCACTCCGCATTCGGAGCAGAAGGCGCTGTCGGCGGTGATTTCGGCGCCGCAGTTCGGGCATTTTTGTCCGAGCTTTGCTCCGCAGCGGTTGCAGAATTTCGAGCCGGGGGTAAGCTGCGCCTTGCAGCTCGGGCACAGCGTCATTCCGTCCGCCACGGTCTGACCTGCGCCGGACACCACCACCGGCTGTCCGCCGGTCATAATGGTGTTCTCTATAACCTGAAACACTTCAGAGGGAAGCTTTTTCTGCTTGTACGCGCCCATTCCGGCGGTTATCGCCAGCGGCCACGCCACAAACAGGCCTATCGCTCCGGCGCCTATTTTATCGGACCACTGCCCCTCGCCTATGCTGACATTCAGCTGATCTCCCGCAACCGCCATCTGAACGGTAACAGCAAGACGCATTCCCGTGAGCGTCTTCCAGCCGTCCTTTGGCTGACTCGCCTGCATAACATAGCCGTCCGTGGTCTGAGAGCTCTGGACGTCCATACCCTTCTCGGTACGGAAAAAGCCCTCGAGGCGGGTGACTATATCCTGCACCTGCGTGCCGTTCAGCATGAATACTCTTGTCTCGTTCATTTCATTTCCTCCGTTCGTCTGAAGTCGTTTTGTTATCTATTTTTCTGCATGAATATCCCATTCATCACAAGCTCGTTTTCCAGATACTGCGTGATGCTGTCGGCAACGGCGGTTATGGCCCGCTGCACGCCGGATTCGGAAAGCCCCTCGCACGGTTGAAGCATTGTTACGGACAGCTCCGTCCCGTGCTCTTGCTCGGTTACGCAGATTGAAAAACGGCTTAAATTCCCGTACACAGACATATTCGATATGACGGTTGAAGCATCCGTTTTTTCATACTCGGCTCCGTTTTTATCGAGCACCTCGTATATCGCAAGAATGACATATTGCCGATTGTACGGAAGCGTCCTTTTTGTCTCTTTACCGTCCCGCAAAACGGAATGCTGCGGCATATCCACCGTCCACGCCCCCTTTCAACGTTTTATCGCAGCACGCTTTTCTGCTATTGCTTTTCAATGTAGCCGCTCACGGCCTTGGCATACATACTGTCGTCCGTTACGGGCTGATAGCGCTTGCCGTCATAGTCGTCCGTGAACCCGTTTGTCGCCTTATATATCCTGCCCGTCTCGGTATCGTACACGCGCTCATAGCCTAAAGTGGCATCGCTCTGCTTTTGGCTCATAATATCCTGACTTATGTTGCGGCTCTCCCATGAGGACATAAAGCCGTCCATCGTCTGGTTGAAGTTTTGGCTTATCTGCTTTGCGAGCGCCACCTTCTCATTGCTCGCCTGATTAGCGGCACTGACAAAGCTGTCGGAATACTTGAGTGTTTTAAAGCAGTCGGTAAGCACGCCTTCCCACTCTATAAATGTATCTTTGGCTGCGGTAACGGCGACGATATTGTAGACCATATAGTATCCGCCGTCTGCCGACTCCATCATGTAGCCGTTCATTCGTCCCGTCCAAATCTGAACCGCGCCGAAATCCACTACCGAGGCGGAAAACATTCCCTCGCCCTCTTTGCCGTTATCTTTAAAGGTGGCACGCAGCAATTCATCGCCCATAGCATAGGCTTTCATACCGTTTGACGATGCATAGCGCTCGGTCACGGTGAAGTTTTCAAAACAAGGAAATGCGTATCCCGAATATGACGGCTCAGCCTTCGATATAAAATCGGCATACTGCGGAAAAATTTTGAAAAATCCTTCGGTAGACGGTTTTTTCAGCACAGGCGCCTTTGCAAAAATTAAATTCTGTTTGCTGCCTGCGTTATAACTGTATTGCCACGCCGCCTTGCCCTCCTCACAGTGCAGAAGCGGCTCCGCCTTCAGCAGTATAAACATCTGATTGAGCGGCTCCGCAGGGTCGTACACGCGGATACTGTGGTAGATATTTATTCCGCCCGTCGATACCGTCCACCCCTTAGGGATAGTTATGCTGAAATCGGCGGTTTCGTATTTTTCGGTCTGCACGGCCGCTGCCGCCGTCTGCGTTATTTTGACACCGCGCTCCGTCCGGTCTGCCTTGGTGCCGTCGCCGTCCTCGGCGGGCTTGCTGCCGCAGGCGGCAAAGAGCAGCAGCATAAGAGTCGCAAGCAAGAGCGCCGCAAATCTTTTTGCTTTCACGGTATCCTCTCCTTTTTGTTGTCCGTCGCTTAAACAAACGCAGCGAGCATAAATTTCATTTTGCTTTTGCGGCCTTTCGCGCCGCACCCGTTTTACCCTGCTTTAATTTTATACAGACAGGGGGCTTTTTGTATATAAGGGAAGTCCGCCAATCTGCAAAAATCGCGTGGCGGACTTCCGCCATTCTCCGAAAAGCACCGAAAACCGCACCTTTTACCCATAAGAAATCAAAAAAATACCTCCCGCCGAAGCGAGAGGCAAATCTGCTGTTTTTATGCGTTGTTGTAAAGCGTGACAAGTCCGATGCGGGATCTCGCGCCGGTTTTTTCATATATTGCGGAGACATACCGCTCCAGGGTTCGCCTCGACACATAGAGATTGTCGGCTATCGTTTGCAGTCCGTCCTCGGTATTCACCAGCAATCCGAACACCTCGGCTTCTCGCGGAGTCAGCGAGAACTGCTTGGCGAGCTTTTGCAGCCTTTCGCCGTCGCTCAGCTTATCGGCCGCCTCTGCTTCGAGCCCGTCAAAAAAGGCTTTTCGCTTATTCATATAGACAAACGCAGCGACGCTCGCGAGCACGAACAAAAGCAGCTCGATCGTTATTATGGCAATATTGTTGCCTGAATTCAAAAGTGCAAGCGAGCCGCCCGAAATCAACACGGCGACAAGATTGTTGACGGCTCTGCCGAGCCCCGCCCACAGCTCCGGCGTTTCAGTATATCGGGCAATCTCCATAAAGGAAACCGTGAAGAAAACGGCGAAGAAGCCCGCGGCCAGATAAAATATGACGAGCCCTACCGTAAACGACCCGGCAAACTGAAGAACGACGAGGCAGGTAGTTGACAGAACGGTGATGCAGTACATGACTATGCTCATGTATTTTCTGCTCGCCGTGTCAAACAAAAAGCCCGCCAAAAGCCCGCTGAGGGCGAGCAGGACTCGCGGCCACTGCCCGATATTCGCCTCTCCGCTTGCGTGGATGAGGGTGACGGCATTATCAAGCGTGCTGAAAATGCAGGTCATGAGCGCGACGAAAAAGACAAGAATCACGCTGATTTTTAAGCTCTCCCTGCCGTTGCCGCCGTCGGGCTCGCTCTTTGAGAGCGCCGGGACAACGCTGTTTTTTTCCGCGCGTATCAGCATAAGCGCCAAAAGCATTATAAACACCGAAAGTATCGCGGCTTCGGCAATGTCTATATGAACAAGATTGCTGTTCGCAATCTGGAGCATTGTGCCGAGCATATAGGAGATACCCGTAAGCCGCGCAATATGCGTATTGTCCTCCAACAGGCAAAGGGATTTATAGAACACGGCGCTTCCGAACACGCCGAGAATCAAAAACAGCAGAAGGCCGGCAATCAGCGTAAGCGTGTAAGAGCCGCTGCGGCACATCAGAAAAAGGCAGGCATTCGAGATAACGGCTGCGCAAACCGAAACGGAAGTTTGCGCATTCCCTTTGCAGAATCGGCATAAAAGAGGATACAGAACAAAGCCGACCGCGCTGACGCCGAGCACATAATTTTGAGCCGCCACCGAACGGTGTCCCGAAACGATGCGGGAAATCATGTTTACGAACAAAAACTCCGCACCCAAGAAAACAAAGGTGAAAAGGCTCATCAGAACTATTACTTTCAGATACGGAACTCTGTTTTCCCTGTTAAATGCATCGCTCTGCTTTATTTTTTTTAAGATGCCGTCCATAATAAAATCCTCTTATCGGTTATCGGGCGCAAACGCTGCGTACGGTTTTTCGTTACAAATCTAATATATTATTTAACTTTAAATTTGTCAAGACGGCGATGCGGATTAAAGTCGTCTCTTCAAAAGCGCCACAGGTTATCGGCTCAAATATTACTCACGCTTCATATGTATGATTTACGGATACAGACGGCCGTATCGCAAAGCGGCACCAAGTCTTAAATTATATGTCTTAAAGTTGCAAAAACAGGGTTTTTATGATATACTTGCTTCAGTCCCATTTGAAAGGTGATAATATGAATTTCGAGTATCAAGCATCTGTAATCGTGCCGGTATACAACGTTGAGCAATATCTGAGGATTTGTCTCGACTCGCTGGTTAATCAGACTATCGACAAGTCGAAAATGGAGGTTCTCGTAATCAACGACGGCTCTCCGGACAACAGCTGGGATATTTGTCTTGAGTACAGTAAAAAGTACGACTTTATTAAAATTTTCTCCAAGGAGAACGAGGGACTTTCCGCTACGAGAAATTTCGGAATAAAGCACGCCAAGGGCAAGTATCTGTTTTTCCTTGACAGTGACGATTATTTCACTCCCGAAACGGTCAAAAAGGTTACAGATTTTTTTGACAAGGTTTATGATGAGGTCGACCTTGTTTCGTATAACGAGGTTCGCTACAAAGAAGATGAAATTCTCAAGCCTCATTACAGATTCAAAATGCTCGACCACGAAGGCGTGTATGATTTGGAGGAATATCCGTATCTTGCACAGACTCGTGTAAATGTTTGCGTAAAAAATATAGGCGAAGACAATATTCTTTTCAACACCACCCCCGGCTTCAAGCTCGAGGACCAGGAATATTGCAACCGCGTTCTTATGCCCAAAATGAAGATGGGCTATTGCCCGCACGGCACATATATGTATAACAAGGGCAATGAGACGAGCATCATGAAGGTTTATTTCCATGCTTTCTATCTCTTTGAAACATCCATGGAATATTTCGAGACTCTGTTCTCAACCTTTAAAGATAAAGTGCCCGCTTATTTTCAGGCAATGTTTATCAACGACATAAACTGGCGTCTTACCGATGATATTCTTTACCCCTATCATTACGAGGGCGAAAAATTCGACAGAGCGATGCAGCGCATTGTGGATCTTCTCAACAGGGTGGATTGCAAAACGATACTCGAACATCCTATGGTCGATATTTATCGCGCCTGCTATTGGATAAAGAAAAAAGAGAATGCGGACATTTCCCTGATATGCGGCGACGACGGATTGAGCCTGATGATAGACGGCGAAGAAGCGTTCAATCAGGAGGATATTACCGTCATAGGCCACAAGCCGAGAGTCGAGGGGAATATATTCAGAATGACCGCATTCATGAAATCCCCCATATTCAACTTCCTCAACAGCGAAGAATACACCATATATGCAGTCGAAAACGGCGAGCGCAAAAAGCTTGACACTTTTATTTCCGTCCACAGCCACTACAGAGCTAAGACGATAACAAATATTTTCCCCGCATTCTATTACTCGTGCGATCTCACCGAGAATTCAAAAATCCGTTTTGAGATAGATATAAAGGGAAAAACCTACCGCACACACTATTGGTTTATGCCGTATTCCGGTTTGGGACTCAGATATGTCAACAATATAAACCGCGGCAGATATATGATAAAAAACAAGCGCAAGTATCTCTCCGTCAAACCTGCCACGCAATTCACCATTGATTCGAGCGCCCTGTTCAATACCGTACGTTTTGCAATTCACCCGCGGACTGCCCTGCTGCGACTCCAATCCATAAATTACAGAAAAAAGCACCGCATCTGGCTGTATTACGACTTCTATACAGTAGAAAAGGATAACGGATTTTACCAGTTCGCAAACGATTTAAAGCATGACGACGGCATTGAAAGATATTATGTGCTCACACACGAATACGATAATCTCGACAGCGTATTCACTCCGGAGCAGCAAAAGCATCTTGTAAAAGCCGGCTCAAAGCTTCACCGACTTTTGTTCGTCTGCGCGGAAAGAATCTTCACGGCATATTACGGCCTTGCGCCCATAAATCCTTTTGAAAGCGCAAAGATGAAGTATCAGTATGAAGATCTTCTGAGATTCCGTACCATATATCTGCAGCATGGCGTGCTTCACGCTTCGCTCAGACTCAACAACTCCGAGGAACGCAGTCAGGCGGAGGAAATCGTGGTTTCCTCACCGTTTGAGGTCAAAAACTACTGCCAAAACTATGCCTACAACGAGCGCGAGCTTATCACCACGGGCATGGCGAGATATGACCATATCGACAGAAATCATAAGCCTCAGAACAGGATACTTTTTGCGCCGTCTTGGAGAAAATATCTCACCACGGAGATAAAGGCTTCCAACTGGGAGGCTAACGAGGACAGAATCCGAAAATCCGATTACTACAAGAATTTTTACGCTTTCCTTTCGGACAAGACCCTGCACCGAAAACTTGAGAGCAGCAAAGTCTTTCTTGACATAAAGCTCCATCCGATAATTGCCAACCTCAAAAATCTCTTTGATATTGACTGCGAATATATAAACATGGTCAGCGGAGATGTTGACGTTGCGGATTATAAAGCTTTTGTAACCGATTTTTCGTCATATGTTTTTGACTTTGCATATCTCAACCGTCCAATAATGTATTTCGTTCCCGATTATCCTCAGTTTAAGTCGGGTATGAACCATTACCGTGACCTCGATCTCCCGTTCGACGAGGCCTTCGGCTATATGTTTACGGACGCGCACAAGGCCGCCGAATGTCTTTGCGAAATTGTTGACAGGGACTTTGTTCCGGAGCAGATTTACGCCGAGCGTATGGAAAACTTTTATTTTGATTTTGACGGCAACTGTGCCGAAAATCTTTATAAATTTGTTGTGGAGCAGGACAAGCTGTTTTCGCAGCAGTAACGGGTTGTGGTAATATGCAGTTTAGCAAACAAGATACGGCTCTGGTGAAAGGCGTTGCAATATTGATGATGCTCGCTCATCATTGCTTTGAAAGCCCTTACAGGTATGCCGGGTATGAGCTGAATTTCTTCCCGTTTACGGAATCTCAAACCGTAGAAATCGCATCATTCTTCAAAATCTGCGTGGCGCTCTTTGCCTTTCTTTCGGGCTACGGAATAACAAAAAGCTTGGAGAACACGCCTCGGGACGGGTATGCAAAGCAGGTTTGCAGACGAAGCTTTTCGCTTATGTCGGGTTTTTGGTTCATATTTGTTCTGTGCATTATATCGGCGGCGATAATTATGCCCTCGATGCTGAAAGTTTACAGCAGTCCGAATGCCATAAGCATAGCCATGTTTGTTTTGTATGACTTGTTAGGACTTTCGGCGCTGTTCGGCACGCCGACCCTGCTCAGCACATGGTGGTACATGAGCCTCGCGCTGATAATAATAGCGCTAATGCCCGCCTTGCACTGCTTCTATAAAAAGTTCGGTGCGATTGCTACATTCATACTCACCTTTCTTTTCTGCGGCGTTATCAAAAAAGCTTTTAACGATGACGTCGTAAACTTCAATATGATTCGCTGGCTGTTTACGCTTGAGCTCGGGATGGTGAGCGCCGACAAGAATTTGCTCGTAAAAATCCGCGAGTTTAAAATAATCAAAAAGTGCGGCGCCGCAGATTATATTTTAAAGCTTGTTGTTTATACGGCAATATTATTCGCGCTCAGTTACGGACGCCAACATATGGATTATAGTATAAGCTATATTCGCGACGGGCTGATACCCATGTTTGTTGTCATATACTGCTACACGGTTTTATCGCCTGTTCCGGGGCTCAGAAATGTACTGCAGTTTTTGGGAAAACACTCGATGAATATGTTTTTATCGCACACCATTTTAAGAGCGTATTTCTTAAAGGATTTTCTCTACGGTTTGAAGTATTCTTTGTTGACGTTTTTTGTGCTTTTGGCGCTGTCGTTGATTCTCTCCGTTTTAATAGACCTTCTGAAAAAGTTCACTGGGTACGATAAACTGTGCGCTAAAATTATGAGTAAAATTTAAAATAAAAGCAAACACCTCCTTCGGTACTTTCGGGTTACCAAGGGAGGTGTTTTTTTTTTGCAAATATACAATTTAGCTGTCATCGTGCAAGATTAACCGGCGCGGTTTTCCGACTCTGTTCTCAAACAACAATACTATTAACTTCGTTAATTGTCATGTTTGAGACCCCTATGGAATTACACTGCTCTCAAACTCTCGCGGTTTTTTATCTTTGCACCGTCAAATTCATAAACCTCGTCGCAGAGGGTCGAGATATCGCCCTCGTTATGCGAGACTATGAGCATAGTTTTTCCGCTCGCTTTAAAGCTCAGAAAGAGCCTTCGCATCTCCTCGACTGCATCCTTATCGAGCGCGTTCATCGGCTCGTCGAGAATCAATAATTGCTGATCCTCCATTATCGCCTGCGCTATGCCGAGGCGCTGTTTCATGCCGAGCGAATATTTGCCGACACGCAGCTTTGACGACGGGTCAAGCCCGACCGTTTTCATGGCGGACTCTATCTGCTCTTTGCCAATCTTGCCGCGTATCGAGGCGAGGTATTCAAGATTTTTCATGCCGCTGTAATTGGGCAGAAAGCCGGGCGCTTCAATTATAATTCCCGTGTTCTCCGGGAAATCCGCGTCTTTGCCTATCACCTTGCCGTTGACGGTGACCGTGCCGCTGTCGGGCTTCATGAATCCGCAAATAAGCTTCAAAAGTACAGTCTTGCCGTTGCCGTTGTCGCCGACGATGCCATATATTCTGCCCTCTTGCAGCCGCATATTGACATCTTCGAGAACCGTTTTTCCTTTGAAGCTTTTTGTCAGCTTATCTATAACTATAACATCAGTCAAAATAATGTCCTCCTTTCAAAGCCCTTCTCTTCACTGCGCCGGAGCAGAAAAAGACAAGGATTATCACCGCCGCGTCTGCCAATAGTACCGCCGCAGCCGTTTTGACATCGGTCAGCTGTTTTGCCATGCCGTATGCGCCGAGCATGGCGAAGCTGAAGCTTTTCAGCCTCCCGCATATGAGCCCCGTTGTGCCGACAGCCGCGATGACAATCGCCGCCGCAGGCTTCTGCCCGAGAAGAAAACGCAGAAGGCACAGCACGCACATTGCCGCACCGAGCGCGAGCGGATATGCCGCCATGCGCATAAGCTCAAAGGCGGAAAGCGTTCCGACTTTTTCCGCTGCCGCTGCGAAGACGGCTATGCCGATAAGGCAATAGAGCACGCACCAGAGAAGCGCGGACGAAACGGTTTTTATCCACCATTTGAAAAAGCTCTTCGAGCGCGGCAGGACGAAATACGGCATCGCCTCGGAATCGGAAACCGAGCCCGCCATACCGAGAAAGAGTCCCGCAAAAAATGTTCCGAAATAGCGGAAGAAGCCGAAGAGATCAAACTGTCCGCTGTGTTCAACGCCGCCGACGGCTTCAGTGAAAACGAAGAAAAATGTTTCCCGCTCGCCGCCGAAAGACGAGAGCACGCAGACCGTCCATATGATCAGAGACACAGCGAGATACGGCAGCATATTGAAAAGCCGATGCCGCAATCCCGCAAAAAAAGTTATCTTCATATTCGAGTCCCCACTGTTATTTTGAGATCGACATGCCGAACAGCGCGAAGAACACACGCAACGATAATCGCCGCGAGCAGGCAGAAATACGCGCACGAAAAGCCGACCGACGGCAGACCGGCATCCTCTGAGAAGCCGTGATTCGAAAATACGGAGATAAAAAACGGGAGGTACTTAAACCTAATCAGATATGAAATGATATGCTGAGCCGAGAGCACGGCGAAGCCCAGCACGCGGCTGCCGCTTAGATTTATCAAAAACAGAAGAGAGCCGCAGAAAAAGCCGTAGCCGAGATTCAGCACCAAGGCATAGAACGCCGCGAGATACGGCGTAACAGCCGGCATAAAAAGCTTCGGATCGACTGTGATATGATAAGACGAAGCCGCCGCATCGCGCATGACGAGCTCATAAAACGGCGCGCTCCACACATTGCCCGCAAAGGCGTTGGGCGAAAAGAATATCACGGTCACCGCGAGCGAAAATATGTAATACACGGCGCAGGAGAGCAGGATATACATGAGCTTTCCGACTACCCACTGCACCCGCGAACAGCGCACGAGCGAATACATCGCGCTCTGCTCGGTAAAAGGCGCGTCGGCGAACAGGAGCATAAGCCCGAGGAACATCAATGTCGCGATATGGAGCGTTGAGCTGTTATATATAAACGGTTCGAATATGTTAAGCGGATCTCCGCTCGCCCGGGCGAACTGCATAAGATTCACGGAATCGAGCAGCGAAGCGGCGGCGCAGACGAGAAAAGCCGTAATGGTCCGCGCACTGCCGAGCCATGTGCCGAACTGCCAGCGCATCACAGAGAGACACTGTTTCATTGCAGCAGCCTCCTTCGCGCAAAGAAGATGAACGCCGCGCAGCCGAGCACCAGAAGCACCGCCTGATACAAAAACAGAAAGCCGAACGACGGCAGAATATCGGGCAGGATGGTGTTGGTCGGGCTGAACTTTTCTTTTTGCAGCGCGCTCGCGATGAGATGCATCAGGAAGAACAGCACGAACGGACCGCAGAGAGCCACATATCTGTTGGGCACCGCGGCGGACAGAGCCGTGCCGATAACTCCCCACACGACGCCGAAGATGAACGCGAGCAGGATTATTACTCCGACCAGGCCGAGCCCGCCCGCGACGTTTTCGAACGGCTGCAATATACTTCCGTCAAGCGGAGTTTTCGAGTGTCCGTTCGGGACATACGGGTCGCAGAATATGAGCATTATCAGCGCAAACACCGCAAGCGGCAGAGCGTTCGCCGCGCCGCCGCAGACAGCGTTTGAAAAAAGTCTTGAGAACATATATTTTCTGCGGCTCTTCGAGCGCACGAGCATAAAGCGCAGGTATCCGCTGTTATACTCATCACAGAAACGGAACACGCCGGGCATGACGGTTATTATCGGCGTAAAGATAAGATATCCGCCGAGTGCGAGGGATGAGAAGAAGAAATTGATATAATCCGCCTTGTTGTCCCACCGCGCAAAATACAGAAAATACTGATACTGCGGCTCGACAAGCAGAACGAGCCCGAGCAGCAGGGATATCAACATCCCGGTTGAAAAAAGCTGGCTTTTAACATCCTTTCTGAGCATAGGATCACCCCGCTCAGGGCTTTATTACAGTTGTGGGATCGACGCTTACACCGTCCTTTGTGGCTGAAATGTTCAGGTGGGGGCCGGTTCCGTATTTGCCGATAAAGCCCATATCATCTCCGCGGGAGACGTATTCGCCCTGTTTTACGGAGAACTTGGCCGCGCTGTATTCGATTACATAGCCGTTGTCGCAGGTCAGCACGGCGCACGGCGTTTTGCTTTCATCATCTTTGTTATATATCTTCGTTATTCTTCCGCTTGCACAGGCGACGACCTTTGCGCCGAAATCGGCCTTGATGCTTATGCGCTTATACTGAGTGCTGTACGGAGAGGAAAGCTGTGTATAGCCGGGCACGGGCCAGATGAATCCGGCGGCGCTGACATTCACATGGTTATTTTTGCCCTTTGTCGTCTTTTCGGTCGGCGCGGCGGTGCTTGCTTTCTCGGCAGTGCCCGCTTCTTCGGCGGCGGTTTCCGGTGCGCCGCTTTCGGGAGCAATATCCTTCGCCGTGGTGTTCTCCCCGGTCTCTGCCTGCGCCCCTATTCCGGTCGGGTCGGCAGTTGTGCTCGGGTCTGTTTCGGGTTTGCCGCTGCAGGAACAGAGTCCCAGCATGAGTGCGATTGCGGCAGCGAGCGATACGAATCCTTTTGTGCGTTTCAACATTTTGTTTTCCTCCTTTTGGTTACTCGTATCTATTCGTAACGGCGTAAAATTCACCGGTTACGGCATTGATTATAATATCATTTTCATATTCGCCGTATTGCTCCAGCGTCGCGGTAGTAGCGATACAGAAACGCCAACACGGGAACACGGTAGAATTATATGTTTCGGGGTCTTCGACCGACATATATTCAAAGCTTATCTCTTTTACTATAGAATCTTTGACAAGTCCCGCGGCGGCAAGCTTCTTCTGCAGGACTGCGAGAACGCCGTCGAGCGTCATGACTCTGCTGTTTACGATTTTCGACTCGCCAAGCTCAAGCCTTGTGAGCCTCGCGTCAACAACGCCCCTGTCGTCTATTGCGACGGTGCATCCTGTGCTGTCAGGCTCGCCGCTCGAAAGCGGTATTCCGTCGGCAACCTGGACATATTTATATTCATATCTGCCGCGTTCGGCACGGTTGCCTCGCTCGGTCAGAGGCTCAGCGACCTGCGAAGAGACGAGCTCAAAATCTGTCATTCCGAGGCGGCCGAGAAGCTTATCCGACAGGCGGCGTGCATCGTCGGGAGAGATATTGCAGCCCTTTGCCCATCCGGGCTTCAAAGCGGTCGGATGGTTTGACGCGCTCAGAACTTCGGACACGCCGAAATAAAATCCGCCCGGAAGCAGACCAACCGACGGATCGTCCTCCGCCGTTTTCTCCGCGTCGGGATTGAACATCGGATCGTCGCCGGAGAAGAACAGGTCTTCGAGCTCGAACAGGTCGAAGAAGCGGTACTGCGCGGAATATGTCCGTATATCTCCGGTTATCTTCGGCACTTTTATATCGGCATCGATATGCACGGTTATGCCGCCGGATGAAATGTCGCGCTTGAGATGCTCGGATTCGGCGAGAGTCGGCACGCCCTCTCCGCGGCCGCCGTTATCGTCGGGAGCGCTCACGAGGGACTCGACGAGCAAGTCGTTCGAGCTTTTTGCTCGCAGGACGTTTCCGTCCATGACAGACTCGGGCGTTTTTTGGCAGGCCGCAAGCAGCAGAACGGAACAGGCAAGAAAAAGCAGCACGGATTTTTTCACAGAGACACTCCCTTTGATTTGTATAAAACATTTTTCTCAAAAACCATGCAACGGGCATACAAAAAAATAACGGCCGCACAACTCGGATAACCGTGTGACCGTATTCTTCAAGAAGCGGGCGACCCGTTAAAATGTCTGAGGTTTGCTCGCCGGTATAGGCTCGGATTCTCCGGATCCGATGCCGATAACGACCACCGTTCGGTTTTTGCTGTTGTTTAGTCGGTCTTGCTCATTAGTGGCTTCGCTTAAGCGAACCATTCCATTATTTTGCCAACTATCCCTATAAATGCCCAACCGAAATACGTCAGCACTGTCCCAATCGTTATAATAATCAGCCAAAAGGCCTGCTCTAATGGACCCATTTTTAAAGGACTCATTGCTATTACCTCCAGAATATGAATTATTGTTTAGCAAAATATCAGATACACTCAATTCAGCAGTAATATTTCTATGTGCTATTACATGCGCAACTGTATCCGACTCACCATAATTAAAAGATTGAACATTGAAGCCTTCTGATTCTTTTGCGCTGTTTTGCCTTTGCAAAAGGTCGGTCAAACCATTGGAATCACATCCTCCGCACAGTTGTGACAATATGTTAAATATTCTCAATTCCGCTTTTTGCAGCTTTATTATACCGCAAAGCAATTATCATGTCAACCATTTTGCTTTTTACAAATTAAATTGTCCGTAAAGCGGCTGCCGTTCTTTTCCGGCTCGAATATTGTTATTCTCGTATCCCGAGAGGGCGCACAGCGGCAGAGGATGTCCCCCTGCCGCTGCACTTTTATAGGAGTTGAGAGTTGAGGTTGTCAAATTAAGTATACAATGCGGCTGAACGGGGTGGCAGATGTCTGCCGTGCACAAAAATTATAGCGCAAAACGCCGCTTCGGAAAACCGCAAATGCAAAAGTGTAGATAAAACGTGCAAAAATGCAGATTTTCGACTTATTGAACGTCCTATATATATAGTCTGCAAAAATCGAAAATGTTACAGTTTTTTTGAAATTTTTTTTGGAACTCGGCGCTGCGGGACGACCGCAAGCCGCCTTTTCATCCGCAAGCGCATTCGGAGTTGTACAATGCGGCTGTTTATGATAAAATCTGTTTGGTGATATTATGAGAATCTTGATTTGCGACGACGAAAACATATATACCGACGAGTTGACGTCGTTTGTCAAAAATTACTTTTCGCTTCGGCATCTGCCGGCCGAGATAACAATAAAATGCAATCCTTTGGATGTCGTCAACGACGAATCGGTTTATGAAATAGCGTTTCTCGATATTCAAATGGACAGCGTGGACGGCCTGTCGCTCGCAAAAATATTAAAGGAGCGCAACAGCAGGGTCGCCGTGTTTTTCATCACCTCGTTCGGACACTATCAGGACGACGCGATGGACCTCAACGCGTTCCGTTTCTTCGAGAAGCCCTTTGACCCGGACAGGCTCCGTTCGGGACTGGACAAGGTCATGGAGTATATCGACAGGACATATGTTGACTTCTTCGTTCACTCAAACGGCGCGCATGAAAAAGTCTGTGCCGACGACATACTGTATGTCAATATAGAGAACCGCAAAACCGTGCTGCACACGCTCAACGGGACATATATCACCCGCGAGCCGTTCGACTTCTGGAAGGACACGCTTCAAAATACATATTTCTATACTGTCCACAAATCGTTTATCGTCAACCTGCATCATGTGACGAAATACAACTACTCCGAGCTGTATCTTCACGACAGCATAAGAATACCCATCGCCCCGAGACGGCAAAAGGATTTTCGCAAATTCTGGTTCGAGTACCTGAGGAGAAGATGAAATGATAATCAAGACAGCCTTTTTTGTAGTATACTTTATCGAAATGCTCATTTCATATATATTCTTCAACCATGTCGGCTGCCGAAAAAAATCCGCCGCGCTGACAATCGGAATAGGCACCGTTCTGTTTGAGCTGGGAGCGGTCATCGGTCTGCTCGACATCAACGCTCTTTTCAACGCATTTTTCTCTCTGGCCGCAAACATCGTGTTTTCGACAGTGTTTTTCGGAGTAAAGAAGCTTCAGGGAATCTTTTATTCCTTTATGCTCGTAGTGCTGTCCTCGTTTCTTGAGCTTGTGTCGATTCTCACTATCTCAACCTTTGTCGACATATACATAGCAAACTACGAGTCGCAGCCGACGCTGCTCGTTATCGAAGTGATAATAAGCAAAATAATATACTTCCTGTTAGTCGGAATACTGATAAAGTTCGTCCGCTCCCCGTCAAATTCGTCCTCGGTCAAAACACCGTTCAGCTTCTACGCATATCCGATAAGCACCTTTATATCGGTCATATTCTTCTGGTATGTCGCGGCAAACGAGGCTATTTCTTACCGCGGGCAGCTGATTTTGGCGGTGATAAGCCTTTTGCTGTTCTTAGCTTCTGTTTTCACCTTCTTCGTTTTCCAATACAACGCCAAAAAGGATGCGGAAATTCTTCAGCTCCAGCAGGAGAGCGACAGGCTGAAAACCGATATCCTCTACTACGATATGCTCGAGCGTCAGAACAACAATTTAAGCTCGTATGCGCACGACACAAAAAATCATCTCGCCACGATACAGGCGCTCAATCACGACCCGGAAATTGATGTCTATATCTCAAAGATGCTCGACCGCCTCAATGAATACAGCTCCGTATGCCACAGCGGCAACCATATCTTAGATGTCATCGTGGACAGGTATGTCGCCGAATGTGCACTGTGCGACATAGAATTTTGCTTCGACATAAAAGAAAACAATCTTCACAATCTGGATTATTTTGATATTGTCACCGTGTTGAACAACCTTCTTGACAACGCTGTCGAAGCCTCAAAAAAAGCGAGCAGCAGGCACGTCTCGATAGCCACAAGCTACCGAAACAACTTTTCGATAATCGTGATAACAAACTCCTGCGCCGCCCCGCCGGAGTTCAGCTCATTTGGGGAGCTGAAAACGACAAAAGAAAACTCAAAGCTTCACGGCTTCGGGCTTAAGAGCGTAAAGAACGCGCTGAAAAAGTACGACGGAGACATTTCTTTGGAATACAGTCAAGAAAAGGGCGAATTTATCGCCACGGTCATGCTTGACTCAAGAATAACTCCCGATTCTCCGAGCGGCAGTCAACCCGCTCCCGAAAAGCGATAAAGCGCAAAGCGTCTGAAGCAGCAAACGGGCTGTCGCATTTGGCGCAGACCGAGGAGTAAAAATATAAAGGTCATAATTCACGTCTGATAGCGCGGATTATGACCTTTTTTGTTTGATTTTTGCTCTTTCAAGCACCTTTTTTGCCAAAAAAACTCCGTCCGATAACCGGACGGAGCTTTTGATTTAGATTTATGCGTTGTGCTTCTTGATAGCAGCCTGTGCTGCAAGCGACACATAGCGCCAACTATTTCATATCCACACGCTCACATTCAAATCCACCCACTTATAGACTCTCCTGCGGGTCGAAAAGCTGTAGATATACTTCTTCGCATCGTCGATGGTCAGTGTAAAGGAACCGATTTTGATATGGTTGTCAGGGTCAAATTCGCCTTTCTCCTTGCTTCCGGTTCTCAGATACCAGCGAAACTCATCCTTCGACACCCAAATGCGCTCAACAAACGCCTCAACAATGCTTTCGGGGATAACCGAGTAGTCAAATCCGGTGTACTCCTTCAACCGCTCTCGCAGTTCTAAGAGCTTAGCGGAATAATCCTCGTTGCTTGTCGGCTCCTTCTCAGGCTGCAAGCCTTTGATTTCTTCCGTGAGCTTGGCAACACGATCCTCGATCTCCTGCTTCTTTGAGCGAAACATTTCCTTATCAATGTCACCCTCGGCTCTCATCTCAATCAGGTTTGTCCGCTTATTCATTAGCTTCTCGATTTCGCCTTGCTTGCGCTGGATAACATCTGTATTGTCCGGCAGTTCTTCCTGATCGGCAATGTGCTTTTCGAGCATCGCATAGGACAAATCTATCACTTTGTCTGCGTTTTCGATGTAGCGGTCAAATACCTGCTCCGCCATCATTTCCAGCTTCCAGCCCTGAATATAAGGCGATTCACACGAATGCTCAATGGAGATGCCTTTGTTCAGGCGTTTGGCGACGCTCCCACGGTTTACCGATGTGTAGCACTGGTAATCAACGCCGTCTGTCCGTCCGTCACGGGAATGAAACCGCAAGTTAAACTTGTTTCCGCACTGACAAATCATCAAGCGTCCGAAAGCAGTGGTATGCTGCATTCTTCCTACTCTGCGTTTTCCTTTGTTATGGTTTTTCATAAGCACTGACTTGGCATTCATCAGTTTCTGAACCTGCTCATACTCCTCGACGGTTACGATCGGTTCGTGCGTACCTTGAACCTGAATATACTCCAAATCACCGTAATTCTTGATTTTCTTCTGCTTCAGGAAATCAGGCGTATATTCCTTGTGGTAGGTTATGATGCCGCAGTAAAAGGAATTGCGAAGCATTTTCGCGATGTACGATGCGAACCACCGTTCCTTTCCCATCGCTGTCAGCCGCCCCGCTTTTTCAAGCTCATACTGGATGGCTGTCACCCCCATTCCACTCAGGTACATATCGTAGATCATTCGCACCGTCTTTGCCTGTTCGGGGTTGATGACCATCTCTTTACCGACGCGGTCGTATCCGAGGATATTCCCGTTACCGTAAAAGACACCGTTCTGCATAGAGGTTTGTTGCCCGGCTTTTACACGGATGGATGTCTTGCGGCTCTCATCCTGTGCAAGCGTTGCCATTATCGTCAGCCGCAGTTCACCGTCGCAGTCAAAGGTCTTGATGTTATCGTTGATGAAAAAGACCTCAACGCCGTACTCCTTCAACAGGCGTGTATATTGAAGCGTATCCACCGTGTTTCGGGCAAAGCGGGATACCTCTCGGGTGATAATCATATTGAATTTCCGCTGCCGGGCATCCTCTATCATCTGCATAAAACGCGGACGTTTTTCAGCAGATGTTCCCGTTATGCCCTCATCAATATACTGTGCTGTTAAAGTCCAATCAGGTCGTGCTTCTAATATAGGTTTATACCAATCTATTTGATTTTCCAAAGCAGATAGCTGTGCTTCGTGTTCAGTCGATACACGCGCATATATAGCTACATCTCGTTTTTGAAAATCAGAATTCAGTCCATACATTACTTGTTCTTGCCTTTCTTCTTTTCTTTTTTGTAACAAGTGAAATCGGCAATGCAAACGTTATCCTTGTATTCTTGAAGGATGTTTCTAAACACATAGCCGGAGATTTCACCATCAAGATAAAGCTGCTCAATGAGTTTCAGTGCACCGAAAATATTGTTTTCTTTATCTGCTTTAATCATATCCGTTTTCAGGCACCTCCTCAACGATGCGATTTTTTAAATCGCGCACTTGACTTTCTCCAAATGGAATAATCTAGTCCATATCGCTGGTGGCAAATATCACACATATGCAATTCGTCCTGAAAGATCTCTGCCCTTTCAATCCAATATGTTGGATCGTCGTAATAAACACTTGCGCATCGGCGGCATAAGCAAAGCTCGATATATGGAGAGCGATTCTTAAAATCATTCATTTATAAAGCCCTCCTTGCTTTGCGACAGAAGCAGTAATCCGCTTGTTTATGCGAAGAAATCTTTTGTTGATTGCATCCTTACTGGTGTGAAAAAACTCTGCAATTTCTACCTGGCTATATCCATCGATATATAACAGCGTCAACAATTCTTTTTGCTGTACCGCAAGTTTGGAAATTGCGAGATGCAGCACGCTATTTTCTATTTCTTCAATCCACTCAAATCGACTGCACTCACTCATATCCATAGAACAAGTCGTCGAAGTTACAAACTTCTTATATAGGCCGTTTCTGCTTTCATCATTTTCCAATGAATCAATAGATTGGGTATGAATTGAAAAAATACGATTATCTCGATACTCTCTCAAATCTGATGCATATATTTCTTGTATCTGCTCATCGGTCATCCCAAGATCTCTAAACCATTTTGCCTGTCCAACCTGTTTTCGTTCAAACTTTTTTCTTTCATATCCGTCATTCCAGCTCATAATGATCTCCTTTGATTTGAAAAATTTTAAAAACAATTAAAATTTTTCAAATCACGGATACTGAGCTATATAACAAAGCCAGCTGTATAGCACTTCAGAGCTTCCCTTCTAAATTCTTAGCCGGAAGCTCCTGTTCAGTTTTCCTGTCCAAATAAAACAAGCCACCGGCAAAACAGACTTAGCCTGTGGCTATCTGTTTTGTCGGTGGCCTCTCATCTCTGTTTGCACAAGCTTGGTTTAACCAACCGAAACAATCAACGCATATGACCTGATAAGGATTTAAGGTGGCCCTGTTTCAGCCTGACCTTACCGTCGTTATGCTGTATTCAGTTTTCAATTTTTCTATCCGTCAGGTGCATATATATCTATAGTATCGTGACGCCTACTCTTTTGCACTCGGACAAACTTAATCATGCATTTGCTACACTCGTATTTGATTTTTCCGTCTGTGTTTTTGTACCCATAGTTTATCTTACCGCAGTTTGGGCAAAATATAGGGTATGGTTTCCACCGCTCGTCCATTGTATAATCACCTCGCTATATTTAATAACAAGCTAAAATATTTATCAACGTGCATGGCAACTTCCAACATTGTGACTCTATTATATCCGAACAAATGTTCGTGCGCAAGGGTTTTATTATTACAAAAATGAGTTGGGCGTTTTTACGCCCAACTCATTTTCAAGTACGATTTTCATAGCCTGTACAACCACGACTATCGCCCTACTGTTACAGCTCTGCCTTCCAATGCGTTCCTAAGCATTTTGCGATATTTTACTACAACCGGTTCAGGTTCTATAATTTTTATATCTCCATTGAATTGAAAAACCCACGCAAAAAACGTTTGACTTACAGACACCTCTGCAACGGCCTCAAAGTGTTCGCAATCCACTGGTGATGTTTTCACCTCATCTCCAAACCTATCTATGACATAATTCATCATATCGTTCTTACAAAACAGCGTAACCGTTTCTTTTTGACCATCATACATATCGAATACCTGTCTGGTGAAGTCAGCCAAGTTGAAGTCCCTAGGTCTTTCTACCGCATCATCAGATAGAATGTCTATCTCTTTCATCCGGTCAACTCGAAATGATACGATTTTATTATGCTTGTCGCTATACCCAACAACATAATAATGATCTTCATTCCAAACCAAATAGTAGGGTGAAAAAATGTAACGCTCTCCGGCGTTCTTAGGAACTTCTTTGCGATGCTGATCATAATGGAAATACTTAAACGTAATCTTTTTGCAACGATTAATAGCGGTGTTTATGTTATCAACCAAATAGTAGATTTGTTCATTTATCGGCTTTACACGCTCCGAAATATACAAATTCCGTTTTAGCTCCATCGACTGATACCTACTGCTCATTTGGGAGAGCTTTTCAACAAGTTCAGTGCTTTTCTTTACAGTAATGAACTTAGATGACTCCACTGCATCAATCAATAACTTCAGCTCAGGCAATGTGAACAAGTGGCTGCTTAAAGAATATCGCATTTCACGACTGCGTTCTTCTTCAACATCAATACCTATGTCACGAAGTTTTTCAATATCTCCGGGTATCGTCTTTCTATCACAAACAATACCATTATCTTTTAAGTATGCAAGAATCTCCGCCGTCGTAACATAATGTTCTGCATCAGTACTCTGCCATAAGCATTGCAAAACATATAACAGCCTACTTTTTGCAGCTTTATTCATTTTACTCATCCCACCTTATTGTTTTAATGTCATTTCTTTTAAACGGCTAACAATATAGCTGCTTTTATTTATATAACAATCCCTTACTAATGCGATTTACCTATCAATTTGTAATATAAGCATATCACAATTATAACGCCTTTACAAGCTGATCCAATATGCTTACTGCTGTTCTTTCACGTGTTCTACACACTCAAGTAGTGCTCGTTAACCTCTGATTTAATTGTAAATGTGCGATTAACGCAGATAGTTATGAGAACAATACCCAATTAATTGCAATCAATTATTATAATCAGATGCTCTATCTGCATATATTTAAAAGGTTAATATGCAGATAATTTGAATAATGGCTTGTTTTCTGCACATAATATGCTATAATTATATGCAGAAAGGCTGGTGCTGTATGAGAAAATTCGATTACTCCTTTTTGAATAACGGTTTGCTGCCTGCAAACCTTGTGAACCTCACTTCCAATATTGCGGCACTCAAAACAATGGCAGGCGTGCGCAAGGACGAATACACACAAATCTTCACCGAGTTGGAAGCCGTCGCAAAGGTGCAGTCCATTAAAAGCTCCAACGCCATTGAGGGCATTGTGACCAGCGATGAGCGTATCGCCGCCATTGTCAATCAAAACAGCGCCCCGCTGAACCACAACGAGGCAGAGATTGCCGGGTACAGAGATGCACTGAATGAGATCCACTTGGGCTATGAGCATATTGACTTCCGGCAGAGCGATATTCTGCGGTTGCACGAAATGATGATGAGCTTTGCGGGCTATGAGTACGGCGGGCAGTACAAGACGGACGACAATGTGATTTTGGAGATCGATGCAGACGGAAACCGCCGTGTCCGCTTCCGTCCTACGCCTGCAAGCGAAACCCCGAAAGCAATGGAGCAGTTGGAGCTTGCCTATCTGGATGCCCGAAGCAATGCAAACATCAATCAGTTACTTTTGATCCCCTGCGTGATTTTGGACTTCCTCTGCATCCACCCGTTCCGGGATGGCAACGGCAGAATGTCCCGCCTGCTCTCACTGCTGCTGCTATACAAAAATGGCTTTGACGCCGGTAAATATGTGTCCTTTGAGGAACAAATCAACAATTACAAGGCATATTATTACGAAGCCTTGCGGCAGTCCTCGGCAGGATGGGAAACAAATGAAAACTCTTATTTCCCCTTTATTGAGAACCTTCTCTCCACACTTTATATGTGCTATAAGGAACTGGACAAGCGGTTTGCGGTGGTTCACGGTAAGAAGATTACGAAGAAAGCCCGTGTGGAAGCAACCGTCCTGAACAGCCTGACACCGCTATCCAAAGCCGAAATTTGCAAAATCCTCCCCGATGTCAGCCCCACGACCGTCGAAGCCGTCCTCGGCGCAATGGTCAAGACCGGTTCGGTAAAGCGTATCGGTGCAGGACGGACAACACAGTATATCAAGGCATGAGGGAAATGAAATGTCTTTATTTGTGTTCAAAGACCACCTTTGGGTAAATTAAAATCAGAAAGATAACAGGGTGAAACACATATCTGACTGCTGTAAATTAGGAGGAAAAACATGGTTGACGTAAGTGTAACTATTTCCGGCATTATAATGTGTTGTGATGAAAGCATATGTGGCTTAAATTTTGGAAGGGGTTATACTGTTGAAAAATGCAATCTTGACACTTTGTTTTTCAAAGCCAAAATAACTAATGGGCAAGGGAATCTAAATACCGACTATTTTGGTTCTCGCATTATCGAAAACGAAAAAGTGTCCTTCATATGCTTAAAAAAAGAAGCTGTTATACAAATAGAGGGTCCAAGTTTTAACGAAACTAAACTAGAAATTACTGATAAAGATTGTATGTGCGAAGATGAACTTCAAGAATACATGGATAAGGAAATGGAATATTTGAATGAGAAAATCAATCTATTAAGGCTATTTAAGTCGGGCAATATTGGATTCCGAGATGTCTTTTTTCATTATTCATTTACTGTGATGGGGTGCATTAAAAACACCATAGATCACTGTAGCCACAATCAAACACGCAACACAATTGAAAGCATGAAGTTTACATTGAGCAACGACGAAATTAATTCATGCAATAGTTGGCTAAATGAGTATTGTAATAAACCGTATGCGTTGTTGAAAGACGGCATTGATGAGTTCTCTTGGGGATTGGAACAAGTTGACATTCCAACGGGATTTGAGCAATATACTACCGCATTGGAAATGACACTTTTGCCACAGAATCAGCCCGGAAAAAAACAGATGTTGGCGAATAGAATCAGTGCGATGTTAGGCAGTACAGATACCCAAGTTAAACAACTCCATCAAAAAGTGTTAGATTTTTATAGGTTTCGTTCCGAATCATTACACGAAGGAGATGGTTCAAATATCACAGGCTCCGAATTGCATGAACTTGAAAATATAGCAAGAGAAGTTTTGAGGAGATGCCTTGCTCGTTGTAAATCCGAATTTAGTTCAAATTCCAACATTACATGGAGTGAGATCAAAAACATGATTATGAATGATTTGATAGCACAAGTCACTTCATTGCAAAATAGGGGGGTTCTATAAAGGCTCAGCTAGAAGGCAACTTTCTATTTAGTGAATTAAAATAGCCGAGAGGGTTTCATTCTGAAAGCCCTTCGGCTATTTTTATGCCAGAACGGAGGTGAAAAATATGCCATATATCCCGCCGGAGGTAATGGCAAGAGCCCGTGAGATGGATCTGCTGACCTTTCTGCGAACTTACGAGACGCGGGAGCTGGTGCATTTCGGCGCAGCACTACCGCACTCGCGAACAAGACAGCCTGAAAAATTCCAACGGCAAATGGTGCTGATTTCCCCGTGAGATTGGCAGCCACTCGGCACTGGATTATATCAGCGAGAAAGTACTGAAACTTTCGCTCGTCGCACGTTCGAAACTGATTCTGTTATTTACAACGATAAAAATTTTAATTGGGGTACTCACGAAGCAACCAATCGGAGTTCTGGCGATGGATATCCACGAAAAGAGGCACACTTCAAAAGGATGGGTATATAATTAAATTCAACCAACCAAGTGACACTTTTTACATTGCTTTCCGTGGGAATCAAAGATAGGTAATCTTTTTAAGCGAAGTACTCATTAGCGGCAGTTCCGAGACCATCAGTCAGGATATTTCCATATATGATCCTATCCGGCAAAAAATTGAAATGGTTACTAAAATCGCTGAGATTGGGGTAGAACTGTCGAAATAAAGAGCTGACAATGGTTGCCCATTTCCCCGAAAGTACAAAAGCAATATACACATTTTTTGAGGAACAGCTGCGAAATCCGCATGACCACAGATGAGTGCCAAATGTATGTAGACCATCTAAACCTTGCCAACCAAATTGAAAAAGTGGGGCTATAACATATTTACTTCCGCAGACATACCGATGTGTGGCCTATCTCAAAAAAATCAAAACGATATACGTAAATTTGGCGACAAAAACGGTGCAGGAAAATCCGTGTCGCTTTTCTGCTAACAGAGACGTAAAATAAGCCAAAAAAGCACATATAGCATAAAGTTTTTATGAATTTTCAGCAAAAAAACCATTGACCGAGTCGGTGTTTTTGGCTATACTAATAGCAAAGAGGCGACACTATGATTGTTAGGCAATACTATTTGGATATGCTAAAAACCTATCGAGATATTCCTCTGGTAAAAATCCTTGTCGGGATTCGCCGCTGCGGAAAATCGACCATTTTAGACATGTTGAAAGACGACTTGATCAACAGCGACATTTCAGCAGATCATGTTATCCTGCTGCGCTATACCTCGGAAGAACTGGACGACATCATAACCGTTAAGCAGATGTATCGAGACATCAAGGATAAAATGACCGACGATAAGCGATATTATCTTCTGCTAGACGAGGTACAGGAGATTGACGGCTGGGAAAAGGCAGTCAACAGTCTGCTGGAGGATTCCAATACCGACATTTATGTGACAGGCTCCAATTCCAAGCTGATGTCCAGTGAGATTTCCACCTATCTGACTGGGCGTTATATCTCCATTCCCGTTTTTACTCTGTCCTTTGCCGAATATATGGAGTTCAAGAAGCACGACGGTCGCACGCCGAAAGAACTCTTAAATGAGTATATCCGCATGGGCGGTTTTCCTATCGTCGCGCTCGGAAACTTCGATGAACGTTCATCCTATCAGATTGTCGAGGGTATCTACAATTCCGCTATCACAAGTGACATCACCAAGCGGCACAATATCACGAACTTTGACCTGTTCAACCGAGTGGTGAAGTATGTCGTAGAGAATGTCAGCAAGACCTTCTCAGCAAACGACATAGTGAAATTCATAAAAGGCGAAGGGCGCTCCCTCTCAGTGGAAGCAGTTTATAACTATTTGGAATGGTTGGAAAAGGCCCTCGTGATCGTACCGCTGCCAGCGGTACGATATACAGAACAAGACTGTCTTGAAAACGCAGGAGAAGTTCTATCTTGCGGATTCTTCCCTCAAATACTGCATGATTGGATTTAACCCAAAATCAATAGCCGCCATGCTGGAAAACATTGTGTACTTCGAGCTTCGACGTAAGGGCTATGATGTGTATATCGGCAAAAACGCCACCAAGGAGATTGACTTTGTGGCCGTGCGGCGGGACGAACGGCTCTATGTGCAGGTGTGCCGCAATCTGCCGGAGGAATCCGACCGAGAGGTTACCAACCTGTTTGAGATCAAAGACCATTACCCGAAATATGTAGTAACGCTGGATGAACTGGCCGCAGGCAATATCGATGGAATCAAGGTTGTGCATCTGGCAGACTTCCTGCTGAGTAAGGAATATTAAAAGCTTGAGAGGATGTGTCAAGAATGGCAGAAAACAAATATCACTTTGAACGATTAACACCAACAGATAGCCTCGATTTGAACGTGTATGAGGAAGCAATAGACTATGTGTTCAACAACCCTGACGTCAGAAATGTCGCCATTTCCGGCGCATATAGTGCAGGTAAAAGCAGCGTTTTAGCTTCATACAAGAAAAAGCATAGCAATTTGCACTTTCTGCACATTTCTCTTGCTCACTTTCAATCCTCAGATCAAGAAGATGAACCGGAAGTAAAAGAATCTATATTAGAGGGGAAAATTTTAAATCAACTGATACACCAAATCCCGTCGAATAAAATCCCCCAGACCAATTTTAGAGTAAAAAGAAAAATTAGCCCTGCAAGCGTTATAAAAAGCACATTGGAATCTATTTTCCTTTTGACCGCAATTATTTATTTTTTGTTTTTTAATTCGTGGAGAAGCTATGTGTCCGACCTGCCTACCAACTGGTTAAAATCAATTTTAGAGTTATCAGCGCACCCATATGCTTTAATGGTAGACGGTATTATTATAATTACTTTGGTATCTTTTATTATATATAGCTTGATTAAAATTCAAAAGAATAGAAATGTTTTTCGTAAATTGAATTTGCAAGGCAATGAAATTGAGATATTTGAAGAAAGTGATGAATCATATTTTGACAAATATCTCAATGAAGTGTTATATCTTTTTGAAAATGTAGATGCCGATGTTATTGTCTTTGAAGATATGGATCGATTTAATGCAAATAAGATTTTTGAACGCCTTCGAGAAGTAAACACACTTGTCAATATTCAGCTTCAAAAAAGTAATAGAAAGAACAAAAGAATTCTCCGCTTTTTCTATTTGTTGCGTGATGACATTTTTGTATCCAAAGATAGAACCAAGTTTTTTGACTATATTATTCCTATTGTCCCAGTTTTAGACAGTTCCAACTCCTATGATCAGTTTATTTCTCACCTTAAAAAAGGTGGATTATTTGAAAAGTTTGACGAGAGTTTTCTGCAAGGCTTATCGCTATATATTGACGATATGCGTCTTTTGAAAAACATCTACAATGAGTTTGTAATTTATTTTAACCGGCTGAATATTACAGACCTTAATTGTAATAAGATGCTTGCCATTATCGCATATAAGAACTTATTTCCACGTGACTTTGCTGATCTTCAGCTTAATCAAGGATTTGTATACACTCTTTTTAACAACAAAGAATTATTTGTTAAAGAAGAAGAAAAAAAACTTTCTGAAAAAATTTTTGAAATAGCTCATAAAATTGAATTGGCAAAAAATGAACATCTCAAGACAAGCAAAGAGTTGGATGTTGTATTTGAAGATAAAAAAAGAACTGTTTATCATTATAACATGGCGCAAGAATTAAGCGCAGCTGATGCAAAGGACTATGCAGAACGAAAGCAAGCAATAGAAACACGTTTAAATAATGCTATTCCGGATTTAGAGAGCAAGAAATTATCCCTGGAACAAGAATTGATTTTGATACAAAACAAACCTCTTTGTGATATTATTACAAGAGATAATATCAATAAAATATTTAGCATTACAAGCACAAATGAAATCGGTTGCATAACGGATTTTAACGAGATAAAGGGCAGCGAATATTTTGACCTTTTAAAGTATCTTATTCGTAACGGATATATTGATGAAACCTATGCCGACTATATGACTTACTTTTATGAAAATAGCCTTAGTCGTGTTGACAAAATTTTTCTACGCAGTATAACTGATAGGAAGGCTAAAGAATATACCTATCATTTAAAGAATCCCGCACTGATTGTTTCGCGACTTAGATTGGTGGATTTCGATCAGGAAGAAATTCTTAACTTTGATTTGCTTACATATTTGTTGCAGACCACATCTCATATAAAATATCTTGAAAGGCTTATTGATCAGCTTAGAGAAACAAAAAATTTCAAATTTATAGGTGAATATTTTGATATTGCACCTGAAATACAACCCTACATTAAATACCTTAACATATGGTGGCCAAAAGTATTTAACACGCTTCTTAAAGAAAATGAATTCTCCGAAAGGCAAATCCGTGATTATTCAATTTACTCAATTTATTCTTCTGATGACGACACAATAAAAATAATTAACCAAGATAACTGCCTTTGCAGCTATATCTCTAATACGCGTGACTACCTTGCAATATACCACCCTAATATTGATAAACTAATTCACGGATTCAAGTTACTTGGCATATGCTTTATTGGTTTTGATTATGAAACTTTAAATAAGGATTTGTTTTACGCAGTTTATGCGGAATCTTTATATAAAATCAATGCTGAAAATCTACGACTTATTCTGATGGAAATTCTCGGTGAAAAGAACGAAGAAGATATTGTTCATAAAAACTATACGCTTTTGCTTTCACACCCCGATTCCTTCATAACTCAATATGCAACTCAGAATATCAACGAGTATTTTGATGTTATTTTACAAACAAGCGACGGAATCATTCTGGATGACGAAAACGTTGCCATTGCTGCGTTAAATAATCCCGATCTCACAGTTGAACATAAACATTCATATATTTCTGACCTGCGGACAGCAATTGTACTTATAAAAGCAATCGATGATATTGCTTTGTGGTCTCCGTTGTTGAACGCTGATATAGTGCAGTATTCAGAGCGTAATATCATGGACTGCTTCAATGCTGTGAAGCTCAATGAAAGCGTCATTTCTTATATCAACAGATGTGATATTGATTTGGATTTTTCAAAAGCTGAATATGATGAAGATACCAAAGGAAGACTATTCGATAGCGTAATTATATGCAATGATATCGACAACTCAAAGTACAAACAAATATTGGTGTCATTGAAGTTTATTTATGATAATTTTGATATCGCAGAGATTTCCGATGATAAGATCACTATCTTAATCGATACAGACATTATTAGAATGACAGCTGACAACTTAAAATTTATGCGTGAAAACTATCTAAATCGGAAATTTTATTTCATCCGCAAGAACATAGAAAAGTATATTGATATAATGGACGACGCTCTGTTTTCACGGGAAGAATTGATAGAGATACTTACTTGGGACATTAGCGACGAACTAAAAATCAAATTGCTTGAATTGTCTGATGACGAAATTTCGGTAATCGGAAAAAATTATTCTCCTGTTGTATGTCTACATATTCTCAACAATAATTTTTCGAAATCTGATTTACCGGATTTGTTTTCATCGTTCGAACAATGGGACAATTCCGTTCAGGCAAAGATATTTGAGTATGCAATAAGAAGTATAGTAAGTATTATTGATGACCCGAAATCTGCTTCGGAGAAGTTAAAGAATAACCTTCTTCATTCAGATAAAGTAAATCGAGATGCGAAAATTGATCTTTTAATAGCCATGATACCTAATCTTAGCGAGGACTACATAAAAGAGATTCTCACCTTGCTTAACTTAACGGACTATCTCAAAATATTTGATACTCGCAGTAGACCAAAGTTTGAAATCAATGATGAAAATGAAAAACTACTTACTGCTTTCAAAGAAGCCAATATGATCAATAATTATGAAGAAAGTTCCGAAAAGGAGGGATATTACAAAATCACAAGACCTAAACCAGTAATAAAGGCATTGCCAAAAGAATTATTATAATTTGGTGTTCATAACATTACATAGCCGAGAGGTTTTCAATTTGAAAGCCCCTTGGCTATTTTTATGTCAGAACGGAGGTGAAAGATATGCCATATATCCCACCGGAGGTGGTGGCGTAGGCTCGTGAGATGGACTTGCTGACCTATCTGCGGACTTATGAGCCGCAGGAGCTGGTGCGTTTCGGGGGCGGCACTTACTGCACCCGTGAGCACGACAGCCTGGAAATCTCCAATGGCAAATGGTGCTGGTTTTCCCGTGGGATCGGCGGCTATTCTGCGCTGAGCTATCTCATTAAGGTCAAAGAGATGCCATTTACGCAGGTGGTCGAAACCATTATGAGAAACCTGTCAGCGACGCCGCCCGCCTTTTCCCCAGCTCCGAAAGTATCAAAAGAAAAGGTGCTGCTTCTGCCGCAGATCAACCACAGCGCCACCCACGCCGTCGAATATCTGTGCCGCAGAGAAATCGACGACGAGCTGATCGATTTCTGCATCAAGACCGGTCGGCTCTATGAGAACTCCACTTATCACAACAAAGATAAACATATGCTAACATTGCGACATATTGGATATGGTATACCAAATGTTGATAAAACGATACACAATAACGAATATCGTATAACAATAGTTACACATATTATATAAGAACGGAAAATCACAGTAAACAACAATTGACAAATAAACTAACCCTCAAAAGCATTTAGCTTTTTGAGGGTTAGTTTTATGGTTGTTTCAGTTCATCACAAGCAACCTGCCGCTTGATATACTATATCTCTGCGGTCTTGTGGCGGCGCGAGATCTCAGTAATATTTCCGTTGGCGTCATAGGTGTAACCATAGATATATTCGCTGATATGTTCCCAGCCAATCTTCGTGGTGCGTGAATTGTTTCCACGTTCTGACATCCAATAAACATACTGATGGTCTATCGGCGTAGTGGTATTGATAACTGTCCTGTTACGGCGAAGGATGGAATCATAAGAATATGTCGCAGTCTTGCCCGAGGGATAAGTATACTTCGATGCAAGATTGTCCTTGCCGTAATCGAATTTTTCGGTCATGCTCACTCCACCCGCCGATGAAGTAAACTTTGACACATTGTTGTTTAGGTCATATCCGTACTCGGCGTCATAGATGCGCTTTTTGCTGCCGTTAAGTACGCTCTGTCGAACAAGTCTGCCTGTTGAAAATAGAAGCATCTAACATAGATTATATTTAGCAAAGACAATTAGAGATACATATTAATCCTCATATTATTTTTGTAGAAATGTAGATGTCAAAAAGCCGTTATTAACATAGGGTTTGAAATATAAATATAGTATAAATTAGCAACACTCCCTAATCTAGATTCTCCGGTATTTAAACATCCCAATAAAACCTGCCTCTCCACCATGACGGAGGAAACCACCAATGGAAGCCTTTACCTTTACTGTGAATCTCAAACCACAACAAGCACGCAAACGATACTGCCATAAGCCCAAATTCACAATACTTATAAATTGAAGTAGAATTAACTCCGAAAGAGTCCATTACCAGAATCAGAAGAACTAAATCTGAAGTCATCAAAAAAACATATATCGCATAGATAACTCTTATGTAATTTCTGCACCGCGATTCGTTCATATGTTTCTTGCTATAGACATAGCCCGTAAAGAATTTATACAAAAAATTATGACCCTTTCGATATCTGCGCCTGTTTGACTTGGATTTATCAATAAAGAAAAGGTAATCCAAGACGATCTTTGATACTAATTTAAGGATAAAAAATATACATATATTACTTGTGATTACCATCCTACTCATTATAACAGATACGCCTCCTCTCCTTATCGGCGATGCTTCATATATTCGCGCACAGCTCCGACAAAAGATATCGCAAAATCTTTAGCTGAATTAATCACGAAATTTCTTGTCAGAGACTTCGTTTGTCTTAAATATTTTGATGCCTGTTGTACACATCGACTTTTATAACCTTTGAGTGCTGCCCTTACACCATTATTGGCCTTTATTCTACCAAATGTATTAAAAGTTCTTTTCACTGTATTTATACCTGCTTGCGTTGCTTTCTTTGTTCCCTCTCCGGGATTACGTCCAGCAATTGCTCCTTCAACTCCGGCAACGACAAGTTTTGTAGGATTAAAGTCTTTTTTTTCTAAAGCTTTATCAATTACTTGATCAAACAACTCCTCTCCAAATGATATTATGGTATTTGACACAAGTGAAGTTGTCGCACACACTGTTGTCATAGATAACCCACCGCTTATCGCGCCAGCAACAAATGATACACCCAAATGTAGCCAAGCAGCTTTTATACCAGTTCCGCTCTTATAAGCAAACACCAAATTCACAGCATCATCAAGTGAGTTAAACACCGCCCCAACCACGGCTCCGGCAACAATGTGCCAAAAACTCCCTTCTCCATCTGCACGGGTCACCGGATTGTTATCACAGTAAGCAAAATAATTTTTATCTGTGAGAGCCTGAGGCGATACTGCGGAAAGCAACTCATCGTCTGAATTAAGCATTCGCTTAACAATCGGATCATAATAACGAGCACTTATGTAATACAGCCCTGTCTCAGAGTCATAATAATATCCACGATAGCGAAGCGGGTTAACATTGGCAATGTGGGTCGAATCTGTAATCACCGCACCATTGGCATCGGTAACAGAAATCACATTGCCCCAAGCGTCATAGTTGTAGTTGGCAACAACCGCACCTGCACCGTCGTAAATGCGGATAACATCTCCACGCCAGTTGCAGACAAAGTAGTAGTCGGTTGTAGTGCTGCCGTTCTTGTAGCGAACACCGGAGGGGTTGCCGTCGGCATCATAGAAGAACCACAGCTCTGTCGTGCCGAACTTCTCATACTGCAAGGTGTTTCCGACATAGTAGTACTCATGCTTAACACCGTTGACCGTCTTTGATGTTCTCAGTCCGTCAACATCGTAGGTGTAGCTTGCAGTTACTCCGTTGCCGCTGAGCGTCGCCAGCTGTCTGCCGTTCTGCCAAGTGAGAGTGTACCCTCTGTAAGACAGCGGATTGCCTATCTCATCATAGGTAATAGCCTGACCGTCATAGGAGGTCAGCTTGTCCTTCCAGTTGGTGTCGTCATAACCGTAATTTACAGTCTTAGTAGCCGTGACACCGTCAAGGCTGCCCCATGTCAGAGGATAAGTTGTGACAGACAGAATGTTTCCGCCGTTGTCATAAGTATACACTTCCGTGCAGTTTTTGACAAGGTCATCTGCACGAACCAGCTGATTCAATTCGTCATAAGCGAACTGCTGCTGTTTGGTATATGCCGTCTCTGCGGTCTTGTGGCGACGCGAAATCTCAGTAATATTTCCGTTGGCATCATAGGTGTAGCCATAGATATATTCGCTGATATGTTCCCAGCCAATCTTCGTGGTGCGCGAATTGTTTCCACGGTCTGACATCCAATAAACATACTGATGGTCTATCGGCGTAGTGGTATTGATAACTGTCCTGTTACGGCGAAGGATGGAATCATAAGAATATGTCGCAGTCTTGCCCGAGGGATACGTATACTTCGACGCAAGATTATCCTTTCCGTAATCAAATTTTTCGGTCATGCTCACTCCACCTGCAGATGAAGTGAACTTTGACACGTTGTTATTCATGTCATATCCGTACTCAGCGTCATAGATGCGCTTTTTGCTGCCGTTGAGTACGCTCTGTCGAACAAGTCTGCCTGTTGAATCATAAGTATACAGGAAACGTTGATTATTTACAAGGTCTTCATGTGAATACATGTTGCCAGTCGAATCATAATTCCATGTAAAGTTCTTCGTGCCATTCTGCGATATCGAAGTCGTGTTGCCGTATTCATCATATGTGTAGTCAATGTAATCGCCGTTACCATATGACATTCGATTGAGTTGTCCATTATTATTTGCTCCGTAAGTGTTCGTGCAGAGCACCTGTGAGCCGACTTTCGTCTGTGTAACATTGCCGAAGTTGTCATAGACAAACGAGTAATTGAAACCGTTATGGGATATGGTATTCAGGCGATACTTGTTGTAGGTATAGTTGTTCTGTATAGTCTGACCGTTTGAAAGTGTCTGAGAAACAGATGTCACGGTGTCGGTATTGGCATCGTAAGTATAGTTGGTTACATTGCCCTTTTTGTCCGTGTAAGAAGTGAGCGTACCTTTAGAATTATCATAAACATACGATTCGGTCCGCCCGTCCTGATCGGTAGTAGCTGACACAAACGCTCCATTGGATGTATACGACGCGCCTGTTTCAATATGCATTGTCTCGCTGCCCTTAACACTAAATGCGGTGGGATTGCCGTTGTTATCATAAGTATAGCAGTACTTCGTTCCGGACTGGCTCGTCGCTTGAGTCATATTATGCCTTGAATCATAAGTATATGTATAGCTATATCCTTTGGCATCAACCGACTTTGTAAGGTTGTTATTTGTATACTCCATCGAGGATTTCTGCTGAGCGTTTGCCTTGACGGAGATCATATTGCCATCCTTGTCATATGTATATGACGGTGCTTCATCGCGTACAAGCTGAATATTATCGAACCAAGTATTGTTCGACTGCCTGTAATTAATGAGATAGATTTTCATCGATGTCGGAGTTTTTGAAGCACTCTGATTGTCACTATCTCTCAGATTAAAGGCGCCCATGACATACTGCCAGCCCATAACGGAGCTGTTATAGTCAAACCACTTCAGGCAACTCGTTCCATCACTATACACAATCTTTGCGGCAAGACTGACCTTGTTGTTCTCATTGCTTCCGCCAACCGGATTTGCATAGACCCAGCCGCTAAGAATATATGTATCGTCAAGATTTTGCGCAGTAGCTCCGTCAAAATACAGAACCTGATTCATCTCCTTAGGAACCGTTGCAATGCTGCCGAATCGGAATGCATGTCCGGAATCCTTCGAATGAGCATTATCAACGGAATCGGTAGCATCGGTACGATATCCGTTCCAATCTTCAGGAAGATACGCACCATTCGACGCCTTTGAATAGCGTTCAAACGAAGAGTTATTTATCATATTGAACGGACCTGCGCTTGCACCTTCCTCAAGCTGCATTCCGTCAAACCATGCCTTACCGGTAGCGTCACGAACCATTATGTTACATCTAACGCTTGTAGCATTGGAGGGAACAGAGAATGAAACCGTGAGTCTCTGCCAACCATTATTGATGTTTGGGTCAGTTGTTCCTATCAGTGCTTCGGAAACAGTGTCGACCGTACTACCGTCAGGAAGCCAATATGTTGCAAGTAGCTGCGCACCATACGGAACATTCGCGTCTCTCGGGACTATATTCTCCGTCTTGACCCAAGCTGAGAAAGTATATGTTGTTCCCGCCTTGAACTGTCCCGAGTTTAATGTCTGATAGGCTCTTGCTCCGGCTCTGTCGGAAAATGTCTTGCTGTTAATGTAGTAGCTCCATCGGCCATAGAGCTGTTGAAGTCCTGTAACAAAGCTATCATAATCTGCGGTACCGTTCCACTGAGCTTTAGTCCATGAACTTCCAGTATCCGCGCTACCGTCACGAAGATAGTTCCTGACATATTGACCGCCAGACATCGACTTACTCAAGCGGTTAAGCTGCTTTATATTGCTTGCATTGCTGTTCGGATTTGAAGCAGTGTATTCCGCGGCAGAAGCTGCAAGTGTTTTACCATAGCAAGTAGCTTCTGAGCACACCGTTCTGCCGGCTTTGTCGAACTTCACCGTCGTATAGATATCATCGTTGTTGCCAAATACACCATCCTTGCCCGAAGAGCGTATAACGGTCTGTCCATATTGCGAGTAATCGAAAGTAATTGTCTGACCAGCCGAACCATTGGCGCTCTCAACAACTTTCGAAACTCGTTTACCGTTCTTCAAAGGTGTATATGTGAACTGAAGCTTATACCCATCGGGAGATGTGACAGAGGTCATTGCCCTGTCGCTGTCATATGTAAAGGTCGTTGTTTCACCGTCGGGATATGTTATGCTGAGCAGCAAACCGGAGCTCCAGTTATATCTCGTCACTCTTCCCGCGCTATCGGTTATGCTCTGAACTGCGAGATTATCAGTGGTCGGAGAAATAGTTAAAGCATGATCCGCCCCATCAGTCACCTTCCAGATTTTCGGGTCAGTTGACGATGCATAGTAGTTCGCTATCTGATTACTGTTGCTGTCAAGAGAACGTGCAAATGCTCCCGCAACATTGAACCACATCACATTTCCTTTATCATCGGATATTTTGTAGTAATTATTGTTATTTGTCTTCGGAACAGTAAGGGTCAACCCCATACCGTCCTCATCTATCATTGTACCATCGTTCTTTTTGTAGAAGTAGTGCTCAGTTCCGTCACCATCAATATATACATACGGATATGTCGCCTGTGCAGATGTTGACAGACCAAATTTTGATGACGGAAGAAGCTGCTGCTGACAGCTAAGCATCCAACCATGACCTCTGTATGGCATAACTGTACCAAAGCCCTCTCCTGCCATGTAGTTGTTAAAAACATGGTAAATAGATGCCGGAGCGCGACTGCCAGGTGTTGTTGTATCACCGTGAGTAAATACAAGGTTGCCGGAGAATTCGCAGATAGAAGCAGTACCGGCTCTTCCGGCGCTGATGTCTGTATAGCTCCAATACGACTCAAGTCCCTTGTTTGATCTGAATGTTATGGAAAGTATCGGATATCCGGCCGTGCTCTGCGAGTATTTCTCTCCATAAAGCCAAAGATAATTACATGAGGAAACGTATGTTGAACCGTTTTCTATTGATGATCTGAACAGGAATCCATAATTGGGGAACGAAGTGTTTTCATACCACCGTTTTACGATAGAGGCGACATTCCATTTACGCTCAACAGTATTAGTATTCTGTTTAGATGCCTTGAGGATCTCGAAGTCAGCCGTAGTTGATTCAAAGCTCGGTTTGGTGTTCCATGTTACCGTTTTTTTATTCCAACTACTTGTTACTGCATGTACTTCTATTGCAGCATCCGGTGTTTTGTCCGTGTTATACGCATCTGCATATATCTGCGCAGCGTAAAGTTCTGCATCAATAACAACATCTCCGCGGTTTAAAGACGGCAAGTCAAAGCGAAGCAGCCCCTGACACTTTCCTATGCCCGACGACTCTTTACCAACCATTATCATCGGACCATGCCAGTAATTTGTAGTCGGCTTTCCGGAAGCAACATAAACCGAATCCATCGCTGTGTTTGACTGCTCTGTCTGTATTGCGGGGTCAATCGTAACAGGGAATGTCCTGTCGCTGCTATTTATCCATTCGGCATCCGCAGTTACAGTAATCTCATACTTCTTTTTATTTTTTGAACTGATACTGTAACTCACACTGTCTGAATACTCATAGTTTGCATCAAGCATAAACGGCTTGGGAAGGACAAACACAGTTTTTCCCGTGTTGACATCTTTCGCGTATATACAGCCGTCATCTTCCAATGTGAGCGTAAGATCTTTCACATCGATCTCGAAGCTGTATTGATAGTTGTTCTGCGTGGATTTTATTACAATATTTTCCTTGACTCCCGATCCATTAACTATGTACTCTATATTTGTATCGGGAAGAATGTTTTCATAATATATCTTTTGACTGGCCTTGCTAGCTGCGGTTAAGTCCTCGATTTTAGCTTTCTTCTCCTGCTTCATTGACGAGTTGTTCTTCTTCGTTTTGTTAAGCAAAGAAAGGCTGACCGAGTAATCGCCCATTTTTATGCTGACAAGTTTTTTCTGGTTTGAATTCTTTGCAAACTTCACCCTAAACTTATTGCTTTTGGTTGCATATCCGTTAAAGTTTGAAAGCTCATCATTCTCATTGTCTGATGTTTCAAGTGTATTATCTATCTCCTGCCACTTACCAGCGCTATCCTGATAAAGAACAGGATCTTTGTACACAGCAGCCTTTATTGTTCCATCGCTCATCTTAAAATACTTGGTGTTACTGCTGTCACGACGATCTACATCTTCTCCTATTACTATTGGGTCTTCCTCTTCCTGAGATACTTCAGTAGAATACCCACTTTCCTCAAACTTTTCACTTTCTGTTTCAATTGTTTCGGCAAAAGTTGACATTGGGGCAACTTGAACAACCACAAGTATTGACAAAATTATGGCTATCAGTTTTGTTACGACTTTTGTCTTTTTCATTACCAAATCTCCTCTCTTTTTACAGCATTCACTACATCACGCTTACTATTAACCCTACGCTGTCACCCCATTTCCAAATGGTTTTATATCGTCTCTCCCAACTGATAAAATCTATCAGTTCAATACACTTTTATAGTGTCTTAAAACCGTCTTTGGTTACAAAAAAATATGCACAAACTATCATTCGACAAGTTGTGCACATTTCACATTTTATTTTTGTCCCCTATGTCATAAATCGATACGGCAATTTGGGCAATATGCTCAAGTACAATTATGCATTTTCACCAGTCCTTTTTGAACACCTTCACCAACATTATTTTTGCACATTTATTGCTCATTTCCACAATTTATAGTATAATAAATCCATACGATTGTCTTAGCCTTCAATATCGGCAAATTCATCGCGTCAAGGCAGGCATTCATTTCCGGCATTGATGTTCAACCGAAGTATCGTTGTACCGGAATAATTACGTAGGGGATGATTTTAATTGGTTATCGGAGAGAAAGATGAAATTACAGAGGAATGCAAGCAGCTTTGGAATCTTTATAAAGAGTACATAATAAGCTTTTGCAAATTCAAGCTAAAAGACACACCTGACTATGTTGAAGACTGTGTTCAAGATGTGTTTATGGCATTACTTGAAGCCAGACGATCCGGAACAGAAATAAAGAGCCCCAAGGCGTGGCTTACTACTGTTGCAAACAATAAAATAAAAATGGAATACAAAAACAGAAAAAGAGAATCCGAACATATAAATAAAATAATACATTATAAAACCACTGTGGAAATTTTCACTCTTGATATGCACGATTTTTCAGAAATTTCCGATGAGCTTATTTCCGAGATGAAAGATAGCATATTAAATCAACTCAAATTTGATTAGCAATCTATAATTATTGACTTCTATGTAAAGCACATGAAAGTAAAAGATATCGCTGCCAAACACGGGCTTTCCGAGACAAATGTCAAGCAAAAGCTTTTCAGAACGCGAAAAAAGATAATGCATTTGTCAAATGAAGAAATTGAAAAACATAAATTTTAAAAATTTTTGTAACCTTTTTGAAATTCGTACACTATATAAACAAGGAGGAAATCAATATGACAAATAGTGAATTCATGAATATTTTGAATGACGACTCACTCGAACTCACAGTAGAAGAGCTCGAAAATATAATTGAAGAAGAACTGCAAAAGGACGAATCCGAAATGGATCCGGATCTTATAGAATACTGCCTGTACTATATCAGCAAAGCGGAGACAGAAGGCGGCAAGGAGAAAAAAGCCGACAGCGCAGGCAATGACAAAATCGCAGAACCGCCTGCTGCCGACAAGCTAAAAAAGTCA
>ENA-OZAA01000078-OZAA01000078.1-human-gut-metagenome-genome-assembly--contig:-NODE-78-length-76975-cov-18.291706_pt1 | contig 76975 bp, 101 predicted proteins | sample MGYA00244204_ERZ653492 | MGnify/ENA primary metagenome ERZ653492 (study PRJEB26926, sample SAMN06164980) | human gut metagenome | biome: ENVO:00009003; feature: ENVO:2100002; material: ENVO:00002003... | reverse complement strand
TGCTGTGCACGTCTGTAAGTCCTCTGACGTGCTGTGCACGTCTGTAAGTCCTCTGTATAAGTTATTACCCTTATGTACATAATAACCATATAGCCACATTAAAAATGACTTGTACATTGTATATATTACACAATTCTGCTGAAAAATGAAAAAATTGTTAAAAAACCCTTGACAAGCCTAAAAAAATGTGATATACTAAGCACAACAACAGAGAACAACACAAGAAAATGTCAGAGATTTTCAAAGTTGAAAATGTTGTGTAGTATCTTGAAAATTGAACAAACAACACCAAACACTTGAAGCACTTAAAATCAGTATAAAGAGTGGTAATAGTTGTTTATGTGTTTAGTAGTTCTATATAAGACAGCCTATGAGGTAGAACGAACAGTGAACGTGCAACGTGTACAATATAGTGCTAAAAGGTCAGCCACTGATTTAATAAGACTGGGTTTTTAGTTCCTATGATACTACGTCAACCGCACCACTATACGTGGTGAGCAAGTATCTTAGTAGTGTAAGCGGCGAAAAAGCGTGACAGCAACCCAACCAATAGTAGGAGGAAGTACTTTCACTCACTCCTGAGTGTGTGCTTTTTGGCACACGCACTCACCATTTAATGAAAAGGAGTTTTGAGATATGAAAAATCAGGTTATACTCACAACTAATCCGAAGAGGTCTTTGACCCTTATTGTTAGATTTGACGAGGACTTAAGACGTTTAGACTGCCAACCTTTTGTGGTGTGTTTTAGATATGACCCTATCAATCAAGATTGGGAATTGGGACACTACTTTGACAGTTTAAGTGATGCTTTAGATTATCTGAAAAACTAATCAACTCCACCACTTTTGAGTGGTGAGTGGGTGTGCCAACACCACATTATTAAATTATAGGAGGTATTCGTTATGAATACAACAAAGAGTGAAGCAACAAAGGTTATGACTAAAAAGGACATTACAGAGTTCCTTAAAAAGACTATTGCAACTGTGGCAAATGCCAATGCAGACCTTGCAAGTCGTGTGGACTACGCTTTAACTCACCTTAAAAAGGCTACAAAAGCAGACCTTGAAGAACTCTTCTCGGACGTCAATACTTGTCTTGCCACTATACCAGTAGAAAATCAGGCAAAGCCTAAGATTGTCGAGGAAGAAGAGATTGAAGATGAGGACGTAGCTGTTGAAGCTGATGAAGAAGAGGAAAAACCAGTTAAAAAGACTGCAAAGAGTGGTAAGAAAAAACCTACACTTAAGAAGAAAAAGGTTGAAGAAAGCACTCCTGCAAGTAAGGCAATGCTCCCTATCGCAAAGTTTTTCCCTGAGGAAATTAAACATGAAGACCTCGGTAAGCTTGTAGCAGTACCTGATAAATTTAAGACCTATGAGGAGTTATTTAAAGCTCTTGAAGAGGGTAAGACAATTTACTTTGCTTGCTACTGGACTGCTCGTCAGATTAAAGAGTATGACTATGCAGGGTCAAGAATGGTTAAGTGTCCTAAGTCTTTCCCACATGACCTTGACTTGTTGGTAGCCTGTGTACCTTGTGAACGTGTTCAGCGTGTATGGTGTATGAGTCAGTATACAGAAGCCATGTTCATGTTTGAGGGTGACAGTCTTGAACCTGTTGAGGACACAGACCCTAAGACAGGTGAGCAGTTCAAAATCAGAGTATCAAGTGGTATGGAGTTTGAACTTTATGTACCTGAGGACGAAGCATAAAGTCCTTAAGTTGCTTTAAGCATTGCACCACAGGGCACTCTTTGAGTGCCTTGTATGGAGTGCTTAAAACATTCCAAAATATTTAAGAGTGAGGAAGTAATAAATATGATGACTGAGGTTTTATCAAAAGGTGACTTAAAAGCTCGTGCTGAAATGCTCCTTATGGGTCATGTAATTCAAGTGACTGATGAGGTAAATCAGAAGTACATTGTGGACTATGTGTCAAGAGTACTCACAAATATCGGGAATTCTGAACCTGTTAAGTCTGATGAAATTTGGGAGAAAGCCTTTGAATTTATTAGTAATAAGGAAAAGACTAAAGTGATTGGTCTTTCACTTAACACTATAATGAACGAAATGGTTGTATTAACCCTGATTTTCAAAGATACAGGTGAAATTTTTGACATTGAAGACCCTAATGGTGTCTTTTGTTTCTGTTACAACTACACATACCCCGATTGTTCAGAACTGGGGTACTGTTTCTTTGAACATGACAAGTCCACACACAAGTTACACAGAATTGGATAAGGAGATGACATTATGTTAAAAGCACAAGAAAAGCTAATCGACAGCCGGGTAAACATGACAATAGGTAATCACAGTGTTAAACACAGAGGTAGTGACATTAGTGAGTATTATTATCATGCAACTTGTGTATGTAAAGTGGACCACACTAATAGAATAGTCCACTTTGACAACGGTGGTTATTCAACATCATCTACAACAAGAACAATCAACGGTTATAAGAAATACTTTGTTGATGACTTGGGTTATGAAGAAACTTAAGTATTGCACCGCAGGACACTCTTTTAAGAGTGTCTTGTATGGAGTACTTAAACTCCGAAATATTTTAAAGAGTGAGGTAAATAAAATGAGAGTAATGATTATGGGACATCCTATGGTAAATATGTTAGACGAGATTTTGTTTAGCACAGACGGACATAAGTATGTGACTGTTGATGGAATGTCAGAAAAGACACTACATAGTATGGGACTTGAACCTAAAAAGACGATTGAATTTTCTAAAAAGGACACTACTCCTTATAGAGCAATGGCAGTAGAACTTGCAAGAAAAATCAAACTTCTTAAATACTATGTTGGAAAAGAAGAGCAGGAAATGCTTAAGAATTACAGAGCAGTGGCACAGAAGTTATGTAAGATTGAAGCTGAAACAGAAGAGGGTTTTGACATACCTGAGGTAGTCATAGCACTTTCAAACTGTTACACAGTTTAAGCATTGCACCACAGGGCACTCAAAGAGTGCCTTGTATGGAGTGCTTAAAGCTCCTAAAACTAAAAGAGTGAGGTATAAAGTAATGAGTAATTCTATCAAACTTTCAGAAAAGTATGGTGTCAACCCAACTATTCCAGTGTGTTTCTTTTGTGGAATGCCTAAGAACGAAATTGCACTTCTCGGTCACATTGGTGATAAGAGAAAAGGTGAAGACTTTGAAGCTCCACATTGTGTAGTACTGGATTATGAACCTTGCGACTGTTGCAAAGATAAGTTTAGTCAAGGTGTTCTTTTTATTGAGGTCACTGAAACGCAACCTAATGACAACAGACCACCTATTTCTAAAGGTGTTTACCCAACTGGTAGACACGTTGTAGTAAAAAGAGAAGCAGTTAATGTTGAGGGTGATAAATTCCTTATGATTGATAAGGAATTTAAGACTATGTTTCGATTAGACTGACGTAAATAACTTTAAATTTGATAATGTGGGTTGGTATTTTGAAGTAAGAAAGTTTAAAGTATTGTTAGGGCTACCACCCATAGTGGTGGTCTTATAGAGTACTTTAGTACTCAACCAGTAAACACTTATAGGTGACACATAAGGCTCTCACTCTCCTTGTGTGTCAAAATAAGTGCTTACGCACTAAAATTTAAAATGAGTGAGGTAAACAAAAATGAAAGTCTTGAAAAGAAAAGGTCTGCTTAAAGCACAAGCACATGAAGAAGAGGTAAAGGAGACTAAAAAGCCAAGAAAGAGCAATACGGACAATAAGCTCCCCTCTGATGAGTACAAGGACGAAATTCCACCTAAAGAAATAGTCCTTGATGAAAACGGAAAACTCGTAATTAGTGTTAAACGTGGTGGAGTTGATGGTCTCCCAAGAGTAGACATAAGATTTTTTGCTACTACAGAAGTATACACTGGTTTCACCAAAAAAGGAGTAAATTTCGATTTAGAATATCTGCCGGATTTAATTGAAATGTTAGGTGACGTATCAAACGAGTGTGACGAAAAAAAGCTTTTTGAGGATTTTGAATAGTCACATAAATGGGAGTGGGTGAGGTACTTATATAAGGCATATATAAACGGAATATGGCGGTGGCAATACCCCAGGTAGAGCCTAAAGATTGGCACCACCCCAGGGTATTAAGTGATATAATAAGCCCTTATATACCCCTACTATATACCCTATATATAGTGCTGTTTGTCGTTTGTTTATTTGTGTTTGTTGTGTTCATACAGTATATACATATGTACTATACACTATATACACAGAGATACAGAGACACACAGACCACACACCCCTATACCCCTATACCCCTACACACCACGACACAACACAATAAACATAACAAACATAAAATATTTATTTTTTTATTTTTATTTAAGGTGAATTTATTAATTTTGGTGCTGAGAAATTTTTAAAAATTTTTTCTCTCCCTATACAAAGACCCCACCCTTAAAAGCGTTTTGGTGTCTCTGTGACAGTTGCCTAGTACCTCAGAAGTGGTGAAAATTTTTGGTGTGTAGTGAGAGTATTTCCTCAAAGACCTCAGGTGATTGACAGTGTTTGGTGATAAAGTGTGGTGTTAAAAATCTGAGGATAAAATTTTGGTGATAAAGTGTGGTTGTCCGTCATAAGAAATTATAGTTTTGCTTAAATTCATAATTCATAGGTGTTGTAGTCCTTACACAAATAAAGACTAATAAATCACTGTGGTGAATGTGTATTTTGACTAAATAAGATGAAAAATGAGTTGTCTGCGACACGACCCATGGAATGGGGAGTGTTCGCTTACAAATACGTTAGTATTTGTAACCTATATAATTTTATTATATAATTTTAGAACATATAAAATATAATATTAAATTAGGCACGTAATATAATATTATATTAGCTACGTAATTTTAATTAGGTACGTAATTAAAATTAGCTATGTAATATATAATATAATTAGCTACGTTATGCAGAAATTGGAGCTTGAAATTAGGGATTTGACAAAGTGAAATTTACGTGCTATAATGCAAGTGTTGAATTTGATAATCAAGAAAGGACAGTGACGTTGAAATGAAAAATGCAGAAAAGGTTTTAGACCGATTGAAAAACATTCAGAACAGCTCAAAGAATTTGGGTTGGGGTGTGTCTGAATATTCTCCGTTGATGAAAATTCCTGAGGAGTATGAAAATTCAGAAGTTGAGAGCCAGTGGGTCATTGTTGTAGGACATAACGTGTACAGGAAAATGCACACAATGTTTTTGACAGCGTTTAGTGATGGGACTTATATCCTGAGTTGTGGTTTAGACAAGGGATATGACCGTGAGTTGTTTTCTGATATACTTGAAAAGATTGATGATGACACGTTGGTACTGACTGTCCTCTGCTTATTGAAAGAGTGGTTTCCAGAGGTAAGGAGGAGTGACTTGGTATGAGAAGAGTCCCGTTGAAAGGAGAGCCTAATTTTTCAAACCTTACTGATGAACAGGTGAGACAGTACAAAAATATGGTAACAGACCTGATAGGTAATTTCAGTGAGTTGCCTGATGTGACCTCTGCACTTGAAGTAGCTTGGAAGTATTTGAGTGAAGAGTGTGTAGAGAGGACTTGTAAACAGCCTGAGGTAGAAGTGGTAAGTGATAAGTCCTTGAAGTTGACAAAGAAAAAGCTTGTGAGAAGTCCTTTAGGACGTTTACGTAAGTGAGGACTTGACAGAAGTTTTAACGTGTGCTATAATAAGCACGTTGATAAAGTCAGTGAAATCCTGACAATGACGGAATTACTTGTTGAAAGAGGTAAGACTTAAAGTTTTACAGTAGGTTTAACTCCTGCAATTCCGACCAACAGGTTTCCTTGACCTGTAACTTGCCAAAAGTCCTTTTTAAGGCAAATTCAACAGAGTTACCCGAACTTGAATAAAAAGTTATTTATTACTCCTTAAACAATAATGGGTTTGAAGTGTGTCATGTTCATGTAAATAAATTTGGATTTACCTCCGTTATCAAGTATTTCCAATTTAGTTTGGGTAACTTATGCAGATATAGTTTAATGGTAGAATCTCTGTTTTCCAAACAGAATGCGAGGGTTCAATTCCCTCTATCTGCTCCAAAAGATAAATAGTAATGAGGTTTATGAGAAAGGTTTCTAATAAGAGGTGGTCTCATGAATCAATAGTCTGTGGAAACAAATTCCGTGAGGTTATAAACGCTAAATCGTTTATGTAAAACATTCTCGTGAGTCTGGTGGTGGCTACCTAACCAGCAAGTAAGTGGAAAGCTTACAAACTATTTATCTTATCTATGCTACTGTGGTGGAATTGGCAGACACAGAGGACTTAAAATCCTCAGTCAGAATAAGACGTATGGGTTCAAGTCCCGTTGGTAGCACCATATGGCAGTAATTTCCTCTCACTCTTAGTTACTGTCTATAAACATTCTCATACAGTGTTGGCACATTATGTATCGGGAATAAGATTATATCTGAAAATCAGAGGTTATATCTTATAGAAAATAGTCCCATGGGTTTGTTTCCTGTGGGATTATTTTTTTATTTGTGTTTTCCACTCAAATGTGTTATACTGTGTTTAGTGCTTATGTGCTAATAAAATCTTAGGAGGTTTAAAATGAAGATTAAAAGAGCAAAGGTACGCAGGTTTATTGAAATGTTTCTCACTATAGTCATACTCATATTTTCAGGGGCTTGCTTAGTATTTGGTGTATGTGCTATCTCGGAAGATTTTAATGAGGTTGAAAATGTTGAAGTTATATATCCTCAGGATAGCAGGTATTCCAGAATTTTAAGTACTACAAGTACAACCGAGGTAATTACCACTACCTATACAACTACGACTACAAGTGTAACCACAACATCAATGGAGACGTCCTTAACAAGTCCTACAACAGAGGTTACTACTACTTGTACAGAAATTATACCAGATGAAGTGGAAGAGCCTAAAAATGACCTTGTAGAGCCTGTGAATGACTATGTAGAATTTGAGGAGGTAAAGACAGAAGAAGTAAAATATAATGGGATAACACAGCAGGAGTATGATATGCTTGTGCTTACTGTTTACCTTGAGGCAGGAAATCAAACACTTGACTGCAAAAAAGCAGTAGCAAGTGTGGTGTTAAATCGTGTAAACCATAGTGACTTCCCAAGTACGGTTTATTCAGTGCTTACTCAGGAAAACCAATTCACGATAAATTTTAATCGAACTGACACACCAGGAGCTGAGTGTTATGAGGCAGTAGACAGTGTTTTAGAATACGGTTCTATTTTACCACCAGATGTTCTTTATTTTTTTGCAGACTATTGTAACAACAGTTGGCTTTGGTCTCGTGAGCAGTACATAAAATATGAAAACACTATATTTGCATATTAAGGAGGAATTTATATGCTAAACGTTAATGGACTTTATAGACACTTTAAGGGTGGATTTTATATTGTGAAAGAGATTGCACAACTTGAGTCCTCACCTGATGAGGATAACAAAATGGTGGTTTACACTTCCGTTGAAACAGGAAAGACTTGGTTAAGACCTTTGAATCAGTTTTTTACAGATGTTTCTGACAGAGATGATAATGTAACAGGTCAGACTTATAGATTTGAACTTGCAACAGACCTCAGAGGTATTATGTCATTCATGAGTACTAAAGAAATTGTTGAGGAGCTTGAAAATAGACCTGACAACCCTTATGATGGACTTAAGACCCTTGAAGAAGACCCAGATGTTTGGGACGTTAAGTTTATTCTTGGAAGACTTGTAGAAAAGTCATCTCTGAAAGGTGAAACTGTTGAGGAATTTGTACCTATTACAATGAATGTTTGGGACACTATTGAAGAAGCACAGAGATATAGGGACATTCATTATGCTCATAGACCTTGTGTAATTGCAAGAAGAGTTACAAGAAAGGTAGTTGAATATTAAGAGACAAGGAGCAGGTCAGTCTTTTGACTTGCTCTTTTTATTATGTTATACTATAGTTACAACATTAAGTTGAATTTAACGCTGAAATGAGGTTTTTAAATGATTGATGTAAGTACACAAGAAGTAAATAAGCAAACTAAAGAGGTTGTACGTATTGTTGATGTTTCACCAACAGAGGGTATTCAGCTTCTCAGAGAAAAAGCAAATGGTATTCAGAATGAATGTTATGATGTTATGCTTAAAGAGGTTTCTTATGAAAATCTCGCAATTTGTGCCGAGGATGGAGACTTTGTAATATTTTTTAAAACAGCAGATATGGGAATAGTCAGAGAGTTTTTAAGTCGTTATGCTTTAGGTCAGTTATGTAGTAAGTTAGGTGTACCTGTTAGATACATTGAAAAATGTATTAAAGCGGACCAGAATGTTCTTGCAAATAAAAACCTTAATACATGGATTGAAGACTATAACAAAGACTTGTTTTTAAGGATATACCAACACAAAGTAAGAGGTATATTGAGTAATCGTTATAGTGTTCTTGACACTCCAGATATTATTGATGTAATAGATGAGTCCACAAAGGGACTTGACCTTAAAGTTAAAGGTTACTATATGTCAGAGGAACGATTTCACGCAAGACTTGTACAACAGCATATGATGAAAATTAATGGAGAAGACCTATATGCCGGTATTCAAATTGACAGTTCTGATGTTGGAAGAAGTCCTTTGAATGTTATGTTCTTTATATACAAGCAGGTATGTACTAATGGACTTGCAGTAGCAAAAGGACGTGGAAGTCTGTTCACACAAAGACATATTAGTATTTGTACAGATGATTTTAGGGAGCAGTTAAGTCAGTCTTTAAAAACCTTACCAACCCTAATTTCGGAGTATGAGCATATCATTCAAAGATGTGCTAATCAGTATACTCTTATGGGAACAAAGTATTTTAGTGGTAAGGACGATTTTGATACTGTACTAAAGGAGTTTATTCAGAAAATTCGATATAAGACTAATCTTACAGAAGATGGGGCTAAGAAAGTTGTAAACCTTGTTGGAGAAAAATATGGACCATCAGACTGGGGAGTTGTGAATGCTCTCACAGAAGTTGCACAGGACTATACCCTTGAAAGACGAATTGAGTTGGAGAAGATTGCAGGAAGTCTGTTGAAAGTAGTTTAAAAGTGTGCTATAATGTTCTTAAGTCATTTAATAAAGTAAGAGAGGTATTTAATGATGAAAACACTAAACAGTTCTTTAATAGGACTTAAAGAAAGACTTCTAAGTGATTTGAGGATGTTAGATATAGACACTAAAGGGTTTGAGTTAAGTCTTAGACCCTTTAGCAAGTCTTATTATGGAAGATATGACCCTAAAATAAAGACTATTATTGTATATGCTTATTCAGACAAGGAACTTACAAACCTTTACCCTTATGGACAACTCTTTGAAACTCTTGTACATGAAGTCGTACACCACTTACAGTGGGTTAACCCTGATTATGTCAGAGTAAAAGGTGTAATGCACAATGAGGAGTTCTATAAAATGTACAATAAATTTATAAGAGTATATAAAAGAAAGTTGGTGTTTAAACGTGTTAAGACTTTTGCAGAAGTTCGGAGTTGCTCTGCTTAATTTTACAACAGGGACTCTTCAAAGACTTCTAACTCTTTTGAGCTTATTAATTCCTGTTGTAGGGTGTATATCTTTTTTGTATGGTATGTACTCCCGAAGTCTTTTTTATTGTGCTTTTGGTATTTTAGGTTCCATATGCTATGTATATGTTAATAAGCAAACTTAAGGAGGTAATGAAATTGCAGACAGATAAGAGTATTTTTGAGTCTTGTACCCTAACTCAGGTAATAGATATGCCCGTGAAAGAGTTTGATAAAGGTATTGCAGAAACTAAGCTACCTTTAGGTGACACTTTGAGTCTTAAAAATTTGTTGACAGCTAAGTATGAGCAGGCTAACGCATTCAAGGAAGCTCTCATTAAAGACTTTAATGATATTACTGATGAAGTTCGGAAGAAAGAGATTACTACTTGTGTTGAGGGTCTTTTAGCTAAAATGATGAGTATTGAGTATAAGGTATGTTGTCTCAATAAGAGAGTGGAAAAACTTACAAAGGACGTTTGACGAATTAAATCTGATGTGTTATAATAATGATAGTGAAAACCACTACACAAAATAAATAATTTACAGGAGGAAAATCTAATGAACAACGAAGTAATTATTAAAGGTCTTACACAGATTAAGGAGGGAATTGACGTTATTTTGAGCGTTATGGGTGATGTTGAGCCTACTCTTGAAAAAAAGTCAGAATCTAAAAAGTCTGAGGTAAAGACTTCAAGGAAGTCCACAGAAGTGGAAAAAGCTAAGTCTGGAAGTTCTGAGTACACAGCAGAAGAACTTGATGGTATGACTTACAATGACCTTAAGAAACTTGCAAAGACTTTAGGTATTACAGCAGTAGGTAACAGAAAAGAGATTACCGCTAAGATTCTTTCAGGTGAAGTTGGAGAGGTTGTTGAAGAAGCAGAAGAGGTTGAGAAAAAGAAGTCTTCCCCTAAGAGAAAGTCTGATTCTGCAAAGGTTGTAAAGAAGTCTGAACCTGAGGAAGAAGATGAGGAAGATGAAATTGAAGATGACACTGATGAGGAAGAAGTTGACCTCGTTGAACAGCAGGTTCTTGATGCTACAGAAGACATGGAAGATGATGAAATTCGTGAGTATCTTGAAGATGTAGGTATTTCCCCTAAGGGCAAGAGACAGTCTCTTATTGCTAAACTCGTTCAAGCAGTTAAGGATGGGAAGATTGATTTTGATGATGCTGACTCAGATGAATCCGAAGATGAGGATACTGATACCGAGGACACAGAAGAAGACACTGATGTTGAGGACATTACTGAAACAATGACAAAGAAGCGTAAGAAAGCTTATTTGGAATTCTGTGATGAAACAAGAGCATCTGTTGAAGATGGAGAAATTACTCGTGAAGACCTTATTGAGTTCCTCAATGACTTTAATGGTACTAAGGACAAGATGAAGAAAGTCTCCACTAATGACCTTGTGGAACAGTACCTCATGATTTCTGCAAACCTTATTGATGATGATGGAAATGTAGTCGAAGAGGGAGCATACACAATCAATGATGAGCCTTACTGTTGTGGTAAGCCTCTTAAGTATGACGAGGACGAAAATAAGTTTATCTGTGAAGTGTGTGGTGAAGAGTATGAGGGCGAAGATGAATAAATAAACCTTGTATAATATTAGCGAGGGTAGATTGACTTTTCAATTTACCCTCTTTTTTGAAAAGTTAAGGAGTGATTTTGATGTTTAATACTCAAAATGATGCGATTTTGAATTTAATGTCAGGTGTTACAGATGAAGCTTATGATATTGGTACCCTTATTGCCTTGTGTGACAGTCCTGATGTTAGGTACTCAAAAATTGAAAATAAGAATACTGTTATCTCTTCTGTGAAATTTTTTACAAGAACCTATGAGGGAAATTTTGTAGTTGTTAGTAAGCAAGAGAATGAGGCTTTAGTTTCAAGTACACCTCTAGACATACCCGATAATGGAATCTCATTTAATGAATATTTTGTGATGTGTGCAAAGATGTTTTTAACGGAAACACTTTTCCCCAATAACAAATCCTCAGAAATTGGATTTAGTGTTATTCCTACGCCATTCGGTGTTATAAGAAAGTCTGATGGGAAGTTTGAAGCAGTTTTTCAGTTAGTTCTTAACATGAGGTTAGCACCATTTACACTAAAGTTATCTGACAATTTTAGATTAGTTTATGTAGACTCTTTAAAAGATATGGAGAGTTTTAAGAATATCTACAAGCAGTTTAGAAAGACTAAGGAGGTAGATTAAGATGATTATTAAGACTGAGGACATTACTCACCATTCAAAGAGAACGCAAGCTGAAAACATTGAAAAGGCAGGAACTGCTTATGATGTGGTAATGCAGAGAGAAGCTCTATCAAAGTCAGGTGTAGACTATTCTCCTAATGCTAATGCTGGAGGTGATGTACCTAAGACTGTTACGCTTGAGTCTGCTATTACATACTTTAGGAGTCATGCAAGTGGAGATAAAAGTGCTTTATACACAATGACTGCTGATTGGTTGGAAAAGTATAGGACAGCCTCAAGAACAGCAATCAATAAAATGTTGGCTGAGTCAAAAGAAACAGCAGAGGATGTTTTAACTGTTACTATGCCGAAAGAGGTAAAAGAGTAATGTTTAATGTTGTAAAAGACAATGGTAAGTATTTTCTTACAGATGATTCTGGTGAGTATTTATCACCTTATACACCTAAGTACACTGACTGGACAGAAGAAGACTATGCAAATTCTGACCTTAAGTGGTGTGAGCCTATGACAGCACACGCACTTGAAGATGATGAGGGTCAAAACCTAGCTTTAAGTGATGAAGAAAACTTCATTGAAGAGAAGTTTGACGGAACACGTGGAACACTTCATATATTAAAAAATGAGTGCAGGATTTTCAGTAGACGTATAAGCAAAAAGACAAACTGGTTTACAGAGAATACTGATTCACTCCCTCAGATAAGAGAAATAAATATTCCTGAATTAGATGGAACAATAATTGACGGTGAGTTATTTATTCCCAATAGACCCTTTAAAGACGTATCAAGCACCTTAAACTGTAAGTGGGACAAAGCTATTGACCGACAAATTGAACTAGGAGGAATTGTATTACACGCCTTTGATATTCTTTACTATAAGGGAATTAAGCTTGAAAACATGAGACTTGAACGCAGGAAGTATTACTTGCACAGAGTCATTGAAACACTTAACAAGCATGGGGTTTGCAGTGTAGTGGAAGTACCTTACTTTAAGTGTGGTAATCATAATGACATAGTTATTGATAGACCTGCTGAGTTGCTTAAGAAAATAAAAGGGTTTGATAAAAAGTACCCAACATTACATAAGGATATTACTAAGTCAAAAAGTCCTTTAAAAATGCAGTTGTCACCTAGAGGTTATTATGAGTATATTGTAGCCACTGGAGGCGAGGGAGTAATTATAAAGAATAAAGACTTTAAGTATGTCCATAAGCGTGATAAGGCATATCTTAAAATCAAAAAATTCTACACAAGAGAGTGTGTGCTTTTAGGTTTTACTGAGCCAACTAAGTACTATGATGGAAAATTCCCTAATGACAGTTGGGAATACTGGGAAGACCCTACAGAACACTTAGTGTCTAATGATTGGAGCAGTCATTCAGCTAAAGAGCTTTTAAGTAAGGGTTACAAGCCTATTACTAAGTTTTATTTCAAAAACTGGGTAGGTAATATGATTTTTGGTGTCATAATTACTGATGAGGAAATTAAAAAACTCCCAAAAAATAAGAAGTTCAATATACATGAAGTGCCTATACAGGTACAACCATGTAATGACATAAGGATTTATAAATTCCTCGAAGTGGGTGAGTGTTCTGGTTTTGATGATGAGTTGAGAGCTAAACTTTCACATTATAACTATGTAGGAAGAGTTATTGAAGTTAAATGTAATGAGGTTTTCAAAGACACAGGAAAACTTAGACATCCACGTTTTCTTAGATTTAGAGATGATAAGGACTTATCAGTATGCACTTACCTAAACCACATTACGGAGTGATTTTATGATAGCTTATTATAATATAACAGCGTCTGTGACTCTTTACATTAAGGAGATTATACATGACTGTGAGGACTATGTTAAGTTCTTTATTAGTGATAATGAAAGAGGGGAGAGTTCAAGAATACATAAAAGCCAAATAAGATATACTACTAAAGGCAGTCCTTATTTTATTTGCAATAGAAGACGTGTTTATTTGGACGAATGTATTAAAATAAAATAACCACTGGACTTATTTGAAAATATGAGTTATAATAGAGTTGGACGAGAGCGTTCAGCTCTATTTTTATGGGTGGGTGATAAAGTGCTGAGAAAAAGTGATATTAAAGCGGAAATTAAAAAATTCTTGAAAAAGACTGAAAAGAGGTTGAAAAGGTTTATATTAGCACCATGTAAAGCTAACTGTGGTAGAGTTCCTACTACTGAGCTTGTAAATATAGTGTTTAACTTTTGTGAGTTATACTCCGGAAGAACTTTTTATCCTTATCAGGAACAGTTTTCAAAAAGAATTATTAGAAGTGTGCTTGAAAATGATGGAGAAGAATTAACGGCTTTATTTGCCAGACAATCAGGTAAGACTGAGACTAATGCAACTACTGTAGGAGGAATGATGATAATACTTCCACAGTTGGCTAATATGCCTATGTTTGCAGATGACAAAAGATTGCAGATGTTTAAAGACGGACTGTGGGTAGGAATTTTTGCTCCCTCCTTAAGACAAGCACAAACAGCTTATGGAAGACTCAAGTCACGTTTGCAGTGCAAGAATGCTATGGCAATACTTGAAGACCCTGAGTTTAGATTAGAGTTCAGTACTTCAAACGGACAGACTGTAGCACTAACTAATGGCTCTTTCGCTACTGCTATATCTGCAAGTGATGGTGCTAATATTGAGGGAGAGTCTTTTAAGCTTATTATATGTGAAGAAGCACAGGATATTTCTAATTTCAAAGTTAGAAAATCAATTCACCCTATGGGTGCGGCATATAATGCAACTATTGTAAAAATTGGAACAGCAACAACTTTTAAAGGTGATTTTTATGAAGCAATCCACAGAAATAAAGCTAATCAAGAATCAAGGAAGTCCCATATAAAAAATCACTTTGAATATGATTGGAATATTGCCGCTAAATATAATCCTAACTATGCTAAGTATGTTGAAAAGGAAAAGAAGAGACTAGGAGAAAAGTCCGACGAATTTAGAATGTCATACTGTCTTGAATGGATAATTGAAAGAGGAATGTTCATAGACATAACTAAGTTTGAACAGGACAATACTGAACCACTTCTTGAAAGGTCTTTTTATGACAAGAGTGCTAACCATGTTGCAGGTATTGACTTAGGTGGTAAGGGTGATGACACTATTATCACAGTAGTTGAAGTAAACTGGGATATGCCTGTATCTGTAGACTCCTTTATCAATGAAAATGGTGAAGAGGAAACATACACCACATTCAACACTTATTTGAAAGACTGGTGTTGTATATCAAATGAGCCTGACTATGAGGAACAGTATCCTTTAATTGTTGACTACCTAAACCACTTTTTACTTGCTAGGGTAGTGTGTGATGCAACAAGAGAAGCATCCATATCACACAGATTGAGGGCAAATTTAAAATGTGAGGTAATACCTTTTATTTTCACCACTAAGTCTAAGTCTGAGGTGTATAAACATCTTGACAAAGAAATTGTGTCAGGTCGTGCGAGAATATGTGCAGGACCTAATACAGTAGAAACTAGAGAGTACAAAGATTTCATTCAACAGCTTGGTGAGTTACAAAAAGGGTGGAGTGGTACACATATGGTTGTTTCACACCTTACAGATAAAGACCATGATGACTACCCAGACAGTTGGGCGTTAGCTGTTTGGGGAACAAGCTTTAAAGGGGAAGTAAATAACACTGAAACAGTCACAAACAAATTCACTGCAAAGAGTAATAGCCAAATAAAGGGTGTACGCACCCGAAATAGAATCACTGCAAAAAGGAGATAAGTTATGTTAGGTTTTGAAAGAAAACGTGATTTCAGAGATTTTATTGACATTGGTGCTACTGTAACACAGTTGTCTACGGAGCTAGATGACTTACAGTTAAGCCGACTTAAGAAGATTAAAAGATATTGGAATTTTTATGAGGGTTATCACTGGGAAGAAATGCCTGATGTAGATACACCAGAAGTAACAGTAAACTACTGTCAGGCATTCATAAATAAATTTGTTTCTTTTGAGTTAGGTAAAGGATTCACTTTTACTCCTCATGAACTTACAGAGGACGTGATTGTGACCCCTGATGGGAGAACATTATTTGAATACCTTGAAGATGTGTGGGAAGATAACCACCAGTATGAGTTTGCTACTGAATTAGGACAGATGAAGTCTGTAACAGGAGAGGCTTGGGTACAAGTAAGATACTTTAGTACTCATGAAATTGATGACCCCTTTGGTGAATACCCTGATGGAAGACTTAAGCTTTTACTACAACCTACAAGTGTGGTGTTCCCTGAGTATGACCCTCACCAAAAAGGTGTGTTAAAGAGGATTACCCTTGTTTATCAGTATTACGATTATGAGAAGACAGGAATATTTGGAAAGACTAAAAGAACTTTAAAGACCTTTAAACAGATTTGGACTAAAGATGAGTGTGTCACTTATGATGGAAAGACAGAACCTGTGGTTGTACCTAACCGTTATGGTGTTATTCCTTTTGTACAGATTAAGAACTCAATACTTGCCGGACGTAATGATGGAATAAGTGATATTGAGTGTATTATACCCATGAATGTGGAGTATAACTTAAAGAAGTCAAATGTTTCTGAGATTTTGGACTATCATGCCGCACCAGTAACTTTAGTGTATGGTGCTAAGATTGGTAATCTTGAAAAGGGAGCAAATAAACTTTGGGGAGGTCTTCCTAAAGATGCTAAAGTTGAGAATTTACAACTTGATGGGGATTTAGGTGCAAGTAATAACTATCTTGAAAGTCTTAAGCTTGAAATGTGTGAAGTTGGTGGTGTGCCTGAAACAGTGTTAGGTGGAGCACAGTCAATAAGTAATACCAGTGGTGTAGCTTTACAGTATATGAATTTACCACTTATTGAAAAGACTCAGGTAAAGAGACAAGTAACTGAGGTAGGACTTGAAACACTTAATAAGCTTATTTTGTTAGTGTCTTTATTTGAGGGACTTGTGTTTAAACCTAAAGATATTGCACTACGTGACTTTCTGCATACTGAGGTAAATATTCCTGATACTCTTCCTAAGGACACTCTTCTTGAATTACAACAGATTCAGCAGGAATTACAAGCAGGACTTGAAAGTAGACGAGGAGCACTAGAAAGACTTGGACGTGAGGACATTGAAGCAAAGCTTCGTGAAATTGATGAGGATAGACTTAATCACCCTGAAATTTATAACCCAGAATTTAATAATCAGCCTCAGTTAAATTCAGGTATGACTAATGGACAAACACCACAAGAAGTACTTAATATCGAGAAAAATGGAGCTAATGTAGAAGACCCTGAGGCATAAATCAAACTTCTTATAGAAATTTCTTGTTACCCTCTTTACAAATTAAAGGAGATGTGATAAGATGTTATTATAAAATCAATTTGGAGGTAGAAAATAATGAGAAAATTTAGAGGTATGACAGCAGAATCAAAATTAAGAGCCGTGAAAAAGGCGATTTCTTTTATGTGTGCTTTAAATGTACACGCTGACGAGGTTAATGATGGTGACAATAAGACCAATGATGGTAATACACCTACTTCACCACAGATTAACTATGAACAGCTCATTGCACAGGCTCGTAAAGAGGAGAAAGATAAGCTTTACCCTCGTATCAGGAAGTTAGAGGAAGACAATGCAAAGCTTGTTAATACAAGCAATGACAATCTTATTAAGATTGGTGACTTGATGCAGACTGTATCTAAACTCAAAGCTGAACTTGAAAAATATGAGTCAGGTAATGGTGAAAAGTCAGAGGAAGTAAAGAACCTTGAAACTACTATTGCAACACTGACTGCGGAAAACGAGAGATTGAAAAAGGAAACCCCTAATGAGGAGGAAATCAGAAAGCAGATAGAACAGGAGTATGAAGTAAAGCTTTATCTTACTGAACAGACTAATGCTAATAAGGATGAAATCCTTTCCTCTTTTATGCCCGAAGTACAGGGTAAGACTAAGGAAGAGATTGATGAGTCAATCGCAAAAGCAAAGGAGAAGTCCCTTGCTATTAAGAAAGAGTTAGGAATTGTTGATGAGGATGGAAAGCCTATAGAAAAGAAAAAGTCCTCTACTTCTAAGAAGAAGACGGAGACTACACCTACTGTCCCTATTACCCCTAAGGTGGCTAACCCTACGGGAGATGACCCTAACCCTAATTATGATGCTGATTATATCAGAAATCTTGACCCACGTTCTGATGAGTACAAGGAGTTCAGAAAGAGCCTTGGACTAAAGTAATTTTTAATCAAAACATTTATATGGAGGTATTACTAAAATGAGTAAGATGACAAAAATTAAGAAGCTTCTTGGAGCTATCACACCTTTTGGAATGACCGTTCATGCTGATGTTGCGGTTGCTACAGAAACTGGTGCAACAAACGGTGGAACACTTTTCTCTGATGCAGTACGTGTTGTATACTCTAAGGAGATTGAATTTAAGGCACTGCCTAATATGCGTTTTATGCAGTTCGCACAGACAAAGACTGAACTTGGTACAGAACCTGGTCTTACAATCTCTATGCTGACTTACAATAACCTCACTCTTGGTGGTAAGCTTGAAGAAATGAAGAACATGACAACTCAGGCTATGAGTGGTTCTACAAAGCAGTTGACAGTAACAGAATATGGTAATGCTATTTCTGTTTCTGAATTACTTATTCAGTCTTCTTTTGATGATATTATGGCTTCTGCTACAACACTCCTCGGTCGTGACTATGCACAGGTTGTTGATACAGAGTTAAGAGATGCGGCATTAACTGGAACAAACATTGTTTATGCTTCTAAGTCAGACGGAACTGCTGTTACTTCAAGAGCTACACTTGATACCACTTGTAAGATGAAAGTGTCCACAATTAAGGATGCTATCGAAATTCTTTCTACAAACAATGCTCCTAAGGCTGTAGGTGGAACAGCTTGGATTTGTTTTGTACACCCTCACCAGTCAAGAGGACTTCGTGATGACCCTGCTTGGATTAATGCCTCTAATTATGGTGCTCCTGAACAGTTATTCACAGGTGAAATCGGACGTATTGATGACTGTCGTTTTATTGAAACAACACTTATGTGTAATGGTGCGGCGAATGAATCTGACCCTGCTTATGATGAAGCACTTGTAAAGGGAGCAGATGGTGGTAATGCCACAACAAACGTTTATCAGGCTGTTCTGTTTGGTGATGCTTATTATGGTATTGCTTTTGGACTTCCTGTTGAACTTCGTGACAACGGTGTTGAAGACTTTGGAAGAAAGAGAAGCCTTGCTTGGTACTCAATTTTTGGTGTAGGTAAGCTTCATGATGAGTATGGTGTAGTTATTGAAACTGCATAATGTCACAAGCAAAATAAATTTAATGCTGAAAGGAGAGTAGTATAATGGCAAAGACTTTTAAGCCTAAGACTACGGGTATTACAGTAGATGATGAAAACACTACTGGGGATAGTGTTGAAGTAGTCTCAGATACAAAAGAGGAGAGTGTTGAAAACCCTGTTGAAACTGTTGAAACAGTGGAGACAGAAACTACTCCTGATGATGTTCAGGTAAACCTTAATGTGGTACAGAAACCTGCTGTTAAGAACGTGAAAATTCTCCCTAAGGAGAATCATTCTTGTTGCATTGGTGGTGTACGCTATTTCCTTAAGAAAGGTGTTCATACAAACGTACCTCAGGAGGTTAAGGACATTCTCAATAAGTCAGGTCTTTTAATGCCCCTCTAATTTAAGGGAGGTGTTCAGCTTTGACAGTTGAGCAGATGATTCAATTTCTCCGATTGTCAGTATATGTTCAAGATAAGGATAAGGTCGTCACAGTTGATGAACAGTATTTGTGTATGACTGATGAGGACTTACTCCTTTATCTTAACCTCGCTTTATCACGTAATTTTTCAGATGTCCCATCTTTGGAGTACTTACCTGAGGATGCAGTTTATCCTATAGTTCTCTTAGCTAAAAAGGAGTTATACTACACTCTTGCAGTTAAGGAAGCTCCTCTGTATGACATAGGTGCAGATAATAACAACTACTTAAAGAGGTCTCAGAGATTCGACCACTATATGAAGCTGATAGCACAGGTTGACAGTGAGTATGATGACTGGATTGAAAATGGTGGTACTGATAATGGTACAGTAAAATCTTATAGTGTGACATTGAGTGACAGATATGGAACTCGTTATAACTATGAAAATGCGGCAGTTCCTACAGTAGTTCTCTACATAGGTAATATTACAGAAGACACAGTAGAGTTTTGGTGGAGTGTCAAGAACATAAGCAGGTTTTATAGATACAAAGTTTATGTATCTAAAGAGCCTATAGTGGACTTGTTTAATCTAAAATCTCACATAGCAAGTGGAGCAACACTTGTTGCTGAGATAAAGGACATTCATCAACTTCGTTGCAGAGTTACTGGTCTTGAACAAAAGACCACTTACTACATTGCAGTACAAGCTACTAATATGGCTTCACTTTCAGGTTATGCACAATATCAGATTGAAACAGGGCCATTTGAAGAGAGTGGTGAAGACAATGGCAGTTGATGAAAACAACAGTATACAAAAAGCATTTTTAGACGGAATTGAACTGGTATTCTCTTTAATGTTTACAACCCATTGCAAGATGTATTTCCTCAATGAGGAGAGTGTAGAAAAGGACATTTATGATGAGGTTGAAAACAAAAGTTATGGAGAGCCTGTCGATTTAGTAGCCAAAGTGATTTATGACCACCCTAAGGGTGAAGAGCCTGAGGAGACTGTTATTCGCAAAGCTACAATAAAGATTCCGACTAAACAGTTTATAGATAAGAAAATTTCTTGTTTATATGAAGCAGACTGGGAGAAATTCAGAAAAGCTAAGTTTGAATATGAGGGTACTACCTATTTAGTAGATGCAGTAAAGCCTATGACCCTTGTTGCAGATATTTGGCAATTTTTTGAGTTTTACTGTACCGAGGATAAAAAGAAGTCTATAAAGCAGGTGTAATAATATGAGAGTAAGTAAGTTCGGAGATTGGACAAGAGCAGGTGTTGTCCTGCAAGCTCTATCAACCAAAATTACACCTGCTTTTTCTGTACAACTACAGAAAGATGGAGAGTTTATCTTAGAAAAGCTAAAAGGTCATATAGACTCACAAGATTTATCGTGGACTCCTCTTGCTGAGTCTACAATAGTCCTTAAGAATGGTGATGACACTGTTTACGTAGAGACTGGTTATTTAAAAGACCATTTAAAAGTGCGTAAGGTGAAGTCACCTAAAAGTGGTGTTACTTTCTTTATAGGTGCATCAGCTTGGGACAGAACACCTGATGGGGTTAAGCTTAGTGACCTTATGATTTGGCTTGAATATGGAACAGATAAAATCCCACCGAGACCCTTAATTCGTCCAACTATGGAAGAAGTAGAGTCTACTTTGAAAAGTAATTGGAAGAAAATAATTGAAGACCTGATTAAAGGAGGTAAGTGACTATGAGTTCGTCAGTATGGTATGAACAGATTGACAAAGGTCTTATCGAATTTATTCAGAGTGTTGTTGTATTACCCAATAGTGATGGTATTTCAGTTCCTGTGCCTGTTAGAGTTAGGAAAGCAGATGAAGACTTAAAGAAAGAAGACTACCCTATGGTAACTATCTATAACCTTTTTACAAGCAAACGTGATGAGGTTAGATATTACCCCTTTGATGTTCTTAGAGGTTACGACCCTGATACTGCAAAGGGTACTCTTGAAAAGACTGCTGTCCCTTACACCCTACACTACCAAATTGACTTTTGGAGTACACTACAAAGGGACATGAATGCTATGTTAGCTAAATGGGAGTTCTTAGTTAGTCGTGATTTTAATTTACCTGTTGTAGACAGTGGTGGTGTTTCAAGAACTGCACACGCTTTACAAAAGGGTGACATGAAAAAGACAGACAGACTTAATGGAACTGAGCGTATATTTCATTCCTCAATTACTTATAGAATTTGGGGTGAACTTGATGAGAATTTACGCAAGGAATGCAACATTGTAACTAACACAGAAATACCACTTACAGGAGTAAGTGTTTTGAAATAAGGAGGTACTAATTATGTATAAAGTTAAAGAAATCAAAGGCTTTATTTTTAGTGCAACTCTGACTGACGGTAGTGTTTTAACAATTCTCCCTTGTGAGGAAGCCACTGTTAAGAAGTCACAGATTAGTGACACTCTTGAAGAGGCAGTTAAGCGTGGTCGTGTTACTATGTCGGAGGTAACAGACACTAATACAACAGCTAAGACTAAAGAAAAAACAGGAGGTGCTAAGTAATGGCTGAATATTTAACCCCCGGTGTATTCGTTGAAGATATTACTCAGGTAGTTGATATGCCCTCAGGAACTATTCCTGCTTCTGCATTTGTAGGTGTAGCTAAAAGTGGTCCTGTAGGTGTACCCGTAGCAGTAACTTCTTGGAATATGTACCTTAACACATTTGCAGGAGGTCAGGAATCTGCATTTTTGACAAATAGCTATCTTGCTTATGCAGTATATGGATTTTTCCAGAATGGTGGAAAGCTATGCTACGTTTTAAGAGTATCAAGTGGTACTGTTGCAATTGATAACACAATTACTTATGCGGCTAAACCTGCTACTCCAACAGGTGATGATGCTTTTGCAAAAGCTTTTTCCGCTAAGTATGAGGGTGATTGGGGTAATAAGCTTAAGATTAAGTGTCCTAAATCAGGTGTTAATGAGACACTTGGTATTTTCACTTTACAGGTGTTACTCAATGATGTTATTGTTGAGTCTTGGGCTAATCTCAGTAGTGGAGTAAATGTAAAGGGTTGCTTTGCAGATGTTATTAACGCAGAAAGCCAGTTTATTGAGGTTACGGATATTACTGTTCCTGCTGACCTTAGTACTATGAAGAATGCAGATGTGAATATCACATTCTCAGGTGGTACTGATGGAGATTCAACAGTAAGTGATGCTATATATGAGGCTTCTCTCCATGCTCTGGACTTCTATGACACTATTCGCCTTGTAGCAATTCCTGGGGCAAGTAATGACTTACAGGTAGCTTTAGCTAAATATTGTACTGAAATGGAATACAGAATTGCTATTTGTGAGGGTGAAGAGACTGCAACTACTGCAAACATTGTTACTCTGAGGGAAAGACTTAATAACCTTAATGCAAACTTATATGGACCTTGGATTCAGGTTACAAATCCTCTGTCTTCAAGTGGAGCACCTATTAGTATTCCTGCTTGTGGACACATTTCAGGTGTTTATGCACGCATTTCAGACTCAAGGGGTTTTTGGAAAGCTCCTGCCGGAACAGAAGCAATCTTAAAGGGTGCTATCAATGTCACAAAGGTTTTCACTCAGAATGATACAGACTTTTTAAACCCTAAGGGTATTAATGCTTTACTTCCTAAACCTAATTATGGTGTTGTAATTTGGGGAGCAAGGTCTTGTAGAAGTGATTTACCTTACGCTTCGGACTTATATACTAATATCACCATTAAAAAGAATTGTTATGACCTTACACAGAAATATGTGTTTGAGCCTCATGACTCTTCACTTTGGACTAAGGTTAAGACTGCTGTTCAGGACTACCTCAATGGTATTTATCAGCAGGGTGGATTCTTTGGTGACAGTGTAGACCAAGCCTATTTTGTAAAGTGTGATGAGGAATTAAACCCTCTCTCCATAAGAAATCAGGGTAAGCTTATTTGTGAAGTGGGATATGCAACAAAGAAGCCTGCTGAATTTATTATTTTCCGTATCAGTCATGAACTGACAACTGCTTAAGAAAGGGGTGTAAGAATATGTTAAAGAAACTTTTATCTGCCACACCTATTGTGGTACACGGTGCAAGGACTGCCTCCCTTGACCCCTTACAGAAATACAAATTCAGATTAACTGTTCCTGGAATTCCCACAGAAATTGGATTTCAGAAAGTAAGTGGTCTTACTCATGAGGTAGGTGTAGCTGAATACACTGAGGGAGGTTATGATTATGCTCACAAACTTCCTGGAAAGCCTAAGGTTGGTGAAGTAACTCTTGAAAGAGGTGCTTATGCTGATAAGGACTTAGAAGAGATGCTTAAAGACACATTGACTAACCCTGATATGAGAGGAACAGTCATTATTGAGCACCTTGATAGGTATGGAAACGCAGGAAGAACTTACAAACTTGCAGAAGCTTGGGCTTCAAAGTGGGAGTCCAGTGACCTTGACTCTTCCTCAGATGATGCGGCAATTGAAAAGATTACTCTACAGTTTGAGTACTTCTTGGATGAATAAGGTATTTAAAAACTTATAAATACAAACCCTGTAAAATTAGTACTTGCTATTTACAGGGTTTTGTTATATAATAGGAGTAGAGGACTTTAAGTCCCTGATTTAATAGGAGGTAATATACTATGAAAGCAAGAATTGATAAGGACAGAGAAAGCAGAGATATTGAAATGGAAAAGGAATATTCCGAAAGCCTTTCCAATATCGCAGAAACAGCCACAGATGTAGGTGAAGAGAAAGTTTATTCTCTCCTTGCAGGTTATACAGACAATGACGGAATTACACATGATACATTTACACTCAGAGAAATGACAGGTGCTGATGAGGAATATGTAAACCGTTCTGATATTAAGAGTAATGGAGCAAAAGTTTCTACTGCTCTTCTTGCTCGTTGTGTAACAAGTATTGGAACACTCACAAGAAAGAGTGTAGGTGGACCTAAAGAATGGGAAGACATTATTAAGCACCTTTATATTGGAGACAGAGATGTAATGCTCCTTGAATTAAGAAGACTCTCTATTGGAGAAGAAATTGAGGTAACACATACTTGTCCTAACCCTGACTGTAAGGCAAAGCTTAATACAGTAGTCAATGTAGACGAACTTGAAATCACAGAATTTAATGGTATTAAGGAAATTCCTTTTGAACTCCCTAAGGGTTTTGTTGATAAAAAGGGTAATTTACATAAGACTGGTGTTATGAGAAGACCCAATGGTCTTGATGGAGAACTTCTCACTCCTATTGCAAAGAACAACATGGCAAAAGCAGAAACTGCTCTTTTAACACGTCTCTGTAAGTTTGATGACGGAGTGCATATTGATGACTCTGTTATGGCAAACCTGTCTGTAAAGGACAGAAACTACTTACAGAAACAGCTTAATGACAATTTCTTTGGGGTTAATATGTCTGTTGATGTAATGTGTGACAGATGTGGAGAGTCATTCAAGGGTAATCTTAATCAGACAAATTTTATTTAAGCACCTATTTTGATGATGAATTTTCTCTAAGGTTTCCTTTTAAAAAGACCTTAGAGGAAATGCACATCTTAGCCTACTGTTACCACTGGGACAGAAATACCCTATGGGAACTCTCAACTCGTGAGCGTAAAATGTGGGTTGGTATGGTGCTTACTCAGAAAAAATTGGAGAATGATAAATTGAAAATATAGTGTAATAAAAGACGTAATAAGGCAAAATCAAAGTTTTGGAGGTGAGACGTTTGAATAACTTTGGTTTAGGACTTATCCTAAGTTTTACAGATAATGCTTCAAGTGGTATGCAGAATGCCACAAGGTCTTTTCAAGACCTCAATAATGCTACATCTAATTTCTCACAAGCTAACAATGTTAATTCTGCCTTATTACAAGTTTCTTATGCGGCAGGAATTGTGGGAGATGACCTGTACAGAATAGGTGCAGGTATCACCTCAATGTTTACAAGTGCTATTCAAAAAGTTACTGAGGTTGGTACAACTGTAGCTACTGCACGTAGTCAACTTTCTACTTTATACCAAAGCGAAGAAGCAGGAGCACAGAAATTAAATGAAATTAAGGACTATGCTAAGTCCAGTATTTTTAATTTTGAGGACCTTATTCCCTCAGTCATTATGCTCAAAGCTAACGGTATTGAGGCCTTTGAACAGATTGCCTCAAGTGCTTATTTAGCAAGTGATGGTATTGAGGGTTCAAGACAAACACTTATGGACTATGCCGCAGACCTTGCGGCATTTAACCCTCAAATGAAGAATGCATATGGTACTGGTGTCCAGGCGGCAATGGGTGCTTTGAATGAGTTTATTGCAGAGGGAAATGCTATGTCTCTTAAGAGAGGTGCTTCACTTGACATTAACCAGTTAATTGGAGAAGACACAGCAGGTACTATTGAAGAGCGTTCAAGACAAGTTGCTGACCTTATTGAACAGTTAGGAATGGTAGGTATGACTGCTAATTTAGCAGGTACTCCTATGCAACGTCTTTCAAACGTGTCTGATATATTCTTTAATCTTATGTCTGACGTTTCTGATTCAGGTGTGTTTGAAAAATACTCGGAACTTATTGCAAAGTTTACTGACTATTTATTTTCTATACCAGATTCTGAAATTAAACAAATTGCGGAAGTAATTGCAGGTGCATTAGTAGATTTAATGTCTCCTCTTGAAAAAGTAATAGACCTCGGAATAAAGGCTGTTGACTGGTTAAGAGATACAGTAAAGGTCAACCCAGAGTTAGTACAGACCACTATAAAAACAGTAGCTGTAGGTGGTGCTTTTCTATTATTATCAGGTATAGTTCTTAAACTTGCCTCAAGCCTAGGACTTTTAAGAATAACCATTTCAGGACTGTTTAAGGGAAGTGCCTTAAGTAGTGGACTAAGTATGTTAGGACTTTTCAAGAACTTTATGATGGTTATAGCACCTCTCATTGCACTTGTAACCCTACTTAAACTTGCTTGGGACAGAAATTTCTTAGGTATTCAAGAGGTAACTAAAAATACCCTTGCAAATGTAGTAGATTCAATAAAGTTGGTGTTTGATGCCTTTGCAGATAACACTCTTTCAGAAGAGGGTTTTATAAGAGCCAAAGAACTTGGAATACTCCCCTTTATTGAGGGTATATTACAGTTAAAATATCACTGGGGATTTTTTGTTGATGGATTTAAAAAGGGACTTGACAGTTTCTTTAAAACACTTGGGGACATTCTTGTACGACTTGGTATTCTTGATGTAGATGTATCTGGTGCAGGGGAACTTATTGTAGCACTGATTGAGAAAATGACTGCTCCAGGAATGACAGATACTTGGGAGAACTTAGGAGAGATTTTAGGTGAAGTAACAGGTTGGATTCTTGTTATGATTACACTACTTCCTGTAGTGTTAAAAGGTATAAGTGCTATTACTACCCTTATAAGGGGAGCATGGACTGCACTTAAATTTGTAGGTACTGTACTTGGAAAGATATGGGACGTACTCAGTTTAGTGGGTAGAGGTGCTAAATGGGTATGGACTGGTATTAAATCCATTGGTACTGCCCTATCTGGTCTTAATTTTGCTTCTATAGGTGCATCACTGTCCTCTATAGGGTCACATATTGCAACCTTTTTCTCAACTATAGCAAGTGGTATAGGTAGTGTACTTACCGCTATAGGTGCTGTTGTGGGACTGCCTGCTTGGGCTGTTGGATTAATAATTGTTGCAATAGTTGCATTAATAGCCACAATAGTAATCTTTTGGGACGAAATTAAAGCTTTCTTTGGAAAAATAGGAAATGCTATTAAAGACTTCTTTGTAAATGCCTTTAATAAGTTGATGGAAATTCCTATAGTACAGAAAATTGTTGAAATGCTCCAAAAAGCTATTGGTGGTATTATAGATTTTATAAAGGGAATTATTGAGCCTGTTATACGTATCTTTACAACTGTTTATGAGGTGGTTAAATCCTTTATCACTAATGCTATCGCTATAGTTGTAGGTTTTGGACAATTAGTTTGGAGCATCATATCAGGGGTTTTCAATATCATTAGTTCAGTTGTAGGTGCTGTGTGGAATATTATTAAGTCTGTAGCAGGTCTTATAGGTAACATATTCTATGCTATATATGCAGTAATACGTACTATAGTTCTTGCAGTTATTTGGGTGTTCCAACAGTTATGGAATGGTATCAAGATAGGACTAGATTTTGTATGGAATATCTTTTCAACTGTATTCGGTTGGATTTATAACAACATTATATCACCTATTATTACCGCAATTAGCACTGCTTTTGGGTGGTTATGTACAAACGTATTCTCACCTGTAGGTGATTTCATCAAAGGAGTTTTTGATAAAGTTGCAGACGTAGTTGAATGGATTGGAGACAAATTCAGTACAGTGTTTGGAAAAGTCAAAGATTTCTTATTAGGAGTTTTTGAAAAAATTGATGCATTCGTCTCTCCTATTCTTGATGGTATTGCTGATGCTATTGAGTGGATTGGTGATGTAATAGGTAAAGTAGTTGATGGTATAGGAGGCTTCTTTGGAGGTATTGGAGACTTCTTTATGGATGTTGGTGATGGACTTTCAGAAGCCGTTGGACTTGCAACTGGTGGTTATGTAAAGACTACAGGTATTGCAATGCTACACCCTAATGAAGTAGTTGTAAATGATGTACTTACTCAAAGATTAGGTGCTTTCTTAAATGACTATGACATGGCTAAGTTTAATAGCTCACCTTTAATCACTAATGATGTTATTGCAACGGATGACTATGCAGAGCGTGAGGATAATGTTCTTATTCCTCCTACTCCTATTCCGTCACCTGAAGATGATGACAATAACTCTGATGGTAACAGTCCTATGAGAGCTTTGGTAAATAACTCTGTAAATAATGTAGAAGACAATAGCAGTCAGTCTGAGGACGATAATTCCTCAGATAACAGAGTAATTTTTGAAAGCGGAAGTGTTGTAATTCAAGTTGGAAATGACTGTAAATTTACCGAGGCTGAATTACTTGCAATGTCCGATAAACTTATGAGTATTATGGCACGTAAATTGCAGTTAAGACAGCTTCAAACAAGAAAGTAAGGTGATTAGTTTTGTATGAAGCAAGTTTAAGAAATAGTACAAGGGGAGCAACCGTTATTAATAATAAAAATAAAAAGAAATACTCCTCTGGTGCTAAAACAAAGGGTTATATTAAGAACAAAGTAACAGGCAAAACAAAATCATTCTTATTTAACCCCTCAGAATTAACCTTTTCAAGAGAAGCTACATACTCGGAGACTTCATCTCCGGGTCTTAGCTATCCCCTTACTCAATATGTAAGGGGAAATCTCTTAACATTCAGTTTACCTCTTTATATTTACGACAAACCTTATTCAGGTCTTGTTTCAGAGTGGGAGACTTTTCTCAATAGTTTTGTACCTCCCACAACAAATAACAGTAGCTATACTAAACCTAATGACCTTATGGTGTGTATGGGGAGTTTTATTAGAGAATGTGTTGTGGAAAGTCTTGAAGTCCATTATACAGACTTTAATGAGGCACTCAACCCTACAGAAGCTACTTTTACATTACAGTTAAGGCAGGTGTGATATATGGCAGTATTTGCAGGTTCAAGATATTTAAAAACGCCTATTTATGCTCGAAAAGGTCAAGCCTTTATATTCAATGTGCGTAACAAGATAAAGTTTAATCAGGACAATGCTACTTACTATACAGTAGTAATTGGAGATACTATTGACGGAATAGCACTTAAATCTTATGGTAACCCACATCTTAGTTGGGCGATTCTTGATAGTAACCCACAACTTATGTCAGAACTTGACTTAGAGGTAGGTTCAAGTATTCTTATTCCACCTTATGAGGAAGTGGTGAAGTACTGTGAGTAGTGCTACGAGTGTTTACTGGGAATTAAAAGTCAACAATATTTTAATAGATGGGGCTAAAAGAGCTTGTATAAATAGTATTGAATTTGATGAACTTTGTGATGGGTCGGATACTTGTACACTACAAATTACCGACCCCGATTTCCAGTTTATAGAGGACGACATTTTTATTGAAGAAGCAAGTATTTACTGTAGATTTGGTTTTAATGGGGACACTTTCAGAAATGAATTTACAGGTTATATCTCAGCTGTTGACATAAGCTTTCCTGAGGAGGGCTCTCCTACACTATCTATAACTTGTTTCGATAAATCACATTTAATGAACAGGTCCAAAAAAGAGCGTTCATGGGACAATGTTACACGTGCAGATGTAGTAAAAAAGATTGCCGCAGAGTATGGATTTAATGTTGACCTTGAGTCTAATTATACTTTTGCAGTGGTAGACACTATATCCCAAAGTGATAATACAGATATAGAGTTCTTAGAAAGCCTTGCAGGAGAAGAAAGAGAACCCTTTATGTGTAAGCTTGTAGGTAATACTCTTATATATAAGAAAAAAGGTCTTTTACAAGAGCCTAAAACGACTTTAGGTTATAAAGTATATCCTTTTGATGTCCAAAGCTTTACTCCTCAAATTACTAAGGAAACACGTCAGGAAGAAGTAACTTCTTCAAATATCAGTACAGAAGACAAGGTTTATGAAACTTATACTGCAACTGATGGAAATACAAGTCGTGATGTACAAGGTGAGTCTGTTAAGACTTCATCTACTGCGGCACTTAATGATACCTCAGTAAGTAAACAGGACACCTCAAATAGGGTTTATAATCCTGTTACAAGAGAGTGGGAAGCAGGGTGATGAACTATGGCTATTGTAATTAACTCAGCTTGGGATGCACAGCAGTATTATAAAGAGAGAGAAGAGGCAAGAAAACACATAAATTCTGCCTCTGATGCTCAATACTTTTATGAAACATATGGTGGAAATGGGTACTTAGGTAACTGGGGTTCACCTACAAGACACGCAGGACAATATGGTTACACTTATGACGCTGCTACACACTCTTGGAAAAAAGTATCTATGGGGTTTAATACAAAAAGCTTCGACTTTTCTTTCAACTCCTCGTCTTTGAGTAGTGGTGTAGGGTTTTCAGGAGGTAGTGGAGCAGTATCACAATCAGGTGTAGTAAACTCTGAAAGTGATGCGGCTACAGACAGTAAAACAGATGCTGAAAAGGAGTACATTGACATTGAATTTAATACACTTACTGGTGATTGCTCTGTACTCCCTACTAAACAGAATATGAAACTTAAAGTTGGAAATACTATAAAAATGCTAGGTGTTGGTAAGTTTCTGTCAGGACTTTACTTTATATCTGAAATAAAGCGTACTATAAGTAATGATGGAGCTTATTCAATGTCCCTTGTACTTTATAAGAATGGTTTTGGTGACAACCTTAAGAGTACATCAAACTCAGTTACAACAACTCCTGCTAATAATGGAAGACCTACTGAGGTTGACACTACAAAAAATGTTGTTACAACAGCTATTAAAGTGGGTAGCAAAGTCAAAATTGTCGGAGATGCAATTTATTCAAATGCTCATGAGGGTGTGAAAGTACCTAACTGGGTAAAACAAGAAGAGCATACAGTTGATGCTCTAAGTGAAGATGGTGCAAGAGCAAGACTAAAAGAAATTTGGTCTTGGACTTATGTTAAGTACCTAAAACTAATATAAGGAGGTCAGTATGGCAGAAACAAAGTTTTATGGTAAGTATCGTGCTAAAGTTGTTGATGTGAATGACCCTGAAAGACGTGGACGTATTCGTGTTCAGTGCCCTGCTGTTTTAGGTATTTACAAAAGTGCTTGGTGTGAACCTTGCATTCCTTATGCAACAGATTTTTCAGGCGATTACTATGTACCACCTGTTGGTGAAGCAATCTGGGTAGAGTTTGAAGAGGGAGATGTTGATAAGCCTATTTGGAATGGTGGGTGGTATAAAATAGACAGCTCACCTCTTCTACCTGAATCTAAACCTGAGGACTACAGGTTTATCTCTTTTAAAAAGTCCATATTAAGAATGGGCGAGAGAGAGTTTATATTTGAACTCCGAAATGGTGATGACTCATATGTATTCAAAGTAGACCCAAGCACAGTAATAGGTCTTAGTTGGGTGGGTAGTCTTTCAGAAAATGATTGTAACACTTTGAATGACTATATAGCAAATAGTGAACTTATAATGGTACAAGTACCAGAGGCTATTCAAAGTATAAATGATTATATTTCTGAAACGGTGCAACCATTCTTGACTGAATCATACCCTAAAGACTGGAACACCCTTTATGAAACTAATCTCCCCGAAATGCTTAATAACTTGTACACTGAGGTGCAGACAGACTTAACTAATCTTGATAAGTCCTTAAGGGAATACATAGAGGGTATTGTAAAAGAGTTAGAAGACCTGCTTACTGACTTAGATAATAGGGTCAAAGCTTTAGAGTCAGGAGGTTCTACGGAATGAAAAATGGATTTAATGGAATAAGTTTTCCTTTTAGAATAAGTGGTACAGGTGGAGTTCAGATGAGTTCGACAGATGTTTTAGATGTACCACACATTGTTGAAGCTATGGAACAAATACTTCTTACAAGACCTTATGAAAGAAAAATGGAGTATCATTTTAAATCTGACTTAGACACCCTTATTTTTGACCCTAATGACATTAGTGCTAGGAATATGGTTGCTTATCAAATTAAACAAGCACTATCACAGTTAGAGGATAGAATTGAGGTAATAAATGTTATAGTCACTTCTGAGGGTTCTTCAATATATGCAACGATAACCTTTAGGGTGCTTATGTATAATACAACTTACAGTAAGAAGATAAAGGTTGGTGATGATAATGGCAAGACTTCCGATTAGTAATATGGATTACACAACAAGAGATTATGAGGGTTTTCGTACTCTTATGATACAAGAGTTACAAAAGAGAATGCCGGAGTATACAGATACAAGACAGTCTGATGCAGGTATTGTTATTTTGGAACTCAATGCTATGTGTTTGGACATACTGTCTTACTATTTAGACAGTATTGCAAATGAGTGTTTCTTGGTAACTGCTGAACAAAGGAGTAATATCTTAAAGTTCTGTAAAATGCTTGGCTATACACCTCGATATGCAACTTCTGCACAGTATTCACAGATTTTTATTAAGACCTCTGCTGATACAGAGGTGATTATTCCTCAGGGAACTAAAGTAAAGACTTATAGTACAAACCCTGACAATCAGGTTTATTTCACTACTCTTAAAGACCTTGTAATACCTAAGGGTGCTTTAGGAAATGAAGTAGATAGTGAAACAGGTGAGTATTTATATGCTGTGCCTGTAATTCATGGACTTTATGTCAACAATGAGGTATTAACTGACTCCTCTAATGGTGAAGCAAATCAGACTTACAGGTTAAATTATGCTCCTGCCCTTATTGATGAGAATTTTAAGGTGTATGTAGCCGATGCTCAAAATTCAAGTGAACTTTGGAGAAGAGTTAAAAGCTTTGCAGGTTCAGACTCTTCAAGTAAAGTGTATACCGTTGAAGTAAATGACTATAATGAAACAAGTGTTGTTTTTGGAAATGACATTTTTGGAAAAGCACCTAAAGATAGTTCAATTACTTGTAGTTATTATGTAGGTGGTGGAGAATCAGGTAATGTAGGTATAGGTGCTATTAAAGAGATGGAAGACAACATTGCTTCTATTGCCTCCACTCAAAATGTTGAAATCCTTAAGACGGGATATAATCAGGAGACTGTTGATGAAATAAAAGTCAATGCACCTATAGCACATAGAAATATTTGGGGAGCTTTAACTTGTGATGATTTTGCAGGAGTACTTAAAGTCTATTTCCCTGATGTAATAGATGCCGAAGCTAAGAAAGCATCAGAAGACTGGACTAAACCTGAGGTAGATGACATAGAAATTTATGTACTTACTCAGGTAGAAATTGAAGAGCAGATAAGACTACAGGAAGAGCGTGAGTCTAAATTCTTTCAACCACTCACCGAGAACTTCTACAACAGTTCTGAGCGTTACTTAAGTCTCATGGGAGACCCTGATAAAGACAATGGAATAATTCACCAGTTTTTTAATTCTGACACTGATTATGTTGAAATTGAATCTGGAGAGGGTCTTGACTCAGGACGAAAACTTGTGGGAATGCGTGACATTTATCTTAAACACGCAAATTTTGCAGGACTTAATATTGAGTACACTTTAATGGTAAGAGATTACTATGACAGGGACTTAGTGTCTAAACAGATTGACGACTATATTTTTAATTACTTTGCTTTAGGTAACATTGAGTTTAATCAGGATATTTCTCTACAAGACCTCATGTATGAAATTGTTGATAACAGTGGTATTGAGGGCATCAGATACTTGTCATTTACAATTTTTGGAAATAAAGATGAAAATGGAGAGATTCATAACGATTTATACTCATTCATTAGTCATGACTTGTTGATACCTGAAATAGGTACACTCTTTGTACTCACTGGTATAAGCAGACACTTCCCTGAGGTGGGTAAGAAGTCTAATGGAGGTGGTACATTATATGGAAACACCTAAAAGCACAAACCCCTCAACAAAAAAACTTTTAGATAAGTACCATCTGGTTGAAAAGCACATTGACAATCCTAAGTTTATACCTTATAATAATACTGAGGGTGAAGAGGTAAGTCCTCTTACAGACTTTATGTACTATTCTAAGCTCCCTGAGGTTTATCGCACTTTTGATAAACCTTTGGGTTATCCTCTTTATAGATACTTACAGTCACTTTTTAATAGTGGATATGCTGTGCTTGCAAATAAACTTGCGACAGAGGGTTATGACAGTTTAAGTGACAGTGAAAAGGTGAGTATTGGAGGTATTGAAAATCTTCTTGACTTGGTAAATCCTGAAACTTGTCCTAATAAATTCTTACCTTATTACTGTAGAAGCATGGGTATTGATTGGTTTCCTGACCTTGCAAAATTAGGACTTAAAGATGCAAGTGATAATTCGGATAATACTAATGACTACTATAATCGAACTTTTTTATGTAACATTGGTGAGATTTATAGGAGAAGAGGTACTGAGTCCTGTGTAAAGTACATTGCACAACAACTTACAAGCATGGACGTGAAACTTAAATATGAGCGTGTGTTTAATGAGGACTTGACTACTAAAGCACGTATTTTATGGGTTGAAGTACAGGCAAATACTATTGAAGAAATTACTAAATTAAGTGTTGCAACCCCCGTAATTAAGAGGTATATTGATACTCAAATACCTTATTATATTACTACGGCGGTTTTATATGTCTTAAGAAATTCCACAAGTGCTAATAGGTATAATGGAAACTTTGTAAGAAGCACCATTAGAAAGACTATTAAATGCAGAGATGAAAACATTAAGACAACAGTTGAAATTAAAGCAGGTAGACAGTTTGGAAATGTTCAATCCAAATTGATTGAGCAGGAAATAAAACCACAAATATAAGGAGGTAATTTAAAATGGCTAATTGGAAACAGGAGAATACCATTCTCACCAACATTGGTCTCACAATGCTCTCAAAAGCACAGGTAGGTCTTGGTAAATTGGAAATTACTAAGATTATTGCCCGTGATACTGTAAGCACACCGGATGAAAATAAGCTCCTCACAGGCTCAACCCTCCCTGACACTAAACAGTCAGCGGTTTTATTGAGTGCTAAAGGCGCAGTTATTTATCCCGATAATAGTCAAAATGCTGATGCAAGTCAGATTACTGCCAGATTTTCAAATGAGACTGTAGGAGTAGGACAGTCATTTAAAATCAGGCAGGTTGTGGTATTTATGAGACTTACTGAACTTGCAGACAGTGATGAAGATATGGGTGAAGTACCTTATATGGTAGCACAGTCCGAGGGTGAAGATGACTATGACTTTATGCCGGAATTTAGTGTAAACCCTACTGCTATTAATTATGACCTTTATATTCTCCATTCAGGTGTTGCACAAATTGACATTGCAGTAAAGACTGCCGGATATGTTGATGAGGACACTTATAATGAAGAAATTACAAATATTTGGAACACTATTAATAGCATTACCACTAATGGTGTAGGACAGAACACTAACGGTATGACGTTTGATGTGTGGACACCTCAATACACTGCTGATGATGACCCCTCAGGTGCAAGAAATTGGTCTAAGTCAACTGACACAACTCAAATTGCAGGAACTAAGAGTGCAGAACGCTTTAATAACTATGCTGAAAATGACAACATAGCTGTAGGTATTGGTTGTCATGTTGAGGGTGGTGGTAATGTAGGTATTTCTAACCAATGTCATATTGAGGGTGTAGATAACCATTCTGGAAGTGATAATACATGGGGTATACATATTGAGGGAAGAAGAAACTTTGCTACAATAGGTTGGTTTCAGCACATTGAGGGTGAATTAAATCAAAGTGCAGGTTATGCTACCCATATGGAGGGTCAAAAGAATAAGGCTATAAATACAAATTCTGAGAATGTAGGTATACTCCATGTTGAGGGTGTAAATAATACAGTAAATGATGGTATAATTCACCATGTTGAGGGTACAAACAACACAGTAGACAAAGGTAATGTACACCATGTTGGTGGTAATGGAAATTCTGTATCAGGTTCAGGTGATTGCTGTCATGTAGGTGGACGGTCAAATATTGTTTCCGATACAGGAGAAGCTCTAGTATTAGGAAGAGAGAATATTGTAAGAAACAGTAATCAAGCTAACATGACTGGTTACAAGAATGTGATTGTAAACTCTGTTGGTGCTTCTGCATCAGGAACTGTTAATACAGTTACAAATTCTCAGAGAGCCAACGTAACAGGAAACAATAATACTGTTAATAATTCAAGTAGTTCTACAGTATCGGGAGATTCAAATACTGTTTCAGATAGTTGCTTTGAGAGCAGTGTTTCAGGTTATAGCAATACTGTTACAAGGTCTGAACATTCTATCATATCAGGTCAGAATAATATCATATCTGATTCAAATAATAGTATAGTATCAGGTAGAACAAACCAGGTAACTCAAAATGTTCATAGTTCAATAGTCAGTGGTGCAGGTAATAATGTACATAATGACAACCTTGCCTCATCAATATCAAATGCCTTGTTTGGTACAAATGGCATTCTTATTGATTCAAGTGAGGTAATTATGTCGGGTAATGGTAATAGTGCTACACGTTCTTTTTGTTCTATTTTATCTGGTAAAAATAACTCTCTTATTAAGAATTCATCATCTGATAGTACGTTTAGTTCAGAGCACAGTGTTATTTCAGGTAATGAAAACACTATTTCTCAGACAAGAAATTCAATTCTAACTGGTAATAAAAACACCATATCTGACTACACACCTAATGGAGTTTCAGGTGAAAGATTCCCGACTTGTAACATAGTCACATCAGGAGAAATAAATACAATATATGGACTTTTCTCTTCTGTAATCACAGGTTATAATAATAGCATTACAAATATACATGATTCAGTTATAGGTGGTAAAGATAACACAATTTCAAGTGAAGTGTTAGATAGTGGTACAAACTGTGTTCTCTGTACTGGATTTAATTGTACTGTTAATAACTCAGGTCATCCAATGTTTGTGACAGGTTCTTACAACACTATAAATGGCAATAACTCATCTGTAATGGGAAGCAACAACATTGCAACAGGTTACGACCAAGTTGTAATGGGTCATTACAATGTTGAAGACACTGAAAATAAATTTGCACTTATTGTAGGTGGTGGAGCTAAAAATGGTGAAAATGTTGCAAGAAAGAATATACTCGAACTTGATTGGGAGGGTAAACTCCATATAACAGGACTTTATGTTTCAAATATTTGGAATGAAGATGGAACGGGTACACTTAATGTATGGAATATTGCTGATGGAACTGGTGTTGGTGCTATTATTGCTAATAACATTGCAGAAAACAAAGCATCTGGTCTTTACTCTTTTGCTATTGGAAATTTGACTGAATCCTCTGCAAACTATGCTTTCTCCACAGGTAATGGTTCTAAAGCACAAGGTCAGTCAGCAGTAGCTACTGGTGACTACTGTGAGTCTTATGCTAATTACTCATTCACAACAGGACATTTAGCCAAGACTAAGAGCGTATCTTCACAAGCTATGGGTCACAATGTATCTATCGATGCCTCAAGCGTTTCTGCGTTTATGTGTGGATATGAAAATAGTGCATCAAATGCTTTTGCAAGTTTCACCTCAGGTCAGACTAATACTAACCAGTCAAACAGAGGTTTCATTGCAGGAGGTCAGAATAACGTCCTTAAGGGTGAAAACGGATTTGTTGCTAATAAGGGAAATAATGTTTCTGGTAATAATAACTTTGTTGCAGGTGTAACAAACACTGTTGGCAGTAATGGTGTTACAGTGTTTGGTGAGAGTAATGAAATTACTGCAAGTTCTGGAATGACTGGTTCACTGTTTACTGGTAATAGTAACTCAGCTAAGTCTGGAATTGTTGAAGCAACATTTATGTCGGGATATAAGAACAAGATTAACTCTCATTCTGCTCATGACTTAATTTCAGGAGAGAGTAATACTATTTATACTTCTGAAAGTAGTGTTATTTCAGGTTATAACAACTCCACTTATGCTTATCATTCTGCAATTGTAGGTAATGGAAATCAAGTTTCAGGCTGTAGAGATATTGTAGGTGGATTCCAAAATGAAGTAGGTAAGTCAGGTCAACAAGATACTTTTGGTATTAGCTGTGTAGTATCTGGTACATCTAATCAATGTGCAGGTAGAAACAATGTTCTTATAGGAGAGGGTCTTAAAGACTATTATGGAACTGAGTTTATTGCAGGTGCCCCTAATACTAACAGTGCCTTTTTTGGGTATTACAATGATGACTCACAGGGAACACTTGAAAACAGTGTGCTGACTATTGGTGGTGGAACATTCACAGAAGCAAGAACTGTAACACGTATTCTCAAAAGTGGTGATATCCACACTGCCGGAACTGTTTCAACTAATGGTGCTGACCTGTCTGAGTGGTTTGAATGGAAAGATGGAAACAAACTTAAAGAAGACAGAAGAGGTTTATTCGTAACCTTAGATGGTGAAAACATTGTTCTTGCTGATGAAAATACCTCTTACATTCATGGTATTGTTTCTGCAAGACCTGCCTTAGTAGGTAACAACTATGAAGACTCTTGGAATAAGAAGTATCTCACAGATGTGTTTGGAGCTATTATTTATGAGGACTATATTGTTCCTGCTGAAACAAAAACAGTTGTCAATGAAAATGGTGAAGAAGAGGTAATTATAGTTGTTCCTGAAAAAATTGAACAGAGACCTATGCTTAACCCTGATTATGACCCTAATGAGGTTTATATTCCGAGAAGTAAGAGACCTGAGTGGTCTTATGTAGCAAGTATAGGAAGACTTGTAGTCGTAGATGATGGAAGTTGTGTAGCTAATGGTTATTGCAAACCTACAACTGGAGGAATTGCAACAACATCTGATAAAGGTTTCAGAGTTATGAAACGTGTTGATGATACACATATTCTCGTTTGGATTGATAGAGCAATAATCTTTTAATGATTATAAATGACTTAAACATAGCAGAAACATAGTGGTACTAACAGTAACATAAGTTTCATAGAAAGGAGGTATCACTATGTTAAACTTTATTAAAGAGTACTGGTTAGAGTTCATTTTCTCAACTGCGTTAGCAGGACTGTCAGTCCTATTGAAAAAATTGTATTCCCGATTTAAACAGGAAATACTTACTCAGAAGTTAATAAATCAAGGTATGATTGCAATACTTCATGACAGGATTTATCAGTTATGCATTGACTACATTAAACGTGGTAATATCACAGTTGATGAACTTGGAAATTTGGAGTACCTTTACAAGAGTTATCACAGTTTAGGTGGTAATGGGACTGGAACAGCTTTATATGAGCGTTGCAGAACTCTTAAAATTGAGAACGCTTAAGGAGGTAGAAGTATGGATGAATTAAACTTAATGAAGTTACTGCTTTTCCTTGCATCTCAAAACAGCTCAGGTGGTAGTGGTGGAGGTGGTACTTCTGTATACATTCCCCAACTGCTCCATTGATGAGAATGGTGACCTTATTGTCACACTTTCTGATGGGACTGTAATGAATGCAGGTAAATGTAAAGGTGAAGATGGTGTTGACGGAAAAGATGGAGCTGATGGCTCTAATGGAGAGTCACCAACTATAAATGTTTATGATGCTTCTCCAGGAAATTATCAGCTAGAGATTGTAAATCCTGATGGAACTTCTTACATTACTCCTAACTTAATGGGTTCAGGAACTTCTTCTACAAGATATACGGTGTATAAAAACTCATTATACACAAGTTACCTTGACAGTGTTTACACAATATTTAATTCTGAACTTAAGTCTATTCAGGACTATATTGATGGTGGAAACAGTTTCTGTAATGAAAGTGAAAGCTACTCACTGTATTACAATACTACAGACTTTGGTTGGTCGGTCGGGTAGTGTAATCACATTTAATACTATACCTATTTCAAGTACAGGGACTAATATGTTGCTACTTAGCTACACCTCAGGAAGTACTAAAGACGAAAAGCTAAAGTTTATTCCGACGTCTTTAGTTACAGGAAGTACCAACCTTGAAATTGCAGAAAGTATTAAGTCTATTCTAACAGCAGGTAGTGAGGCTATAGTTACCTTAGACTTTGACTTTAATTATTCTGCAAATAATATTACTGAGGCTATTGGTCTTGAATCTGTTCCTGTTGGTGATTACTATATTGCTTGGACTGCTTCCAGTGATAACAGCCAACCGAAAATTAGTTCTATGATAGTTATGTAGGAGGTGCTTGTATATGAAATCTATGTCTGTGATTAAAGTTGGAGAAGTGTATATAGGAGTTTTAATGTGTAAAGCAAGTGAATCTTCTGCACTTTCTACTCCAACAGTAACACTTGATGACGGAAATGAAATTACTATGACTGATGGAAGTGTTGTCATTGAAGTTGATACAACTGCCCGTCATATTCTTTATGATGGAAAGTGGTATAAAAACAGTAACAATTATAAGGAGGTACATTGTTATGAGTTTCTTAATGAAAGGTATTGATGTCTCAGTACATCAGGGTAACGTAAACTGGGAAGCTGTTAAGACTGGAGGAGTTGATTATGCTATTATTCGTGCAGGATATGGTAGAGAACTCTCTCAGAAAGACAAGCAGTTTGAAAACAACTATACTGGTTGTAAAGCAAACAATATCCCAGTAGGTGCTTATTGGTATAGCTACGCCCTCACTGTTGAAGATGCAGTAAGAGAGGCTAAAACTTTCCTTGAAGTACTTAAGGGTAAGACTTTTGAATTTCCAGTTTATTTTGACATGGAAGAAAGAAGTCAGTTTGACCTTGGAAAAACAAAGTGTACTGAAATTGCAAAAGCATTTATGGGCACTGTTGAAAAAGCAGGTTATTGGGTTGGACTCTATATGAGTACTTCTTACCTCAATAACTACATTTCTGAGGACGTTCGTAAGAGATATGCTGTTTGGGTTGCACAGTATAGCTCTAATTGCACCTATAAAGGGCAGTATGGTATGTGGCAGTATGGTGTTGCAGGAAATCCTGACTGGGACACAAAGAATGTAAAGAGCGTTTATGGTGTTTCAGGACAGTGTGATGTTGACTTTTGCTACATTGACTATCCGACATTGATTAAAAACGCAGGACTTAATGGATTTAAAAAGTCAAGTCAGTCTACAACCACAAAGCCTGCCGAGGAAAAGTCTAAATACACAGTATATACAGTAGTAGAGGGTGACTGTTTATGGGACATTGCAGAAAAGAAGCTTGGTAACGGTTCTCGTTATATTGAAATTAAAAAGCTCAACGGACTTAAGTCTGACACAATCTATGCAGGTAATAAACTTAAAATTCCTGCAAAGTAATTACAAGGTATTTTGACAGTATAAGGGAGTAGTAAATAGCTACTCCCTATGCTATAATAAAACAAGTCTTTAAATGACTTTTTAAGAGGTTTTAGTTTAAAATGCTATAATTTCACTATTAAGACTTTGGAAGTCAATTATAAGACTTGGGAATGACCTTGTAGCTCATTCTACAATTCAAAATTAAATTGAAATTGACTATAATTGTTTATGGAGGTATTTATATGTTACTTGAAAACTTAGTGAGTGGTGGTGTCACTCTTGTTTCAATTATTGGGGTGTTTGCATTTTTCCTGTCAATCGTGGTACAACTCACAAAGGACTTTGTTCCTAAAAAAATTCCGACTAAACTTTATGTCCTTGTTCTTTCACTGGTAATCACTGTTGTAGGTGTTCTATGTTACCTACAGTATACTGGTGTTGACATTAAACTTTATCACATAGTTGGAAGTGTTGCGTTGAGTTTTATTATTGCATTTATTTCTATGTATGGTTGGGAAGAGTTAAATGAACTCAAAAACAGATTTGTGAAAAAGTGATTTTAGTAGTTTGCGACACTGGAAGTGTTCGCATAAAAATCCTTTAGGATTTTTATTATAATATTATATAATATAAAATGACTTAAAATTTATTTTATATTAGGTGCGTAATTATAATATAATTAGCTACGTAATTACTACGCACACGCACGTATATATAAGGGACTGCTTAAAAGGCAGTCCTTTTGTGTTTTGACTAAAGTTATTTTGTATGTTATAATACAGTTACAAATAAATTTTGTGCGAGGAGTTGTTAAACTATGCTTAGAGCAGAAATTGGAAGTCATATTGTCTTACGTGATATTTCTGATATAGAGGAAAATCAGATTGAAAAGGAGCTTACATTTCCAAACCCTAAATATGAGAAAATAATGAAGTATTCAAAATGGAGTTCTACAAGAGAGCCTAAGTTTTTAGAGTTTTTTAAACTGTTTGAAGAGGATGGAGAACTTTGTGCCGAAGTCCCTATTGGTTATAGCGGAATTGAAATAAGTCCAGATGAAGTTACTGATAAAAGAAAACTGCCGGAAGTAGACTACCCTGATTTTTTAATGGAACTTAGAGAAACACAGTCCGAAGCTTTAAGTGCTTATCTTGATGCAAACTCAAATACTCAAACACAATCTTTTTTGAAAGGGAGTATTAAATTACCTACAGGTAAAGGTAAGACTGTATTAGGACTTGCACTTTCACATAAACTTAAAACAAGGACTTTAGTTCTTGTACATAAGACTGACCTTGTTAAAGGTTGGAGAAATGATATTGAAAAAGCTTTTGGTGGTAAAGTAGATGTAGGACTAATTCAAGCTAAGTCACGAAAAGTGGGAAAACACTTCACTATTGCTACTATTCAGACTTTAAATAATTTAAGTCCCAAGGACTTAAGGTCTTTATATAGCTACTTTGGTCTTGTTATTCAGGACGAAATGCACCACTGTCCCAGTAGTTCTTTTGAATTAGGAAATAACTTTAATTGTCGTTATAGATTAGGTCTTACTGCTACACCTGAACGTTCTGATGGACTATCCTGTGTAATGAATTTATATTATGGTGACTTCTGTTATTCTTATGGACATCAAGAAAAAGACGAAGACATTCTGCAAGTAAAGGTAATTAAAAGACCTTTAAAGACTTATTTTAACCCTGTAGTTACAGAAGTAGGAAAGTCTTCTTATAAAGTTAAGAGGAAGCTTGATGACCCTGTAAACTTTGTTAGAGATAACAGTCATTTAAAGGACAAAGAAAAACGAATTGCTTCTTTAGCTTATGGAGAAAAACCTGATATTGCACATTTAGCTATTGAATTTCAGGCTTGTACTCAGTATGACACTTCAAGAGTGGTAATATCTGATATACTAAAAGAGTATAATTCAGGTCATAGCTGTGTTGCATTCTTTTCACGAAAAGAGGAAATTACACACTACAGAGACTTGTTAGTCATTAGTGGTGTTGATGAAAAGGATATTGGTCTTTACTATGGGGATAATAAAGACTGTGACTTAATTATTGACATAGCAGAGAGTAGGAGAAAATATATTACCCTTGCAACCTATTCAAAAGCAAATGAGGGTACAAATGTAAAACAGTGGGAAGTAGGTTTTTTAGTGTCCTCGATAAACAATGGGAAAAATGTTGAACAAGCTGTTGGTCGTATACGAAGAAAATCAGATGGAAATAAGCTTAGTGTAGCAAGACTTTATGATTATAGGTACGACAACGTTTATCAGTTGTGTAGACAAGGAGAAACACGTGATAGACGTTATAAACAGCTTAAGCTTATTGTGAGTGATAAAGCTATTAGGAGTGGTAGATTATTTGCAAAGGGGTTTTAACAAGTAATTGACAATATTTTTGAAGTGTGCTATACTTATTGTTGTAATAAGTGTAACACACTTAATTTTTTTACAGGAGGAATAAACAAATGGCAACTAAGAAAAAGACCACAAGTGTAATTCCTGACGAAAAGACCATTAGTTCAATGGTGTCTGAATATCAGGAGTTAAAGAAACAGGAAAAATTAATTTCTGAAAGAAAAAAGCTTATTGCTGATACTATTAAGGCTTATGCTACTGAAAGGGGAACTAAAGACTCGAATGGTTCTTACTATTCTGAAAATGACAGGTTTGTTTTTGGTTCTCAGTGCAGAAAGTCAGTGTCCTTTGATGAAAATAAGGCAGTACTTTTCTTTCAAAGTAAGGGTTATGAAGACTGTATTTCCCTTAAGCCCATGGTTGATGAGTCAGCAGTTGAGGTAAGAGTATCAAAAGGAGACATTACTCCCGAAGACCTTGAGGCAATTACTAAAGTTAAATCAACCTATGCAGTTGATGTTCGTGAAAAAGAGGAAGTTGTTGATATTCAGAAATCAACTGCTACCATTGCGGCACAGAAGAAAAAGCCCGTGTTAAAGAGGAAGTGAGGTATAAGTAAATGGAAGAGTTAAAGAACTTTAATAAGGAACTTTGTGATACTGATTATAATTTCTTGTCTTATCTTTTCGCAGAGATGCAGAATAAAGGAAGAGAACTCTTTAAGCAGAAGAACTTAAGGTATGAAGCAAGTTTCTTTAAGCAGTGTGAAGAGGACGGACTTTTGTCTGCTGTTGTGCGACTTAAAGACAAGGTAAACCGTTTTGCATCACTGGTTAAAAATCCTGAAATTGATTGTCTGGATGAGTCTATTAAGGACACTCTTATTGACCTTGCTAACTATGCTACTATGGCTTTAGTTTTTCTTGAAGTCGAAGACAGAGATAATAAAGCAAATGAGGTGAGAGCCGGAGATGCCAACAAGTGAAAATAAGACTTGTACTTTGAATGGTGAAAAAGTAAGACTGTTTTATATAGGAACTCTTGCAAAGAGACTTAATAGAACTACTACCACTATTCGTATTTGGGAGAGTAATGGAGTTATACCTGAGTCTTGGTTCAAAGATAAGTTTGGAAAAAGACTTTACACTCAGGAGCAAATTGACATTATAGTACAGTGTGCTAAAGAGTGTGATATAACACAAGGTAAGAAAATGTCCATGACCGATTTTAGTGTGGAATGTCATAGACGTTTTAAAGAATTACATAAAAAGTATTTTGGAGGTAAGTAATTATGGCAAAGTTAAAAAAGAAGTCAACAGAAGTTGAAGAGGTAACTAAGGATTTAGTTACTGAGGTGACAGAAGATTACATGACTGATGATGAAAAGGTAGTCCTTGAAGCTGATGGACAGTCTTATATTGACGACCAGACAAAGGTGTCCTCTGTAAAGATGAATAAGGTCCTTGAAATGTTACAAGAAGAATTTAATCTTAAGGGAAAAAACTATATACTCACTGGTTATGTAGATAAGGGTAATAAAATTGTTACTACTCTTGATAATGGAGAGTTCAGTATTCAGTTTACTCTTAACTCTCAGGAAATGATTATGTGTCTAAGTATGCAGTGAGGTAGTAATAATGAAAGCTAATGAATATCAGCAGGAGATGAAAAAGTTTGTCTCAAATATTAAAGTGGAACCTGAACAGTCTGAACTTATTATGTCAGCTTTAGGTGTTGCCGGAGAAGCAGGAGAATATGCAGACCTTATTAAGAAAGTAGTACTTCACGGTAAGTCTTTAGACAGAGAACACGCTATTAAAGAACTTGGTGATGTGTGTTGGTATGTAGCACTTGCTTGTAACTGTTTGAATGTACCACTTGAAGAGGTATTTGACATTAATATTGATAAACTTAGTAAGAGATATTCTACGGGTAAGTTTACTGTAGAAGAAGCCAATAATAAGAAAATAGGTGATGTTTGATATGCCCAAATATAGAAAAAAACCAGTTGTAATTGAAGCTTTTCAATATACTGGTGACGAGTGCTTTAGGAATGAATATGTTCCAAAATGGATTATTGAGTCTTTCAATACAGGTATTCTACACTGGACTGTTGTACCACAAATTTTCAGTACACTGTATATTGAAACATTAGAGGGGACAATGCAAGTAAGTGTAGGTGATTATATTATTAAGGGTGTAAGAGGTGAATTATACGCTTGTAAACCTGACATTTTTACTGACACTTATGAAGAAGTTACCGAATAAGAAAGGGAGATATTAAATGGAGAACACAAATAATACTGAAAAGACAACAGGTACAGAAGATTCTAAGCTTGAACTCACTCAGTATCTTGGAGTAAAACTCGTTTTTGCTACACCAATGACAAGAGGTGAATTTAACAAGTTAAAAAATGTTGAAATCCCTGAGGACGATGCAAGTTATAATGATGAGGGTTACTTTGTAAAGTATGCTGATGATTATGAGGGTTGGTGTCCTAAAGATTCCTTTGAATCTGCATACAGAGTTGTTGGAACAGACCTTTTATTTGATACTGCATTTTTAATGTGTAGTGCTGATTTTAGGGATAGATTTAAGGCTGAATATTATCAGCTATTTTCTCGTTTTACTAAACTTAAGACTATGGTTGATAAGTGGGACAGTGGAAATCTTGAATTTAAGCCTACTTGTCCAAGAAGTCTTTTTAGTCTGCAATTGAGAGCTATGGGTGACTACCTTTCAGTGCTTGAAGCAAGAGCATTGATTGAGGGAATAACACTTTAAAGAAATAAGGAGAGTAATTATGGCAACATTAAAGAGTAAGAAAAGTCTTGCAAGAAAAGCGGAAGAAAATACAACAGTTAAAAAGAAGTCTTCTGGAAGTGAAGAGGTTATTAAAGAGGGTACACCTCTTGAACACTCTTTTAAGCATGACCCTAAGTCCAAACCTATGGTTGGAATGAGTAAGGGTGTAACAAAGAATATGGATAACTATGAAAGTCTTAGAGTAGATGTTTGGTTATCTGATTATGTTCAAGATGGAGAAACACCTGAAAAAGCAATTGAAAGAATTGAAAACTTCATTGATACTGCACTTGAACAGGCTGTTTTTAATACTGTGGGTGAATAAGCAATAAGTGGGACACTCTTTATAGGGTGTCCTCTTTGTATTTGACGATTTAATTTTCTTGTGTTAAAATTATATTATACTAATAAACCCAAGCAAGAGGTGTAATAATGAATAAACAAAGAGTGGACGATTTAATGTGTGCTTTTCGCAGGGTACATAATCAGCTTCAAACAAGCAATAATACTACCACAAAAGGAGTTCCAAAGAAAAAAGAAAAGAGGAATATAACTTCTGAGAAGTATCAAAAATTTTTGGACAAATATCATGACCTTGAGGCACGATACACTGAATTTAATACCCTTGACCTTACTTATTTTTTCAGGGAAAAGGCAAGAGAAGCAGGGGTTAAGTATGTTATAGCTAATATGAAGCGTGACATGGGAATATTTAAGAGATTACAGGAAAATTTTGATATTCCTGAAATACTTTTAATGATAGAGTTTATTTTCTCAGGAGACCAAGAATATCTTGATATAAATAGGACTCAGCCAACTGTTCTTTCAAGTAACTGGGTGAACACAATTTATAAAGATAGCATTGATTGGGCGAATGATGAATATGTGCCAAGAGAAAAGAAGATTTCTACAGATAAGACCTCTAAAAGAGAGTGGAAAAAATCTGATAACACTGAAAAATACAAAATAGGGGAGTGGGACTAAAATGAGTAAACGACCTGTAAGGACTGTAGTCAGTGAGGACAGTCTGAAACTTATAGGAATACCTAAATCTTTTAGGGGAAACACTTTAAAAGACTTTGATGTTAAAGGTAAGAGTGAGTTAAAGAAAGTTAAAGGTCTTGTACAAGCTTACATAGAAGACCTTGATAGCAATTTTGAAAATAATAAGGGTCTTTTCCTTTATGGAAGTAATGGTGTTGGTAAGACTATGCTGTCAAGTATTATCCTTAAGGAAGCTTATAGACATAGATATACATCAAGACGTTCTACTTTTGTTGAGTATGTGGATAAATATACAAAAGTGTGGAACGCTAAGAGTGCTGACGAGAAAGCAACTTTAGAGGATGAACTCTATACTTACTATAAAGCAGTCGAGTTTTTAGTGCTTGAAGAAGTTGGAAAAGAGATTGACAGTAAAGTATCTGCACCTATACTGGAAGACCTGTTAAGATATAGAGAAGACAACGGTCTTGTTACTATTGTTTGCACAAATTTGAATATATCTCTTATGACAGAAAGATATGGAGAGAGTTGTATTAGTCTTTTGAAAGGTAATACAACTCCTGTTATGATTGAGTGTGAGGATAAGAGAGCAACTATTTTTAAAAAGAGGTGAGCAACTTATGGGACAACTTAATACAGGTTTATTATCCACACCTGATGGAAATAAGTATTTTTATGAACCAAGGGACTATATTGAATATATCCGTGAAAAGTGTGGTTACTCTGTAGCAGACTATGTTGAGGAGAATCTTATAGACCCTAGTGAGGACGAATTTGCTATAGATGCTGATGAACTTGCTTATGAGATAGACAAGCTGTTTAATGAGGAGTTTGAAATGCGTAGATATAGGGACAGTTTTCACCCTGCACTTCACCCTATACAGAAGTGTAGGTTATATAACAAAGCAAAGAAAATATTGGAACAAGCAGATGCACTTGCACGCAAAATTTTAGGTGATTAAGAGTGAGGTTAAAGCAGTTATGAAAGCAAATTACAGAGTTGATAAAACTCACGGTGTAATGAAAGACAAAATGGTGATGACGAAAGAAGATATTGGAAAGTATCTTCAAGAAGAGTGGGACACGAAAGTTGATGAAGTGTATAAAAGTGTTAAAGTTGATGTGTCAAATCAAATTTTGGCAGTGTTCTTTACTGCATTACATAAAGACTTTGGATTTGGAAAGAAGAGACTTTTAAAAGTGAAAGATAGTGTGGAGAGTTATTTTGCACTAATGCAGACAGGAATATTCAATAAACCTTTTTCGCCTATTGACTGTCTGAACTACCTTAAGGAGGAGTTCAATATAGACTTAGATAAGGAGGATTTAATTAAGTAATGATGCATGGAGATTTATCTAACCACGTCAAAGCCACATTTGGGTTTATGTGTGAGGACTTTGTTATAAAGTATAAAGATAACAGTCTTCCAGACAAATTCTTAAATTTCCTTGTTGGTAAAACAAAAAGAGCAGAGGTGAATATTCTTGCAGTCAATTCTATGGAGCACATCTATAGACAGACTGAATACAACGTTGACTTACTCATTGAGGAAAGCAATTATACAGGAGATTTAAAGGCAATCATTAGTGATTTGCCTTTTAATCGCATTGTGTTGTATAATAAACTCAGTCAGATTTCCTCACGACTTTTAACAGGAGATTTAACTTATGTGGTAGATGATAATGACTATAGAAGAGGTCTTATAAATAACAGGAATGCACTCTCATTAAGTGATTTTCATTCTGCAATAAATTTGAGAGGACGATAATAAAAATGAAATATGACGTTGAAATAGGTTTTATATCTAAGTTACTACAGACTAAAGATATAATGACTGTAAAGGATAATCAAATAAAACCCGATTTCTTTACAGGTGACAGTCGTTCTGCTTATGCTTACATATACGAAACAGTTATGAATACTGGTGAAGTGCCAAGTGTAAGAGCCTTTAAACAACAATTCCCAAGGTTTAAACTTGAAACAGTTTTAGTTGATAGTAAGACTGTTGTGGGGACAGAAGAGAACCTGAAATTTTGGTGTGAAGAACTTAGGAAGAAAGTTAAGCATAATTACATTGCCGATACTGTAGAAAAGGTGGCAGAACGTTTACAAGATTATGAATCTGATGAAGCTTATGCACTAATTAAAAGGTCTATAGCTTACATAGAGTCTGAGGTAACAGAGACTACTGATGTTGATATTACAAAGGACACACAGTCTCGTAAAGAAGCTTATTTGAAGAAAAAGAACAACAAGGGTATGCAAGGACTACCTACTGGATTTAGTAAGCTCGATTACATAACTAAAGGTCTTAAAGATAGTACTTTAACCACAGTTATTGCAAATACTGGTGTAGGTAAAGCACTTACTCTCTCAACACCTGTTCTTACAGATAAAGGTTTTGTGCCTATGAAAGATATTAAGGTAGACACACAAGTGTATGCAAGAGACGGAAAGTGTTATCCTGTTACAGCCATTTATCCACAAGGAAAAAAGCAAGTTTATAGAGTGCATTTTGAGGACGGTTCATCAGTTGACTGTTGTAAAGAGCACTTATGGGTGTACAAGACCCTTGATGATGTATCACGCAATAATGATTGGAGAGTGGACACTCTTTCTAATATTATTGCTAATCACCCTGTAAAAAGAGGTAGAGGATTTAATATCAGTATACCTGTTTGTAATAAGGTGTACTTTCAAAAGAAGAATTTACCTTTACCCCCTTATGTGTTAGGTGCTTTAATAGGTGACGGAGGTTTTACAACTGACAGAATCAGTTTTGCAACAATTGACAGGTCTTTAGTAGATAAACTTAATGAGTTACTTGTAAATTTCAATGGTTTATTTGTAAGGAATAAACACAATTTACAGTATCTTTTTAAGAGTAATAGCACGAGAGAAAACAAACTGTACAGATGTATTAAGCAATTAGGTCTTATTGGCACAACTTCTGAAACTAAATTCATTCCTGACGATTATCTATACTCTTCCATTGAGGACAGACTTGAGCTGGTTAGAGGTATGATTGACACAGACGGTACAGTTACTTCAAGAGGATTTGTGTCATACTTTACAGGAAGTAAAAATCTTTGTGAGTCTTTTATGTTTCTTGTGAGAAGTTTAGGGTATAGGTGCAGGGTACACACTTATAAAAGGTCTGAAAAAAATCTGCCTGAGTATAAGGTGTATGTAAGTGCTAAGACTGATGAACTATTTAGTAGTAGTCATAGGAAAGGGCAGTATTCAAAGTCTTATAAGAGTAACAGGGTTAATCATTATGACCTTTTAAAGATTGCAGACATTGAAGAAATGACTTATTCAGAGGAAATGCAGTGTATTTCTGTTGACAGTCCTGACCACACATTTATATGTGGGGATTTCATAGTGACTCACAATACGTGGCTTGAAATTATTATGGGGTCTTATTTACAACTTCATAATTATCGTGTATTACAGTGTGTAACCGAAATGTCCGAGGATATAATGAGGGATAGATATGAAGCTATGCTATTCTCCATGTGTTATGGAGAAGAGTTTAACTATAATGCTTTTAAATCTGGAGCACTAAGTCTTAAGCTTGAAAAACAGTTCTTTGAGTTTTTGGAGAATGACTTACCTAATTTTGAACCGCTTTATATAACTACAGCAACAGGTGTTATGGGTCTTTCCGCTGATATTGATAAGTATGACCCTGATGTAATTTTTATTGACTCAGCTTATCTTATGGAAGATGACCAGGGTGCTAAAGATGACTGGTTAAGAGTTGCACACATTACAAGAGACCTTAAAAAACTTGCTAAGAGATGTGGTAAACCTATACTCATTAACACTCAGGCTGATAAGAATACAAGTAAAAAGACAGGACCTGAATTAGGTTCTATTATGTACACACAAGCTATTGGACAAGATAGTGATGATGTTTGGGCGTTATTCAGAGATGAAATAATGATAAATGATAAAGAAATGGGGCTTAAAGTACTTAAACAGCGTGAGGGTATTTTAGGTAAGTTACTTCTTAACTGGAATTTTGATATTATGGATTTTAGTGAAATTTATGCCGACACTAATGAAGTAGAGGACTTTGAAGACGAAGAGGATAGTACTGAAAAGTCTACTAAAGACAACACTTTAAATGTTATGGAGGACTAAACTTATGACAATAAAGAGAATGTTTATCAATGAAGTCTATGGTGGAGATTATAAAAAGTACCTTAAAGCAAGAAAAGATGATTATTGTAAGGTACAGTTTGAATGGTCTTGTTTCATTGACAGTCTTTGTAAGGGCGAGGCGATAACACTAAAACAGTATGAACGTGCTACGTTCTAATTTATGGAGGCAATTTTAATGGGAAGAAAGAAAGAGAAGAAAGTATTTGCAGTAGATATGCACATAGGTATCCTTAAAGACTATTCACGTTGGAAACATATATTTGACAATGGTTGTACAGACCCCTCATGGTGTGACGGAGTAAATATTAACCTCGTTAGAAATCACATACTCTATGGTAAAAAGAAAGTAGAAGAAAGACTAAAGGACAATTTTATTGCTTATCCTGACTCTTATTTCTATCCTGACCCTATTGAATTATCAAATGACTTTATGGCAGTAGATAGAAGACTTGCAGTTTTAGGTATTTTGACCGCTAATAAAGATATATGCTATAATGAAGCTATAAGATTCGAGTGGAGTGAAGTATTATGATTCTAAAAAAGAAGTTAAAAAGGAAATTGAAATTAAAAAAAAGCAGTGATATTGAAGTAGTATGTTCTGATGGAATTAAATTTATGAACAGTCTTCCTGAAAATTCGGTAGACCTCATTGTTACTGACCCTCCCTATAAGACTACACCTAGGGGTTGTGCAGGAAATAGTGGTGGAATGATGTCTACTGCAATAGCTTGCAAAAGGACAAATAGAAAGTTTAAAGGTTGTGAAATTGACCCTAAGTATTTTAGTATAGGTAAGAAGCTTTTAAAAGGTGAAGAGATACAGGATGTTGATTTGATATGAGTGGGTTTACAAAAGAACAGATAGAAGACTTATTGATAAATGTTCTGGACACTCCTGTCATGAAAGATTGGAAAGGTAGTAAAATACAGTTCTGTTGTACTATACATGGTGAGAAAAACCCATCTTGTGGTATTGACATTGATTACTGTCCTGATGGTGAACCTAACTTACACGGACAAGTATTTAACTGTTTTTCTTGTGGTGAGAGTGGTTCAATATCTTGGCTTGTATATCGTTCATTACCTGACAGGTTTAAGTCTGTAGGTCAAGCTGAAAAATTTCTAAAACAGAGATATGGTGTAACTTTTAATCTGTTTAACGTTTCTGATGATTTATCTATACACAGATATGAGGACAAGTTTATTGATATTGATAGAATGACTTCTAACAAAGAGGTTAAACCAATGTCCTGTTTAGCTCCTCTTAAGAGTGGAAAAGAGACCTACAGATATTTCTTTGATAGAGGTTTCGATAAAGAGGACATGAAAACATATATGATAGGACGTGACCTAAAAGAAGAGACTGTTACTATTCCGATTTTTTGGGAAGATAGAAAACTTGCCGGAATAATAGGTAGATATATAGACCCTAACAGACTTAAAAATAGCAGATTTAAGATATATGACTTTAAAAGGAGTAGTCTTATTTACCCATTGGACAAGCTCGAATCTGTAGAGGACACTTTAATACTTGTAGAAGCCTGTTTTGATGTTATTATGCTTAATAAGTGGGGTTATCCTAATGCTATAGCTACAATGACTAATAAGGTAAGTAAGACTCAAGCTGAACAAATAAAAGATAGGTGTAAAAATCTTATAGTGTTATGTGACCTCGATAAGAGAGGAATTAAGCTGTTAGAGACTGCTAAAAAACACTTGAAAGGGTATGTGAATATACTAATACCTACTTATATACCTGATGAGGGTAAAGACCCCTGTGAATGGGGAGAGTTAGAGACTGTAAAAGTCATAAATTCTGCAACTTATTTAGGTGTAGGACATATTCCAAGATTATAAACGCCCGTTTGACAGATGTTTTGGGTTGTGTTATAATATAGACGTGCCATTAAATAGAATTTAATGAGTTAAAAATTAAGGAGGTATTTTGAGATGGCATTATTTAAAAAAGGTTATGAAGCCGCAAGAGAAGAAAAGAAGAGACAAGAAGAAGCAAGAGAACAAATGGGAAAGAGGTTGTTTAGATTTTTCTTGTCAGGTGATGGAGCAGAAGCAAGGGTACGTTTTCTTACAGAAGAACCTATTAACTTCAATGAACACACTGTTAAGACTTATAGGGGTGGTAAGGAACGTTATGACAGTGTTCTCTGTAGTGGGGACGATAGTTGTCCACATTGTGAAGATGGTGATAAACCCTCATTTAAGGGAGCTTTCCTAATCTGGGACTACTCTGAATATGAATCTAAAGACAAGAACGGAAAGAAGAAGAAAGTAAGAGGTTCTCTTAAGCTTTATGTTGCAGGTACAAGGGTACTTTCTCAGCTTGACAGACTTTCTAATCGTTATGGACTTACTTCAAGAGACTATGAAATCTCACGTACAGGTACAGGAACAGACACTTCTTATATGATTGAGCGTACTGATGAGGTAAGTAAGCTTACACGTTCTAAGATTGAAAGTATGCTTCCTGAAAAGCTTAAGGAAGAGTTTGACGGAACTATTGAATCTCTTTATACTATTGTTGAGGAACAGCTTAAGATGTATCTCCCTGATTTTGAAGAGGAAGATGACAAGGAATATAAGAAGAGAAAGAACCTTGTCAGTGATGATGACGAGGACGACGATTTTGACGAGGATGATGAAGACACAGACGATAGTGATTTTGTTGACCTTGATGACGAGGAGGAAGATGATGACGTCCCTTTTGATGACAAGCATAAATCTAATTCCTTAAAGAGAAAACCTCTTGGTAAATCCACACTTTCAAGAGGTAAGAAGACTAGTATTAAAGGTGTGTTTAAAAAATAAACCACCTTTACATAAACAAACATTAAATACAAATGGAGGATTTAAAAATGTTAGGTAAGACTCAGCTTGTAAACAACTATGCAGAAAAGTTTGGTACTTCTAAGAAAGATGCTGAACAGTCAATCAATAACGTTCTTGCAGTTATTAAGGACGGAATTTTGAATGATGGAGGAGTTAATTTTATTGGGGACTTCAATATTAAAGTTTCAGAACGTAAGGCTCGTGATTACAAAAATCCTGCAACAGGTGAAATTGTACACAAGGATGCTTTTAACTCCCTCAAAATTACAGTAGGAAGTAACCTCAAAAAGGAACTTAACAAGTAATAGGTTGTATTTGCTTAAACTCAATAAAACTGCTATAATATACTTATAGCAGTTTTTTGTTATGTACACTTAAAACATTAAAGGAGGAATTTACTTGTTAGCAACCTATTGTCCTGTTATGAGAGGTAAAGTAGTGGTTGACACTTTGTCTAAGCTTGCTAAGTTAGCATCGAAGATGGAGAAACTTCAAGAGTTTGCATTCGATACAGAAACAAACACATTAAGAGTTCTTGCAGAAAACAAAGACTTTTTATGTGTAGGTATCTCAATATCTTGGGGAGATAACAACAACTACTATATACCACTTAACCATAGAAGATATGAGGATATACACCGAAACATTAAAGAGTCAAAAGTTCACAAATATTTAGGACCTATTTTTGCAAGAGAAGACATAAGAATTATAGGTCAAAACCTTAAGTTCGATATGCACGTAATGGCAAGACTCAGGATTTTTATTCGTACAAAAGACCTGTTTGATACAATGGTAGCATCTTGGTTATGTGATGAGAATAGTCCTAATGGTCTTAAAGAGAATACCCAAATGGTGTTTGGAATAGACCAAACACACTTTAAAGAGGTTACTAATGATGTACCCAATAGCATTAAGAAAGAGTTTGGGTATAAAGCCTCCCAGAAAGTCACTTTTGACCTTGTACTTATTGATGATGGCTCTCCATATGCTATTGATGACAGCTTTTACACATGGCATTTATATCTTTATTATATGGATAGACTTGAAGAAGAGAAGATGGACAAGATTTTCTATAAGTTCTATATGCCATTCTTAAGCACACTCTTTAAAATGGAAGAGAGAGGTGTATGTGTAGACGTTGAGCATCTTGAAACTATGCGTACCGAAATCAATGAGGATATAGATAGTCTTCTTTATCAGATGTATGACCTTGCAGGACTAAAATTTAACCCAGGAAGTAGTCAGCAGCTTGGTGAACTGTTGTTTAATTATGTACCTGAAAAGAAGTTGGATAAAGAGCCTAATTACACCTCACTACTTCTTGAAAATACTTTTGGGCTAAGACCTATAAGTAAGACCGCAAGTGGAGCTCCACAAACCAATGCAGACACTTTTTATAAGCTGTCAAAAATGACTTATAAGAGTAAGCGTAAGCAACAGGGTGTTGAATTGTGTAAGCTCCTTATGGACTACAAGAAATTGTCTAAACTTAAGAGTGCTTTTATTGATGGACTTCTTGAACAGTTATATGATGATGGTAAAGCACACCCCTCATTTAATATCATTGGTACAGATAGTGGACGTATTTCTTGTTCTAACCCTAATTTACAACAGCTACCTAAAGCTGATGAGGAAGACAAATATCAGATTAGAAGTCTGTTTATTGGTAGTGAATATCTCGCAGATGAAAATGGAGATTATATTTGTGACCTTAAAGATGCTACTGATGAGCAAATTGAAATGTATGAGGTAAAGAGAAAGAAGATAATTGCAGGAGACTTCTCTAACCTTGAAATGCGTGTTCTTGCACATTTTTCAGAGGACAAAAATCTGCTTGAAATGTTTGCTAATGGTTCAGATACTCATGGTTCAACAGCAGTAAATATGTTTGAGCTTGACTGCACACCAGAGGAGGTAAAAAAGAAGTACCCACACCTCAGACAAGCGGCAAAAGTTATTAACTTCTTGCTTATGTATGGTGGCGGTGCTTTCACCTTATACACTAACCTTAGAGATGATAGATGGTCTCCTATTGATTTAGGTGATAAGTCTTATCTTGATACTTATGGTGTTAAGAAAGGTGAAGATGTAGCACAGATTTACATTGATAAGTACTTTAGCACTTATTCAGGAGTAAGCAACTTTATTAAAAATCAAAAGCGTTTTGCACATAAGCATGGTTATGTTTATACACTCCTCAGACGTAAAAGGAGATTGCCTGATATAAGAAGTCGTGACTTTAAACAGGTTGCTTATTGTGAAAGACTTTCAGTAAATTCAGCAGTACAAGGTAGTGCCGCAGACATTACAGGGTCTTCACAGAATCTCGTTGATAAAGACCCATGGTATACAGAACATGGTGCATTGATGATTTTACAGGTACATGATGAACTTGTTTTTGAATGTCCTGAGAAATATGTTGGGGAGTGTATAGCTAAGACTAAAGCATACATGGAACACCCCTTTGGAAAGAATGTAAAATTAAATCTTGAAATGAGAGCAGATTTTGATAGTGGTGACAGTTACCAAGATGCTAAATAGCGTTTATGCATATTTCATTTATTTGTAGCATACAATATAACATACTTAAATTTGCAGGAGGAACATATGACACAGTTTAAAGTTATAAGTTTATCAAGAGGGTTTCTCCCTATTGGAAACACCAAACAGCTAGACAAATTTATTGCAGAGTGTAATAGTAAAAATTACAGGGTTATATCTGTAGTACCTATTAACTCTTCTGCCGGAACAGAATCTATTATGGTATTCTATGAAACTTAATTATAAAATAAATCCCCTATTAATTTAGGGGATTTTTTGTATTTGACAAGTATTCGGATATATGCTATTATATAAGAGTGATAAAACACAAATTTTATGAAAAATGAAAAGGAGAGAATATATGATTGCCAAAACCACAATTACTATCATGGCTGATGAAAAGCTTATGGAACGTGTACAGACTCATGCAAGAAAGAATGGTGAAAACCTTACAGAGTTTTACACAAGGGCTATCATAAATCAGCTTGAAAAAGACGGTGATTTTGAAGCAAGAGATTTAGTTAAGGAGGAAACAGACAATGGCTAAAGTAGTAAATTCACCTTTAAAGAATAAAAAGACCTCTACAAAAGCTACAACTTCACCTAAGGTAACACCGAAAAGAAGTCTTTCTCCCGAAGTTCTTAAGGTTGTAAATGACCTAAATAAGAAGTTTGGAGAAAACACTATTCAGATAGGTATTTCAAAAGAGAAAGCAGTCATTAAGAGAATACCTACAGGAAGTATCTCTCTTGACATTGCTCTTGGTGGTGGTATTCCTGAGGGAAGATTTATTGAAATCTCAGGAAATGAAAGTTCCACAAAGACTACTCAGACTTGTCATATTGTAAGAGAGGCACAGAAGTTAGGTTACGTTGTAGCTTTCTTTGATGTAGAGGGTACTTCTGACCTCGAATATTTTGAAAAGCTTGGTGTTGATACCAGTTGTCTTATTTATTCAAGACCTGACAGTATGGAGGAAGCTACTGAGGGTATGTTACAGTTACAACGTAGTGGTCAAGTAACTTTAGGTGTTATTGATTCTATTGCATCTATGACACCTAATAAAGAAGCTGAAAGTAAAATGGACGAGACAGTCCGTATGGGTATTCCACAACAGTTACTTGGTGAGTTTTTCCGTAAGTGGCAATCTAACAATAACAGACTTTGCAGAGAGGGTAAAACACCATTCACACTTATTGGTATTAATCAGCTTAGAGAAAAGATTGGTGCTTATGGAGACCCTGAATATACTCCTGGAGGCAATGCAAAGAAGTTTTTTAGTTCTGTAAATCTTAGACTACGTAAAGGGGATTGGATTACAGAGGGTAAGGGTGACAATAAAGAAATTGTAGGTCAAGTAGTTAAGTTTAAGATTGAAAAGAATAAGACTTATAAGAGAATGCAAACAGGAGAGTTTGATTTCTATTTCTCAGAAGATAACTCAGCAGGAGTTTCAGCACTCTATAATGACAACTTTAAGGAGATTGTTGTTTGTGCTGTTGAGTGGGGAGTGATTGAAAGACGTGGTGCTTGGTTCTATTATAAAGATGGAAAGTATCAGGGAATTGATTCACTCATTGATGACCTAAAGAAAAAGCCTGAACTTGTTGACGATATTAAAAAACAGGTAATTGACCTTGCGACTAAAATTCGTTAGGAGGATAACTTAATGGAAACAAGAGAACAGATTTTGTCAAGGAGTTTTTCAGAGTCTTTTGTGAGTAAGATGAGGAATGCAATTCAGACTTCACATTACAAGTATGGTTATGCTTCAAAGACTTATCCTGAACTTGCACAAGCTTATAAGTGCATAAAGGAAAGACTTAAATTATATGAGAAGACTCACAACACAGAATACTTGGTTGATGTAGCTAATTTTGCTATGCTTGAATTTATGTTTCCAAGTTTTAAGGAATCCTCTTACATACCTACTGACAGTGATAAATCTCCAGGACTTGCAGATGGTATATCCTATAAAGAGTTAATGGAGAGTTGTGAGAATGAATTTTAGTAGAGGTTATGACCCTGTTAGAGAAAAAGTATCTAAAGGTTCTAAATATACAATGTCCTGTTATAACTGTGAGTACTTTTATCAAGAAATTGGAGATGACTGTGAAATGTGTCAGAATCCAAACGTTATAAAATATGATATGGTGGTAACCACAAATAACATATATTGTAATAAATGGAAGATGTCAAAAAGACAGTCCAAAGAGCCAACTGTTTTTAAGAGAGGTGTTAATGTAAGTGGACGTAAGAAAAAGAAACTCAAAAAATCAGGAAAGTAGAGTAGCTAAAGAAGTTTTAGGTAAAGTCACTCCTGCAAGTGGTGCTTTGTGGGGAAGTAAAGGAGATGTAAGAAACGATTTATTCCTTATTGAGTGCAAGACCACTAAAAAGGACTTCTACTCTTTAACTTTTACAGTTTGGGATAAAATTTATGTAGAAGCTATTAAAGATGGACTTAGAATACCTGTTATGTGCATAGACCTTAACAATAGTTCAAAGCGTTTTGCAGTCCTCTGTACAAAGGACTTAGACCCTGTTATTACTGATAAACTTCCTAAACCTGATTGTCTTAAGGATAACATTAAATCCTCTTTTAGACTTACAGGTGTTGACAGGAGACTAATTACTAACAATAAAAAGACCTATGACTTATCTGTCATAGATTGGGATGACTTTTTGGAGGTGAGTTACTTTGCTTAGTGATAATTTTATTGAAGTAGTTGTAGGTGGAGCTTTAATTTGGGTTATCCTTTCTATGGTAGTTGCAATTTCAATAGCACTTATTGCTTTACCGGCTTTAGCCTTTAATTGTTATAAATTAATATTCGGTTATGGTTATTTTATTGTACAGATTGTTTTTACAGTATGTTATCTATATGCCATAATAAAGGCAACAATTAATTATAAAGAAAATGAATAGGAGAAAATTATGAGTCTTAAAACAATGTTCTCAGCAATGAAAAAAGAGGGGTATGTGGTTAAACCTTTAGAACTTTATTTGCTGAGTTTATCTGCTACAGATTCTGACAGGGCTATAAATGTTAATGCTCCGTCTGCAATTGGAACTTGTTTACGTTCAAGATATTACACACGTACTAATGCTGAGAGTGACCCTTATTCTGTTGATGCTCGGACAAGACGTATATTTGATAATGGTTCGGGTGTACATGAGAGACTACAGACTTACCTTAAAGATGTTGGGATATTGCTTATGGACGAAGTTCCAGTACTTAACGAAACACACAACATACAGGGGCATACAGACGGAATTTTAAAGTTGTCTGATAAAGAATTGGGTGTACTTGAAATTAAGTCAATTAATTCTAAGGGTTTTAATGAGCTTAAGAGTGAAAAACCTGAACACAATAGACAGGGACTTATTTATGTGTATTGTCTTGAACAGTGGAGACTTATGCTTAAGGAAAAGTACAAGACCGAAAAAGAGTTTAAAGACTCAAACGTTAGCAGGTCTATGTACTATCACAAGTTTTATACACATCTTAAAGATGGAAGAAAGTTTACTGCAAAAGAGAAAATTAGATTTCAGGTACAGTTACTAAAACAAATGGACGAAATACTTTTTCATTGTGATATTCCTATAACTAAGTGTATTTTCCTTTATGAGAATAAGGACACTCAGGACTTAAAAGAATATTGTGTATCTTCAAAGGAAACACAGTCTGAGAGTAATATTAAAGAAATGTTGGAAGAGTGTGATTATCTCAATGACATTATTGAAAACAACAAGGAAATTCCTCCTCGTTGTGCATCAAATAAATCAGACAATGCCTGTCGTTGGTGTCGTTATAAGACAGAGTGTTGGAACTAAAAGTGAGGTAGCTTATGAAGCCTATAAAGAAGAAAACAACGCAGAAAATTAACCCTAAGGAGATACAGAAGTCTTTTATGGAGACTGTAGAGGAATCTTTAGTCTCTCAGGGTGTAAAGTTCTTTGAAGTAGACAATGGTTTAAATATTGATTCTGAATGGCTTGAACTCCCTCAGTCCATAACGGAAATTTCTTCAAGAGAATTAGGAGAGTGTCTTAACGCCTTTACTCAACAGAAAATGTATTTAAGAACACTTCTTGGGAGAATTGAGTTATGGGTTGAAGATGCTAAGAGAGCATATTTATCAGCAGGAGATAAAACCTATAAAGCATTATCTAACGGTAAGCTTTCTGAGACTGCAAAGGAAAGACTTATAAATTCAGATGAGAATGTGAAGCCTTTGTACTATGAGTACAGGGAGTGTGTTCAAAGGAAAAACCTCGTTGAGTTAAATATTCTGAATGTAGAGGATGCAATCTTTATGCTAAGCCGTGAAGTATCAAGGAGAAATGCAGACTTTAATGATGAAAACAGAAATTATAGTGTGAACAGGTAAAGCAGTAGTAAAAGGAGTAGTGAAAGATGGGTTTAAATAATATCTTTTCAAGAGGGTTTAATAACAAGTCTAACAAGAGTGCTTACACACCACCTTGTATTATAGATGACTATGAAGAGGAAGAAGTGTCTGAATTAGAGGTACTTCCCACACCTGAAATTACTCTTGATAGTCAGCAGGAAGCTGTTGTATACAGTACCGAAAAAAACATTATTGTTGTTGCCGGAGCAGGTTCAGGTAAAACAAGAGTTCTTACAGAAAGAATTAGATATCTTGTGGAAACACTTCATGTTCCTGCACATAACATTGTCTCTATCACCTTTACAAATATGGCGGCAGAAGAGATGAAGTTACGCTTAAGTGGTGTTGATGGAATAGGAGATGCTTTTATAGGAACAATTCATTCCTTTGCAAACCACATTATGAAAGAATCGGGAGAGAAGTATACACTGTTTAATGATGACTTAGATAATCAGCTACACAAGGAGCTTATTGAAAAGTACTGCACACACTTAACTATTGACAGGTACTTAGAGTACAAAGACCTTAAAGCCCTCTCTGATATAGGTAAAGTCCCTCAGACAGAAGTTGACAACTTCTTTTTACCAAGTGAAAGGTCAGAGTTTAATACTCTACACGCATCTGCTGAGGTTGTTAAGAATGACTTAAAAGAAGAAGTCCACATAACATTCGGTGAGAGTATTGAGACCTTGTGTAAGAAAAGAGGAATTATAACCTTTGATGAGCTTTTAATTAAAGCAAAGCACTATTTTGAAAAGCTTGGAGCATCTATTGACTATGTGTTTGTAGATGAGTTTCAGGACGTAGGGACACTTGAATATAACTTTATCCGTTCTCTTAGTGCAAATAATTATTTCTTTGTAGGTGATGACTATCAAAGTATTTATGGTTTTAAAGGTGGTAATGTTGAGATTTTCTTAAACCTCGTAAGAGATGACGGGTTCACTACTTATTTTCTCACTAATAATTACAGAAATGGTGCACAAATTCTCAAACTTGCTACTAATATTATAAATCAGGTTGACAAAAAAGTTGAGAAGAATATAGTCCCTATAAGCACCTTTGAGGGTGAAGTTGAGGTACTTACACGTAATCAACTTAATAATGTTATGAATAAATTACTCCATACTGAAAAGGACTTTAAAGACTGGTTTTTCTTGACACGTACTAATAAGGAACTTTATGACGTCATGGATATGTGCATTAATTTAGGAATACCTTATACCACTTTTAAGAGAGAGGGTATGACCCTTGCAGACTTGAATAAGAAAAAGGCTTCGAAAAAGCTTAAAATACTTACAGTACACACAGCTAAAGGACTTGAAATTGATAATGTTATTCTGTATGGTAACTTCCCTCTTTTCTTGCCTTACTACAGAAAGAATGATGACGAAAGAAAAGTAATGTATGTTGGAATTACAAGAGCCATAAAGCGTTTAATCATTCTCAATTAAATTAAAAGGAGATTTAAATATGGTATTAAGTGATAAAGAATTAAAACACAGGATAATGTATGAGACTTTAATTGGTCCTATTGACAATGAGCAGATACAACCTGCAAGTGTTGATTTAAGAATAGGAAATTCTTTTCTTAAGCCAGTACCTAAATTAGGAGATGATTACAACGCTTTTGATAAGCAGGTAGACTATGAGTCGTTTGAGGGTGAGTATATACTTAAACCACATGAGTTTGTTCTTGCCACTACTTTGGAGTTTGTGAACTTACCCAATAACCTTACTGCCTTTGTTGAGGGACGTTCTTCTATAGGGCGTATGGGTCTTTTTGTACAAAATGCAGGTTGGGTAGACCCCGGATTTACTGGTGAGATTACTCTTGAATTATTCAATGCAAGTGAAGCACCTATTAAGCTCACACCTAATACAAGGGTTGCACAACTTGTATTCTGTACAATGAGCGGAAGTTGTGATAACCCATACAATGGTAAGTATCAATTTCAGAAAAATGCAGTAGGTTCTCGTATCAATCTCGATATGGAAGTGTTAAATAAGAAAGAGGTGACTAATAATGATTAAATTGACTAAGTTGGTAAATTGGGGTATGCTTGAAAAAGAATTTAATATAGCAAGTCTAACACCTAACATGGATGAAAAAGGAAATATACTCTCACTTAATCTCGAACTTGTTCAGAAAGAGGTTACAGACACTGAGAAAAATGAGACAAAATTAAGATTATTTAAATAAAGGATAATGACCTTAAAGAAAGGAAGTATATTATGAAACTTGTAGACTCTTCGGTAAAGTATATTGACACAACTACCTTAAGTCCTACAGAAATTATTGAAAGAGTTGGAAGAACGTGTTATAAGAGTGAGAGTGCCTTTGATAAGGAAAGTTCCATTAAATTCTTTAAACAGCTTGTGGATAGACACCACTATGCTATGCTTGAACACGCAACTTTTATTTTCTTACTTTATGTTGATGACCTTGAAGACAAGGTAATGAAAAGTCCTCATGTTAATGTGACGATATTTAATAAGTTTGTAACAGTTTCAGCTAATTTAAGGAGTATTAAGGAAAACAACTTAACAAGTTATATGGCAGAGTTAATTCACCACTACCCTGAACTTAATTACTACTTTGGTTTGGAGTCTGCCCCTAAAACTACACACCACGTATCACTTGTTACTGATATTAATAAGTGGTGTGTAGTTGCAACTGAGGAAGAAATTAAAAAACATTTACACTTTACTTTCCATTTTACTTGTGATAGAGGTGTGTCACATGAAATGGTCCGTCATAGACCTGCATCTTTTGCACAGGAAAGTACCCGATACTGTAACTATTCTAAGGATAAATTCGGTAAAGAAATCACTTGTATTAAACCTGCATTTTATTATGATGACAGTAAGTGGACTAATGAAGCTAAATCTGTCTATGAAAATGCACTAAAACAGGCAGAATTTTATTACTTTATGCTTCTCGATAAGGGACTTACTCCACAGCAAGCAAGAGGTGTGTTACCTACTGACCTTAAGACAGAAATTATAATGACCGCAAACTTTGAAGAGTGGGAACACTTCTTTGCTTTAAGAGCCAAAGGTGTTACTGGAGCACCCCACCCAAATATGAAAAAGGTGGCACTAGAAGCATATAATGTATTTACCTCACTTTTAACAAACCACTTTAACATATATGTGTTGGATGAACCCTAATCAAAACTAAGTGTAAAGGGAGAATTTATTCTCCCTTTTCTCTTGCTTTTTTCTATGTAATGGTGTATAATCTAAATGTAGCAGTAAAATTGCTGAACAGAAAGGTGGAATTAAAGTGAAATTAAAAGTAACTAAAACTGGAGAAAAAAGTCTTGCAGAGACTAAAGAACAGAACAAAAAGCGTGGTAAGCGTAGCAGAAACAAAGGTGCTTGTTATGAGAGGACCATTGCTAAGAAGTTTAAAGAGTTCTTTGGTGTAGACCTTGTACGAACTCCTCAGAGTGGAGGGTTTGCAAAGAAATCTGTAAAAGCTAATGAGTTCAGAGGAGACATTGTTTCAGCAGATGAGGACATTGACTTACAGTTACATATTGAGTGTAAGAATGCTCAAACATGGTCTTTACCTGCTTGGTTAAGACAAGCTGAAAGTGACTGCCCTGATGGTAAGAAGCCTGTAGTTATTATGCACAAAGCTAACAGTTCACAGGACTATATTACCTTGAGGCTTGAAGACTTTTTTGACTGTGTAAATTCCGATAAAGTTATTAGAAAGAGGTAAAGTACAGTGATATTTTTGGTTATCTTGGTTGCAATAGTAGTCTTGATAACAGTTTTCCTCCTGTTAAAGTTCCTTTTCCCTCTTGCAGTTGTTGAGGGTGACTCTATGTACCCAACACTAAAAGAGGGTGAGGAGCTTATATGTAGAAGACTGTTTTTTAAGAAACATTGTAAGGTCAATAAGATATATGTTATACACCTAAGAGACGACGAAAATAAAGAGCCTTATTATATCATTAAAAGACTAGATAAGGTTGTTAAAGACAACAACTATTGGTTTTTAGGTGATAACAATTTAGTAAGTTATGACAGCCGACAGTATGGTAGTATAAAGCCTGAGCAAGTTGTAGCTGTAGTATTAAGAAAGGTGAGAAATAGTAATGGAAGCTAAGATAAAAGTAATTAGAGTGTCCTCAAAGTCCCCCGTACCTCAACTCTCAGGTAGCATTGTTGCAAGTGTTGAAGAGGGTTGTGATGTTGAAGTAAGAGCAGTGGGTGCATCAGCAGTAAACCAGATGTACAAAGCAATCACTTCTGCAAGAGGTATTCTTGCCACTAAAGGTAAAGACCTCTTTATTAAACCTGGATTTGATGAAATCAGTGAAAATGGGGAAGACCGTACTGTAATGGTAGCAAGAATAGTGTTTATGTAATTAAAAGGAGTAGTATTATGGCATTAAAGAAAGTTTATGTAACAAAAAAAGTAACGTTTGAATCAGCACACCATTTAAATAACTATGATGGAAAGTGTAGCAGAGTACACGGTCATAGTTATAAGCTTGAGGCAACATTTTGTGGTAACATTGATACCTCAAATATCAGTGATTGCCACTATGCTTGTGAAGCTATGGTGTGTGATTTTTCATATCTTAAGAAACTCCTCAATAAGGTCGTGGTAGATAAATACGACCATTGTGACTTAAATCTTTTCTTTGAACAGCCAACAGCAGAAGTAATGGCTATTCGGATTTTTGAGTATCTTAAAAAAGAAATAGGTAATTCTAACTATGAGATATACTCTGTAAGACTTTGGGAAACCGAAGACAGTTATGCTGAATATAAAGGGGAGGTAGTGTAAGCATGGAAGGTATTTTGTACTACCATGAAGTATTTCTAAGTATTCAAGGTGAAAGTACTGACATGGGTCTCCCTTGTGTATTTGTAAGACTGCATGGTTGTAATGTTAAGTGTGCTTATTGCGACCAACCACAGACAAAAGCTGATAAACACAAAATTTCAGTGGCAAATTTAGTGTCTAAAGTATTAAAGTATGGAGTCAAGCGTGTATGTATTACTGGAGGAGAGCCTTTAATTCAGTGGGGTGCGGTTTATCAGCTTGCACTTGAATTAGTGTCTTATGATTGTGCTGTTTCTATTGAAACTAACGGTTGTGTTAATATCCCTGATGCCTATTTCCCACACAGTCTTAAATTTGTTATGGACGTTAAGTGTCCATCAAGTGGTGTGTCTAATAAAAACATTCTCGATAACATTATGGAACTCAGAGGTGTAGATGAAGTTAAGTTTGTTATTGGAAATCGTGAAGACTATGACTATATGAAAAAAGTATTAGGTAGATACCCAACTCCGGCAAAGAAACTTGTAAGTCCCGTATTTAATTACACCGAAGATGGGTACACTTGTCCAATAGGACATGACCTTGTACAGTGGGTTTTAGAAGATAAATTAAATGTGCGTATTCAGATACAAATGCACAAGTGCTTGGGGGTTTTATAAGTGAAGAAAAGTCCTGTTGAGATATTCAATGACAAAACACTTAAAAAGTGTTTAAAATATTGGAAGAAAAAGCTGTTCCTTACTGATTGGATTATAAAAGTTGGTTTAGTTGAGCCTGATGAAATGCCTGAAAAAGAGTTTGCAGGTATTAACTCTATGAACTTTGTCAGTAAAGAGGCAGTTATTAAGATAAGTAAATTCCCTAAAGAGGAGAGAAAGACCTTTATTGCAAAGGTATATGACGAACACACTTTGGTACATGAGTTGCTACACTGCAAATATAATTTCCTCGAATGTTCAGGTTCTTATGAGTCTACTTATGTAGATACCTTAGACCACCAACAGTTAGAGGAGTTAGCAAAGACTTTAATTATGGTAAAGTACAACTTACCATTTAATTGGTTTAATAACCCTTGAGTCACCAAATTTATAAAAACAGGCAGTATAAAATATATAAAGCTGTCGGTGGTTACGTAGTCCACAACTCAAATAAACCTTTTGAAAAAGGACACACCCATATCGAGAGATTTGACACAGCAAAGTATTTAATACACCTGTCGGTAAAGAAGATTGTACCAAAGCACTTATCTAAATACCTAATTGTAAGTCTAATAAGGATTGCAGAAGATAAAAAGTATAAAAATGAGCTTTATAAGCTCTTAGGAGGTAATTAACATTGGAAAAAATAGTAGTATTAAATAGTGGAGGTTTTGATAGCACAGTACTTTTGGTTGACACTGTAACAAAAAATCCTGATTGTGAGGTACACTCCCTCTATTTCTCTTATGGACAACTCAATGATGAAATAGGAGCATCTATAGCACTTGAAAACGCTAATAAGTTAGGTGTTACACATCGCCAACTTACTATACCACCCATTTCTTGGTCTAAAGGAAACTTCTATAAAGAAGATACCAACGAGTATGTTACTCAATATCTTGAAATGCGGAATTTAATATTTCTGTCTTATGCTATTTCAATGGCAGAGAGTTTAAATGCTAATGTTATAACTATGGCACTACTTAAAAGTCATGGTTATGTAGATACATCACCTGAATTTATTGAACTTATGAAAGAAATATGTAAGCTTATAGGTGTTGACTTCCAAACACCCTATTCTGGATGTGATAAATATGACATCTATGGTATTGCTAAAACACTTAAAGTTGGGTCTAAATTTAAGTTTATATCCTGTGATACACCTGATGAAACAGGAAACCCTTGTGGTAAGTGTCTTGACTGTGAGAGTATTGCTGAATATAATCAGGTGTTAAAAGATGACATTCCTGTAAAGGCTTTTTTCTCTTCTAACCTTGATGTTTCAAACCCTACTTTCAGGGAGTTGTACCTTAATGAAAAGGTGACTGAAATGAGGGTGCTTATTAACAATGAGTGTCAGCTAAATTGTGAACACTGTTATCACAAAAACAACCCACTTGTTGGAGAAAGACTTACTGATGAGGAAATGATTGAAGCTTTAAATAAAGCTTATGAATATGGTATTCGTGAATTTCATTTTGCAGGTAAAGAACCTCTTTACGACGAAAGAATTTTTAAATTCACTGAGTATCTAAGCAAATATCCTGATGTGGAATATCACGTTGTTACCAACGGCATTAATGTACCTAAGTATGCTGAAAGAATTAAGTCTTCGGGAATTTCTAAAGTATTTTTAAGTATTGATGACTGTTTTGGAGAAAACCAACTAAGGTCCAATTCAGTAAATGAGTGTGTTAAGAAAGCTATTACAAGTCTTAATGAGGTAGGTGTTCCTATAGAACTTTTCTATGACCTTACTCCTGAAAACATAGGACACACAACACTTAATATTAAGTACTTTAATGCACAGTATGGAGTAAAGAACTTTTATGTAAGAACTATTAGAGACGTAATAAGTGATAGGGGATTTTTAAGTGTTCCTTTAACAAATGAGTGTTTGGATGAGTTACACCAATCTTTAAAGGAAATTACAAGCTTAAGTGACTGTGACTATACTGTTGGATTTAATATAGGTGCTTGTCCCTATACCTACAACCTTTTAATGTCTGAAACAGGTAGTGAACTTGCAGAGGACATCTATGATATAGGTGTGTATGGAAACCAATTCTTAAACCCTAATTATTATCTCCTTGCAGAGGCTTACTGTGCTAAGTATGAAAGTCAAATTACACTTATGCCTGATGGATATATTCTTGGTTGTGCAATGGAGTGTAGTGTACGTGACTATGATAAAATATCTTCAGGTAACATAAAAGATAAACCCCTATCCGAGTTAATTAAGGTTGGTAAATTAAAGTCTGGACTTGCCACTAATGACTATCAAACAAGAGACGGAAAAATATTTTTTAATAAATGTGTGTTTAACCCTATTGACTTTAATGACTAATTATGGTACACTGTTTATATCAGGGGAGTATGCTACAGATTTTATCTGTTTCTACGTAGACAAAGGACACCCTTAATTGCTGTGTCCCCTCCCTGAAATAAATAGATAAAGGAGGTCATAGTATGAGAAAAATCACTGTTCATGCCGAAGCAGGCTCTGCTAACAGAAATACCGCCGCAGGAGGTAATCAGACTCAGCAGAGACAGGGTATTGGTACACGTATCAAAAATGCTGCTCGTAATGTTGTCAATCGTATTCGTGGTGGCAATACAGGTACTGGTGGTACGACAAGAGGCTAAGACCTAAAGGGGTGAATACCCTAAACTTAATTCGCCCATTGGCTTTGCTTAGTCGGTGGGTGAATTTTATATCTTATGTATGGAGGTGTTAAACAATGAATGATGCTTGTAATGTTCCTGTAATTAAGCACACTAAGAAAGTTACAGGTGGCAGACCTAATGTGCCAGTTAATAAGGCTACTGTTGGAACAATGAATACTCAGAAGTTCACAGCTATTGACCCGACTTCCACTCCTGCATCTACTTACATTAAGAAAGTTAAGTAATGTAAAGGTGCAGACTTTAAGTGAAAGGAGAAATATAACTATGTTGCGTATGAGTAAAGAGTATGACTGGGAAACTCGTGAAGATGCTGATACACTGAGACGTTATCAGGAGATTACAAAAGACCCTGAAAGATTAAGAAAGGCACAGTCTTGTATTAAAGACACTGTTACAGACCTTAATAAGTCTTTAGGTATTCCTACTCCTCCACCTGTTCCTGGGAGAAGAAATCCGGCAACAATTATGCCCTTAAGTGAAAAGTACACAAAGTAATACAAATCCCCTATACTAATTCTCAGGTAGATACGGTGTAGGGGTTTACTTTTTTCAAGAAACGTGATATACTAAATATAAAGCAGAATTTAAGGAGGTATTTTCAATGATTGATAACAAGGTAGAAGAGATTAAGAAACATATTGAAGCCATTTCTGAAATCCTCGGATTTGAGGTAACAGATAGCAATGCTAACACACCACTAAGGGTTGCTAAAATGTACTGCAATGAACTTTTTAAAAACAGGAATAACAACAATATTGAGGAACTTAATTCACGTATGAAACTCTTTAAAAATAATTCCCCTGTGCCAAATAATCACCCTGTAACAGTTAGAGGAATTGAGTTTAGCTCCACTTGTGAGCATCACTGGTTACCATTTATGGGTGTTGCAGAAGTGTCTTATATACCCTCAGATACAATTATAGGTCTTTCTAAAATTCCAAGAGTGGTTAAGTACTTTTCACAAAAACCTCAGTTACAGGAAAATCTCACAAATGAGATAGGGGAGTACTTATTTAATCTGTTAAACCCTAAGTGGATAAAGGTAACTTTAATTGCCACTCACACTTGTGTTATGTGTAGAGGAGCAGAAAGTAATTGTGAGACTGAAACAGTGTATGAAAGATGGGGGAATTGTATCAAACCTGTTTATGCTGATGGTTTTTATGTAAGTGCAACTGAACTTAATGGGGGTGTTACTCCCGTATGAAACTTATAAAAAAGGTTAAGAACAAGTCTAACCCAACCTCAGAATCCACACAACAGGGTAAACCCCTTTACACAGACTTAAGACAAGTCATGGACTATAAAAGAAAGCTGTCAATTTTTTATTCCGGTGTAGAGTATGAGTCATATCTTGACATTCTTTATAGCATAGGAATTAAAAACTTCCTTATGTCTTATGAGTACCTAAAAGGTAAAGGTCATAGTCAGTTAAAGAAGTATGATGATATGTCCTTATTCATTGACTCAGGAGCTTTTACATATATCAATGACCCTAAATATGAGGACTACACTGTTGAACAGTGGGAGAAACAAATTGAAACCTACCTATCTTGGGCTGAACGCCATAAGTCCCAAATTTTTGCAATATGTGACTTGGATTTACAGTATGTAGTAGGAAATGAACAGGTATATGAGTGGAGAAAGAAGTATTTTGAGCCTTTTATGCTAAGAACAGGTATACCTGTGTGCTTTATGTATCATGAAGAGGGATTAGAACAGTGGGAGTATATGTGTCAAAGATACCCATATGTTGGTCTTTCTCTTGCTGTTGATGCAAATACTGATGAAAGCACCCTAAAAGAGATGTTCCGAATTGCAGAAAAGCATAATGCTTTAGTACAGGGAATGGCTTCAACAAGGACAGGTATGCTTACTCGTTTCCCTTTTTACACTGTTGACTCTACCACATGGAATGTAGGACTTAAATATGGTGAAATATCAGTTTGGAACAGCACTAAGATGAGCAGAATAAAGAAAGCTGATTTCCAGACTAAGGCTTTCCCAGTTATTTCTACTTATGACATGGACTTTGATTTTGATAAAATACTTGAAGAAGATAAGACTGAAATGATTAAGGTAAATGCCTATGCCTTTGTTATGGCAGAGAGATTTATTCATGACAGACTCAAGGCTACAATGTATTGGCTTAAAGCTAAAGTAGTTAAGAATGACATTGATAATCTTCCTCCAGATTATTTCCCACCAGTATCTTGGTTTAATGAGAAATCTACAGACAATTTTGAGGAATACTGTAATCGTTGTAACCTTAACCCAGAATATGAGGGTGCAAGAAATTTCCTCTATGACATTACTACATTTATGAATTGGGATAACCCTGAATATTCAAGTATGCGTGATTGGTATTCACAACCTGAACAGGAAAGTCTAATAAATGACTTACATGACACTTTTGTAAATCGTATTGTCCCTGACACTGAAACAAAAATTCAGGATTTAATTAACTTTTTCAAAGACTGTGTTTCTGGAAATAATGATAAGCTGTTACAACTTGGAACCAACTTTGACCGTACAATAAAAGAACGTGATAGTTACATTGAAGAAGACGACGAGGAATTAGTAGACCTTTCAGAACATGAGATAAAGGAAAGGCTTAAATTCTTACTCCCTGATAAATCTAGTGAAGATGAGGGGAGAGAAATTTCCGACCTTGATGAGGAGATATTCAGTAAAGCAAACATAGTCCCTACCTTTGATGACAGAGGTAAGTTTGTTAAAGGACAAGTTGCAGTAAGAAAGCCTAAGAAAGTCTACTCAAAAAAATTCCCTAAAATGGCTTGTGATACTTGTTATGCAGCAAGTAAATGTCCTGAGTATAAAGCAGGTTATGCTTGTGCCTACAATAAAATGTTTGAGCGTTTCAATACAAGGGATATGAGTGATATTATTCAAGCTATGCAGGGTATAGTTGACTATAATATGGAACGTATGCAGAAGTCTATGATTTTTGAAACACTCAATGGTACTATTGACCCACAGACTTCACAACTTATGGAGACAAACATTCGTTATATGCAGATGCTTAAGCAGATGTACGAAACAGGAAGTCCTGAGGTACTCAGACAGACTAAAGTATTAAGAGCAGACGGGACAGAAGAAACAACTACCTCTATCACGAACCCACAAAATGGGGGAATAATGGAAAAGCTTTTAGGGTCTATAATGAGTGCTAAACCTAAGGAAGACACCCCTGATGATGTAGTCGAGGTTGAAGCTAAACCAGTTAATGACAGATACAAGAACATTGAAGAGGACTAATGTCCTCTTCTTTTATTTTACATGGTAACTGATAAATGATATAATGAGTACACAATAAAAATTTAGGAGGTTATTCTATGAAAACACCACAAAAAATAAAAAACTATTGTAATGTAAAGCTAATACAATTTAAAAATAGACTGCTGACAACTCCTGTAATAGGTTGTAAGTGCCACACCTCACAAACTACTCAGGTAACGTATCAAAGAGCAAATATACGTGATTTTAAGACCATTTTTGTTGAGGGATTGCCCTTTAGTTATTCGGGGATATACACCCTTTTACTAACCAAAAAACACCTCACATATAAATTCTTATGCCTCAAGGTTAATGAAGAAGACTTCGAGGTGAAAACCATAAGTGTTAAGTTTAAAGTAAATCAACCTTTAGTAGGTCTTAAAGACAATGTGTTTGAAAAGGAGTATGTCTCTTACAGTCCTGACTTCTTTAAAAACCCTAATAAAGCTATTGAGGAGATTGAATACAGGGTTATTGAAGATTTAATTTTAAGTGTCAAATGTTATCTTAATGAGTATAAGGAGTAATTGCAATCAGGAAGTGATTGCAGAATACCCTTTAGGGTATTCTAATAACATTATAATTATTTTAATACATAACATAATATTATCTTAATTAGGTATGTAATTACTACGCACGCACACGTATATATATAAGGGACTGCTTATGTAAAGGGAGTTTTGACAACTTTTTCATTTTGTGATATAATTTCAATATGCTGAAAAGCAAATAATAAACTTAAGGAGTTTTACATAATGTCTAAGAAAAAAGAACAAATAAATTTTAAATTCAAAGGGTTCATGGTTATTGAATGTCCTGAGTGTAAAGTGACCTTTCCGCTCTCTTCTAAATTTGAGGTGTCACAGTGTTCATGTAGAAAATGTGGAGCTACTTTTGAATTACCTAATAAGCCAACACCTCTTGTTGCTTACTGTGAATGTGGTAAGAGGATTAAAGCAGTTACTAACGCTACCTCTAAGGTAATTGAGTTTAAGTGTTTGTGTGACTATCCGCTTGTTGCTGAATATAGTCAGCATAAAAACAAGTACTTTGGAATGTTGTAATAGTATAAATTGGAGGAAGTTATGGATATCGAAAAGAAGATTTACCTTGTACTTAAAAAGCTTGGAGCAAGACCTGAATGTAAGGGTTATTTTTACTTGAAAGAAGCTTTACAAATTGTAATGGAAGAAGACAAAATGTTGCATTGTTGCAGTGATATTTACCCTGCTGTTGCCAAGGTATTTAATACCAAACCTACGTGTGTTGAGAGGACAATAAGGTATTGTATAGCTGATATACGTGAACACATCCCTGTTGAAGTATTGAATGAGATTTTAGGTGAGAATACCAGTAATATGACAAATTCAAATTTTATTGGGCGTGTTTATGAGTATCTTAAATATGAGGGTGATGAACTTGAAGTTACTGAACAATAAAGGTTGTCAAAATGACTTACAAGGTATTAAACATCAAATATTTCATGCAAAATCTAATGAATTACTTAAGGATTTCCCCCAGAGTGTATAGACTTGGTTGTAACAAGTCCTCCTTATGATGACCTTAGAGATTATGGAGGTGTTGTTTCGTGGAATTTTGATGTCTTTAAAGAAATTGCAAATGAACTATATAGGGTAATGAAGCAAGGTGGAGTTATTGTTTGGGTCGTTGGAGATAAAACAGTTAATGGAAATAAATCCCTAACAAGTTTTAAACAAGCGTTATATTTTCAAGAGATTGGTTTTGATATGTATGATGTGATTATATATGAAAAAGCTGGCTCTGGTCCACCTCATCCAAATAGATATTTCAATTCGTTTGAATATATGTTTGTATTGAGCAAAGGCAAGCCAAAAACAATTAATATACTCAAAGACAAGCCAAACAAATGGGCCGGACATACAACTTTTGGTGATGTAACTCGAAGAGAAAAAGATGGGACACTCACTAATAAAGGTAGAAAAGTTATAAATAAATTCGGAGTACGCACAAATATTTGGCGTTATGCAAATGGTAAAGGGTTTTCTACAAAAGACACAATCGCATATAAACACCCTGCAATTTTTCCCGAAAAGCTTGTTGAGGACCATATTAATTCTTGGAGCAATCCTGGAGACATTGTACTTGACCCTTTTGGTGGAAGTGGAACAGTAGCTAAAGTAGCTCAACTTATGAATAGAGAGTGGGTCTTAATTGAAGCTGTAGAAGAGTATTGTAAAATAGCAAAAGAGAGAATAGAGAATATATAAAGGGGCAACTCAATAACATTTAAGTCCTGTATAAGGGAACAATGACTTAAAAAAATATAGGGACTTTAAAGGACTGACTATACTAACAAGTTAGTCCTTAATTTTTTGAAAAGTCGGGGAGAAAGTGTAGTTATTGTTATAAAATGAACCGAAAAGCCGGGAGAAGAGTTTGAGTATTAGCATAGAGTATATTAAGAGAAAGAATATAATAGATATAGATAGAGAGTATAGTGTAGGATAAACACCATAGCATAACACTACCTCATTCCCCCTCATTCAACCTCGGCAGGTTTCACACAATTTTGTGTCATTTTGAGGACTATTGGTGGGACTTTGAACACCACTCACACCAGTGATTAGGGACTTAAAGACCCTTAATAAGGACAGTGATTTAAGTGGACTTAAAAAGACCTAAATATGACAGTGGAGAGGACTAAAACAAGGACTTAAAAGACCACATAAAGAGGAGTAATTATTATACTTTATACTATGTATTCTATATACTATATACTCTCCGGCACTTAACATACCCTAGTCATTACTCAGGACTTCTTTAGTCCACCAAACACCCACCACACCAGTGATTTAAGTCTTTTTAAGTCCACCTACTAAGGACTTATTTTATAGTATTCTCTATATACTCTCTATATACTCTTTCTCTTATATACAGGTATTATATTCTATATACTCTTCTCCCACTTTCAGGACTTATCACTGCGGTCTTTATAGTCCACCAAACACCTGTGGTATCAAGTGATTTAAGTCTTTTTTGCAGTGACTTAAAAGACTTATTTTAGAGGACTATATTATACTCTCTATTATATATACTCTATATACTCAGACACTTCACCACAGTCCCTTATTTGACGGAAAGACCTCAATGTAATATAATATAAGAGTAGTAAGAGTGAAGACCACACAAAGACAGTGGACTTAAAAGACTTAAAGGAGGACTTAAAAGACTTATGATGAATACTAAAGTGAGAGCACTGGTACACTCCACAAATACAATCAGAGAGGTGACACTTATTGAAAAGATTGGAGACAATAAGTATGTAGTGATAACTGATAGTGGTGTTTTATGTACCGCAATTTTTAACCCTTTCACAAATTTTTATTATGCAGATGACCTTTATGGAAAAATTGAGGAGGACTAAAGACTTATGTATGATGTATTCTATATTGTAGAAGTGAGAGAAAACTGGTATCAGTTACACATAAAAGACACACACTACTGTTTGGGTGCAACACATGACCTTGAAGCACTTAAAAGGACTATAAAAAGACTTGTAAAGAAGTACAGGACTAAAGAAAGACTTATGAGAGGTCTTTCACAAATGGAAGACCAAGGTAAGGTTAATGAGAATATGACTAAAGTTTACGCCGAACTTTATGCAGGACTTCACCACTACTATGACGAGGTGGTTAAAATCACTGTGAAAGAAGCACTTGAAGAGGTTAAACAAGATAGCACATTCAATAGGGTTAAGAAAAGACTTAAGACTGTTACACATGAGGTCTTAACCACTACTCCTGAACCTGAAACAGAGGTGAAGCCCGTGATGAAAAGACCTAAGATATTAAAGAAAGGCAAGTGCCTGAGTATATAAGCATAACAGGAGACCTGAAAGACTTTAACAGTCATTTAGGTCTTTGTTTTTTTTATTCTGCCATTTTTAATTTGGGTGTTTATAGTCCTCTGACGTGCTGTGCACGTCTGTAAGTCCTCTGACGTGCTGTGCACGTCT